>Ga0123355_10021178_pt1 | contig 10403 bp, 5 predicted proteins | sample TergutEmb28metaG_3_FD_89872 | JGI IMG/M metagenome (GOLD analysis project Ga0123355, IMG submission 89872) | Embiratermes neotenicus P1 segment gut microbial communities from Petit-Saut dam, French Guiana - Emb289 P1 | ecosystem: Host-associated > Arthropoda: Insects > Digestive system > Gut ... | reverse complement strand
TTTTTAATTTTAGCACACCCTCTATATAAAATGTGAATAATACAGGAACCAAATATGTTAGATTTATGAAACAAACTGCATTTTGAAGAGGAAAAAACGGAGAGTATATACCATGTTTAAAATGTTCAGTACCTATATGTGTTGAACAAATATATAAAATGCAACGTTTAGAGGTTAGCGGTGCGGTACGACCACTATAGTCGTCATTAGGCATCAAAGGGTTAATAGAAGTATAATTTGTTCTACTAAAATTATACTTCTATGAATCATTGGCCTTCTTTTTGAATATAACAAATATATGCCTTTCAGCCAGATGCTGACAACTGTTGTCATGTCCACATGCTCACTTGTACTTGAATTGTATTCAATTTTATTGAATTGCTAATACTTTATATACGTGCAGAAACCATAACAATATTTTAATACTAGAATAAATGCCTTCATATTCCAGGTTGTCTAATACGAGCATTTAAGTCCAGTTCATGCTATACCAAATCCTATGGTGGGAACTGTACACTCCACGTCCAAAATGTTTGAGCAGGTGTCTATCCCATGTCTGCCCATGGGGTCTGTCAGCAATGGTTTGGTCTGAGCACAGCAAAGTTCTGTGACACAGCTCCACATGTCTTAGCCACTTCTTTCCCACTCTCAAGTAGAAAAGCCACAGTAGCCTTGTACTCAAATTGTCACTGACTTACTTTTGCTTGTGAAACACATACTTTCAGCATGGACAAACAATTTTCTCTGTTATCTGTCCATGAATATCAAATCAGTGTGTAAAGGTAACACAATCCCATTATGGTCCTGGACAGGCCCTGACGGTTCCAGGAGGTCGAGGCTCCCAGATTTCAAGACATTCGGCACATGAAGGTGGTATGATTGTCAGCCCTATGCATTGGTTGCCTTTACCCCCCAGGAAATTTTCCTGGTACTCATTTCTGTTAGAGACTGAGTCAACCCCAGGGCCTTAGTGTGGCCAGAAGGTATCAGCGTGTAATTCTGACTTATTACCCCTTTCTCGTCTGTCGAAATGCTTGAAACATCATGACACAGGCCCAATGACAGGCCTTATGCCAGGTTACAAATTGATTACCATGCTATTATCATCTAATGAGGGTCACATATTTACTCTTCGCACTCGCTGACATTTCTTCCAGCAGTTCGTGAGTCACAATAACAGATAGTAGGGGCTGTACATTTTGCAATACCAGTGTCATTCTCAAGAATTTTTGCACAGCTTTATGATAGGAGTAAGGGGTGGAATAAAAAAACCACATGGTAAAACATTACATCAGAACAAAACCGCAACCACAGCCTAAGGATCCACTTCTTCTGGGATGCACATAGTGTTGTCAGGTGAGTGCTTCTTAAAATGCAGTATCTTCACTTTCACAGTCAAGCAGTCCAAGACAGTGAATTATGATCATTCAAACAAAGTATCATATCCCAAAAGGCCCATATGTTCACCAGCACTGCTGCAAACTTTGCATCAACCACAGTCTACCTCGTTTTGTGCTTGTAAAAGAACTTTTACCAATGAACAACACATGTCAACTCTTGACTATGACAATACCAACTGACCAATATACTCCGATATCAATCAACCTGCTGTCTAATCCAATGTCCCTTTATAAGGGGTTTTAAAGTTTACATATATAATTTTTTTCTTAACAACATGACAACATATATAAATTTCTTCATGCTTATCACTTAAGTTTACATGATAAAATGTGGCATGTGATGTATTTTATTCACACCATCATTATGTGTGATACATCGGAATGATTCTGTGGTCCCACATCAGTGAAAGAATGTCAAGGACTTTACTGGGCCCACTGAAAATAATGTACTTTTTGCAATTATTTTTAAATAAGCGTTCCAGAAGCATATTTAGAAACTTAAATAAAAAAGTTAACAATCATGTGTTACTAAAAACAAAGAAAGACAGGAAAACAGTGTACATGTAAGACTAAATAGTTATAACAGGAAACCAATAAAAAAGATATGAAACTTTCACAATGAGTGAAAGCAATTACATCTTTTGAGGGTGAACAGGTTTGTTAGTATTGAAATAATTTCAGATGTTTTCAAGTCCCTCTCTTACACCACAATTGGGGATTGGGAGCAATCGCCCTTGATGATGGAGGGAGGGACAGTTCCCAAAATTTGTAAAGACATGGATGACTGCCCACAAATACTTTATTGCACAAAGACACTATTATTTTTTGAAACAATAGACACAATTTGGAAATTACTGTTTTTCTATCTTGTCTTATACCATAATAATAATAATAACACCAACAACAACAATATAAACATAATCTTGAAATATGCGACTAATAGCACTTGAAAGTCAGACAATTCTGGTTTCACATTTTCTTGCAAAAATATTTTGGAAGCAGGTTCAAAATACAGCTCTAGTTTCATTTCAACCGTACTTCCCAGAACTATCAGGTCAGATGAATTTTAAAGAGAAGGCTCTGTGTTTAGTGTGTTAACAGTGGTAGTGTATCAACTACAGATCATATTGAATGTGTGCTAACTGGTAGTACTATGTTTCAATGGAGTGCATTGTGTTGTGTAAAATATTAACTGAGGAAGAAAATGTTTGGTTTGACACAGCCTTTTCATTCTTGTATTACAAACAGCAGAACCATGCAGACGACATGTGTCCGCTTGTTCACATTATGTCATCTTCAGGTATGGCCCACAAGTATACATGAAGTAATATTTTACACGTTCTGTGTGTGTGTGTGTGTGTGTGTGTGTGTGTGTGTGTGTGTGTGTGTGTGTGTGCAAGATTGAGATCTAAAATTTTACACTGCATTGTTATCATTAGCTGACAATAAAATGGTCTATTTAAAACACAAGCTAAATGTCTGTCATCTCTTTCTGCCAATTAACCAATTATAGAGCACTAGTATGTATTAAGTGGTACTATAGTAATCTAAGCACTACAGGTACAGTTTAAAACAACAATAATACTGGATTTTTAATTCCAATTGCTGCCAGAGACACAGGGGTTTTAAATTTATAGTAGCACTAAGTGCATTCATGACAATGCGATACACTGAGCCTGGCAGCACGTAAATGACCATACAGTGCACTGGAGCTGGCATCGAAGGGTTACAACAAAGTTAAAATCCAGGTAAGAGCAGGGCAGAGCGAACATTAATAAAACAAAGCTAAAAGTCATATGGCATCATGTGAACTACATTCTGGATTAGAAGCATGTTTCTGGTGCGATGTAATCCTTGTCACTGAAGAAGCTGAAAACTGTCGTCTTAACCTTTCAAATGCCTGTTCAAACCCCAACTCTAAGTCTCAACTCACCGAATCCTCTGAATGAGTATTTAAATTCTGCTTGCGCTTTTTGAAAAACGTGAATATTTCTAGAACCAGGCAGGATATAAATTTGTGAAATAAACAGCACTTTGTGGGAAAGGAAACAGACATTGCTCGGTATGCCATAAAATGCTGTAAATATCCTTATTGTGGAATGCAGCGGATGAATTTCTAAAAATGTTTAAATATCCACATTCTTGGTCAAGGCTTCAACTGTTTGCAGGGGGGATGGACAAAACAAAAAGATGTTCTAAAGTCATCATTTGTGTGGTAGTCTACGAAGCACTTTCAGTCCACACACAATGCGACATCACACTTCACGTATTTTGACCTCACTTTTTGCACCACGCCCCTCGCTGAACACATGTGACACTGCCGCTTGGTGCTGTGGCCCAGCCAGTGTGTTGTGGCGTGTGTCCAATCTGCAGAAGTTGTTAGAAGCAAGGCTAGACTCCCTACAGGCCTGGATGGTCCTGGTTCATGACCAGCCCATGCCAGCAAGGGTGAGTCAAAATTCTCTATGTGAGATTTCCCAACACATGAAGACAGAAGGACGTAACTGTTGAGAATTGCCAGGTTCAAGAGGTGGAAAAAGAGCTTCCTTGTCCACTTCCATGTTTGATGGGTAGCCATGTAGCTATTGGCCATCCTATCAGCCTGGTCAACATAGCCCACATGACGGTTGCAAACTGCCACAATTGCCGGCTTTAACGTGCTCCCGTGTTCCTCGCGAAAACTGCCTTCTCTGGGTGGTTTGCATATGTTTGTCAGGATGGGAATGTCTCTTGTCCCTCCACACCACAGCTGTCAAGTCACCCTTGGTCCTTACTCGAATGTCACCCCGTTTCAGTCTCAGTGTCTTGGGTTTTAGTTCCTTGGGCATACCCTTCTATGTAGTCCCACAACAGTAAATTTTTTTTCTGGGCCAAGTCATCAAACAGGTCAGGGGAGGAGAAGTTGTTGTCCGTGTACAGTTTATGACCAAACCCCTCTACTCTCCTTGTCATATCTGTCATTGTGGCGTGGGGTGCTGCCAGGTGTGCAATCCGCTGTCTGTCCTTACCCAGGTACACATCAATGTCGTATAGGTAGCCAGTGGGGTCACATCATTTATACATACTGATGCTGAAATGTTGCGTTTTTGCGGGATGTATGGTTTGAAAATTACCGTTCCCTTCAATTTCACAATGACTTTGTCTACTGCCAAATGTTTGGAAGGAATGTAATATTTTGAGAAGTTTACCCTTTGAATTTCAAATAAGTCTTGCATTTTCCAAAGACTGTCACGAGTGTCATCCATTGTGTCAAATCCGTTCCCTCTATTGTCCATGAAATGCAGAAACCAAAGCATGTAATAATATCAAGCTCATGGTTCTGTGCATCATAATTCAATATTAATAAAAATCCAACTAGATGCAACAGCACACAGTCTGATTTACTTTACTGCAAAGTCACTCTACACGTTTCGGGTGCCCACAGCACCCATCATCAGGAGTACTAAAAACTGTATCCACAGCCTCCGGTACAGGTCATAAATCGGTACAGCTACTTCCCTCCAACGTCCCTCCCAGACCCGACCTGGCCACGTTGGAGGGAAGTAGCTGTACCGATTTATGACCTGTACCGGAGGCTGCAGACAGTTTTTAGTACTCTTGATGATGGGTGCTGTGGACACCCGAAACAAGTACAGTGACTTTGCAGTAAAATAAATCAGACTGCCTACTGTTGCATCCAGTTGGATTTTTATTAATATTAATATGTGATAATATCTTCCAGTGTACCATTATCTGTCCGTAGAACGGACAGCAGAGCTGCTCCAATTTCATCCAGAAGCCGTCCAGTCTGCATTGAACTGTAGGTCCCATCTGTAACGTCACAGACAAAAATGCAAACATGTCCCTTCAGTCATGTTAGGTTGGGGAGGTCTGTTGTCACACAAGTACAAGCACTCCTGGTAGTAGCGATTGGTCTCCACCACCAGCAAAGAAATAATTTCCGTGACGAACAGCAGCAGAATGCTGAGTGGAGTGGATTCTCTGGTGATATGTGCTACTTCACTGTTCTTCCCTTTGGGGGCCCAGGTAGAGGTGGGCACTACATGCCTTCAGAGGTAACAGGGCAGTGTCCACTATGTGGGTTGAGGCTGATGACCTGCCACATTCTAAACAGCATCCTCGCCTTCAGGCGTGCTGGTGGAAAAAGCCGGGATGGATGGAGGCTGTGAGCTGGGAGACCTTGGTGATGGTGAGTGTGGCTCCACTTCTTCATTCTTTGTACTCCAACTCATCGCTGTCTGAATCCATAACGATTTCAAATATTTGATTCAAAGACAGGAGACAAGCCCATTTTACATGTGATAATGCATCACCATGTCCCATTTTGCAGCCAAGATAAATACACCTTACCCAATGAAGGATGAACTTTCAACTGTGTGCAGAATTATCTGCAACCTTGTCACTGGAAATTTTCTTTCTCCTTCACTTACAGCCTCCACATGCCTGCTCTGTGAACCCAAACGGTGTTATGACCTAAAATTCCAATCAATTTGCAAAATGGGAGAATAACCTAACTGCGCAGGGCATTTTAAGAACTGATGCCACTTATGCATTTATGGCCAGTTAAGGGCCCAAGTTGGAAGTGGAGTGTTTACACAGATATAAGCTTGGACAGCTTGCAGGACTGCTTCAGTGTTGAGACACTGGGGACGGTTTTCAGTGTTGATAAATGTACGTCCTCAAGGGGGACATTTGCAGAGTTCCCAAGTTCCAGCTGCGTCTCCAAGTGGACACGTTGGCGGACTAAAGGTTGATTCAGTACATTTGTAATACAGAAATAAAAGCTGTGTCAAATTAAAGATTTTCTTCTTCAGGTACGATAACGATGATAGATCTTTAGCTGGAAGGGAAGTGGAAGGAGCTAGTCACGGCCATGTGAACGGTACACTGAAGCTCTCAAGTGGTTTGTGTCTCATCTGTACATTATTATGCATGGTGAATCAACTGCAGAGGCCACATAGCATTATACAAGTACTGAAAATGTTTATGAATTGTGAAAAAAGATGTACAGTCTAAGTTTGTGTTTACAGAACTGCACATTTTACATTTTACAAGTCTTTCTCACTGTTTTAAGTTAAGATTTTAATCATTCTGATGGTTAAAAACACCTGCCTTCTAAAGAATTTTTAAATACAATTTCATGGTATATAATTTTTGTAAAGGGAGGAAAATTTGTCTATTCTGGTGTATTTGAAATTTAACTGTTGGAAGTCTTGACACAAACCCACAACTGCTCAGCTATAAAAATATAAACTCTGAAGTCTGCGCAAGGGGCAATGAGGCACATTTATAAATACATCAAACCATTTTCTGAACGTGATTTGTTAAGATACCACAGTTAACATGATCATGATGTAAAATCTGGTGACAAACTTCATCTCATAAAAGGGATGAACTATGAAAATGTTCATATACCAGTTTCAAGTCTCTATTCAGTCCATAACCTTTCAAGTACCTTAGTGTACAATGCAGACAACCTGAGAAACAAATCAGACAAAATTAAAGTCTGTTCTGGAACACACTGACTGATAAAGTACAATAAGATTCCTTTAATCCAGATATCCTGACAAATTTAGTACTTGAGGAAAACAGTCCCAAGAAACGAATATATTTCATCTGTGACCAAATTTTTTGCCAACCACCACTAGTTCCACAACTTTATCTTATGTTACCTGGACTTTGCTGAGCCCATCAATATATTAAATGGCTTCAAAATGTGTGGGAAGACAAATAAGTATTGCAGGCAAGAGGAAACATGTAACGTTAATTATGTGACTTGGAAGTGGTGAAAGCCGCAGTGTGGTTACAGCTTTATACCACGTTGGATCGTTAAATGTCTATGATACAAAGAAACAGAAGGACCAATTACGATCACTGATGGCACCAAGTGAAAGTGTGAAGAGGCCTTTCAAGTAAGACAATGAAATGCCCTAAATTGGTGCAATTGAAAAGTGTGACCTGGACACTTACACAAACAGCAGAGCAGATGCTAAACACGTTTGAAAGGAAAATACTGCGAAGAATATATGGCCCAACACAAGAGGGGGGGGGGGCTGGCGCCCCAGATGGAACAGTGAACTCTACAGTTTATACAATGAGTCAAACATCGTGGAGGACAATAAAATCAGAAGATTAGGATGGACAGGTCACATAATAAGAAGGGAAGAAGAAAGGATTCCAAAAAAGGTTTTAAATGGTAACTTCTACACCACAAGACCAGTGGGAAGACCAAGAACCAGATGGCTGGATGTGGTCCATAGGGATGCATTACAACTGCTGGGGATAAAAGGATGGAGGAGAAGTGCTGAAAATAGGGATGAATGGAGGCGTCTTTTGAGGGAGGCCAAGGCCCAGAAGGGGCTGTAGCGCCATGAATGGAGGCGTCTTATGAAGGAGGCCAAGGCCCGGAAGGGGCTGTAGCGCCATGAATGGAGGCGTCTTATGAAGGAGGCCAAGGCCCAGAAGAGGCTGTAGCGCCATGTATAGATGGATGGATGGATGGTGCAACTGAAAAAGGTGTTGTGTGACACACAGCAATGCCTTCTGAAGGAAAATCCATAACTAAGACTATGACAATTGAAGAACCAAAGTGTATTTAGGATGACATGAAAATACCTGATCAGTGCACATTCTCTGTGGCTGGCTGCGAAATTTAGGTACTATCTGGTAATATGACACCTGTCCAGTCCCATGGGTGCTGCCAGATTAAAGGAATTATACTGCATAAGGAATGAGCTCAGAAAAAATATGCATACTGTAACTCATTCTCTCCAGCTATTACATAAGTAAGAATATACGAGACAAACAATTTGTCTCACACGTCCATTTATTTGGATGGCCTCACTTTCCTAAGCTCCTAATCTTCGCTCCTCCATTTCTCAAAAGCTTCTCGTTTTGCGTCTGGTACTAACTGACTTTTCATTCCACCCAGCACATTCGAAGTTGCTTCCGTTGCTAGGATAATGGGTTTAACAACTGTGGGTGGGATCTGACGCAACACACCTCCTACAGCTCCGGACACCCCTTTCTGTTCATGTTCTTCACTTGCCACGCGCACAATGGTCTGAGCAGTTTCACCAATTCCCTGCAACATAAAGTTACTTATTACTACAAGGTCTGAAAACTGCTTTACATCTGCTTTCTTCCAAATACTTTAATCCACAGGGTGAGACTAGAAAGGGAAAACTATAACGTTACAGTTAACTCTTGGATGTCTGACTGTTGATCAGCTGATCCCCTCACTAACTGACCCACTGCAAACAAGCAATTTAGAATTATTTCTGTAAAAACTTGAAATTAGCATGTAGAAAACATACTGCACTGCATTTTTGTGACTGTCAATAATGCAGTCTACAGAACTACATTTACAAAGTGACAACACTGTGGCTAGCCTAGGCTTAGTGAGGCCCATGTGACACGGGGGCAAACTTTGATCAGTGGAGAAAGCCCCTGACAATTATTTTGAAATTAAAATACATTTTCAAGAGTTATTTTCTTAGTTGAATAAAGAGAGAACAACTTGATGTCACTTGCTTTATTATTTCATTATTTAATGCTCAGGGCGGATGTTAATACATCCATCCTCAGGAGCTTGCGACTTATTTGTTGAGTTATTTCATGGGTTGTATTGCTCTGGTTCGATGTGTGTTGGTGTTACATTGTGGTTTGGCTGTGGTGCAGGCTGAGGCACTTGTGCCTCAGCCTGCATATGGATACCACACCACCACAGCCAAACCACAACGTAACACCAACACACATCAAACCATGAAATAACTCAACAAATAAGTTGCAAGCTCCTGAGGATGGATGTATTAACATCCACCCTGAGCATTAAATAATGAAATAATAAAGCAAGTGACATCAAGCTGGTCTCTCTTTATTGAACTATCAAGATGTTATTGTCTTATTTTGTGCAAAAATTATACTCTATACATGTTACTTTTGTGTTAATGCACTTCCTAAGATCAGTTATTGGCTTCCTAAATTCACAACTATGGGCTACAGTATGAAGCAGACCCCCACATAACAGCCTTACGTGCCTCAACCTTCACCCAGGTCAGATTGGACAACCAGCACACTCTAGAGATCTATTCCTGTGTATGAACAGGATGATAACACAAGTCTGAAGGATCCTGAAACTTGGCTATCAGGGTACTTCAGCACAGCCATTACAGTAGAAGAGTTGCAGTTCTCTCAACATCCAGACTTAAACAAGTTCAGGAACACTGACTGGACACAGGCAGGATGGGTAACTGACCCATTCTGTCCACTGTTCTTCTACTGGTCCACTTCTATACATGAAAAACAGGCTCTGCAAGCTCATGAGGTTTGTGTGTGCATGCACATGTATGTGTGTGTGTGTGTGTAGCTCAGGTGGGCTTACAATGACGGGCTTCAGTAAATACAGTAATAATTTTTGGGTTCCACAAGGAGATGTTATTTGGCTTCTGAACATCATGTTTTGACACCCCCTCCTCTTTTTCTAAAACCGAGTTTGCTGGTACTCATGTGGAAGAAGAAGAAGAAAAGGAGGGGGGGGGGGGCCCACACTTTGTAATATTTATAAACAATTTATTGTAAAGCACTTCGTGTGCCAAGTGCACTACCGGCCCTCCTTATAGCCAAGGGACCTGTGCTGTGGCCCTAGAGAACTTCCTCCTTCCTCTCCATCTTTCTTTTCTGTACCCCTGAATGTTATGCTACCTTCATTTCTTGACTTGGACAGAACTACAAAAGGTGTGTCTATGGCCTCAATTGCCAAATTGCCAAATTAGTGCATCTATCTTTATTGTTCTGCAGTGCATATCGTCGAATTATTTAATTATTAACCAACTGACGCACATACATAAAATTTCGCATTGAAACATTAAAATCGCTCCAACATGTTTCGATTCTAAAATCATCATCAGGGAGCTACACTTTCCTCGCTGAAGTCACATTTAAAACAGTCACTGATTCAATTCGTTGCATTAACAGGGTGCTGTGGCAGCATGTCGTATTGTG
>Ga0123355_10021177_pt1 | contig 10403 bp, 8 predicted proteins | sample TergutEmb28metaG_3_FD_89872 | JGI IMG/M metagenome (GOLD analysis project Ga0123355, IMG submission 89872) | Embiratermes neotenicus P1 segment gut microbial communities from Petit-Saut dam, French Guiana - Emb289 P1 | ecosystem: Host-associated > Arthropoda: Insects > Digestive system > Gut ... | reverse complement strand
ACTGTGCGCCTATCGCTCACCACAAGGCACTTAACGGCGTGGTGTTATTTTGAACTCTTGATTGGCGTTAACAGTAGATAAAGCTAAAGGGCTGCTTATAAATAGTTTCACCTGTAGCGACTGTCCTGTCGCCGCTTTAACGGCGACAAGCGACTCGGAGCGCAAGGTAAATTATTTATAAGTAGCCCTGTTTTATGTCTTTATCTACCGACCCCTTACAAATGCCTCCCTAACCCTTGGTATTACATATCCACTGCCGCCCCTGTTGTGTACATCCTCTACCATAGAGAGTATCAGCAAGGGGTTTTCTTCATTTTCGCAGGCAGTGAACAGCACAAACCAGCCGTTTTCTGTGCCTGTTTCATCGTCTTGGGTTAGTTTAATTTCCGCCGTCCCGGTTTTGCCGGCAAGTTGTACACCTGTAATGAGGGCATTGCGTCCGGTGCCATGTTCTACCGAGAACACCAAACTTTCCAGCACCACTGCCGCCGTTTGGGGTGAAAAAGCGGCGGGTACCCATATTTGCGGGGCATTGCCGTACACCAGCCGGGGGGCGAACATAGTGCCTTCTGTCACAAATGCGCCGTAAATTGCGGCAAGGTGGACGGGGTTCATTAGAATTTCGCCCTGGCCGTAACCGCTGTCTGCAAGTTGTATAGCAGATGCGAACTCGCCTGTGCGGGAAATGGTGGAGGAAAACAAACCATACTCAAAGGGTATGCGTTCGCCAAAACCCAGCCGCTGAAGACCGTTTGCAAAAGTCTCTCCACCAATGCGTAATGTGGCTTGCGCAAAATAAATATTATCGGACCATGCCATAGCATTGTTAAGGTTTACCGAGCCATTAAAATCGAAAACCGTGGTTACAAAAAACCTTCCCCAGCTTTCGTTGGCTTGCCAACGGCGCCCGTCACGGCCTGCCCTGCCAAAGTTTTCGTCTGCGGTAAAGTATCCGCCCTCTATGCCAATGGCGGCGGTTAGTGCCTTCATGGTAGAACCCGGGCTGAAAGTGGCACGGAAGCGGTTGAACAGCGGCAGATTTTCATCCTCCATCAGCCCGTTCCACACGCTGCCTGTCATTCCACGCACAAAGTCGTTGGGGTCGTAGGATGGGGTGCTAACGAGTGCCAGTACTTCGCCGGTAGTGGGGTTGGTGGCTACGCTGGTGCTCTTGTCGGCGACAAATAATTCGTATAAATGAGCCTGAATGGCAGAGTCGATGGTCAGGTGCAGGTTTTGACCGTCTACTGGCAATTGCACGGCAAGGGTGGTTTGCCTTGCACCTTCGGCGTTCACAGTAAATATCTCACGCCCGTCTCTTGCACGCAAGTGGTCTTCGAATATGCTTTCCAGCCCCGTGCGGCCAATTACGCTGTTCATATGATAGCCGTATTGGCGGCGGGTTTCCAGTTCCTCTGCATTTATATTTTGGATATAGCCGACAAGGTGTGCGGCACTGCGCCCAAGTGGGTAGTAGCGCACATGCGCTGTACTTATCATGATGCCCTGTACGGTCAGGAGTTCGTCTATCAAAGTCTGTGCATGGCGGCAAATGGTACGTAAGTGAACAAAAGTGTCGTCCCGTACGTAGGATGCTGCCAGCCGTCGTTCGATTCCTTCCGTCGTCATTTCCAGTAATCCGGCAATTATATAAATATTTTCGTCACGGTAATATTCGCACATTCTGCCGGGCACAAAGCCCACGGAAGAAGCAGTGCCGGGGCCGGCCAGTATTATGCCGTTACGGTCGTAAATGCGTCCACGATTTGCAGGCAAAACACGCACCCGCACTCTGTCGGTTTCACTCAAATTCGGGAAAATCATGGAGCTTGACCATTGCAAATTATACGCATTGGCGGCTGTGTTAAACTCAAAAATTGCACGATGGCTGTGAGCAATTTCTCCCGCAATGGTATCCATTTGCATGGTATAGTACACAAACCTACGGCCGGGTCGTTCCGGCACGGTATGCACATTATCAATTGTTACATAGATATTGTGTGCGCCAATGCCTTCATATATATTGCGGTTACGGTCGATAAAATCGTCAAGCGGGATAGTATCACGGCTTACTTGAGTTAGCATGTTATACATATACTCGAAGTCTCCGCTTTCGACATGGGAGAAAAATTGAAGCAGCCGTACGCATGCCGGTGTTGGGGCGGGCGGCGGTGAAGTTGCAAAAACGTCATCGGTGTTTGGGGAACGCAGGGCAAGGACGGCAATGGTAATTATCACCCCGGATATAAATATAAGGATAAGCAATTTTCGCATGGGGTTCCTACTTTCATTTTCAATGCGAATCAAAAATTCAAAATAACAGTCTGCCGTGAAGTGCCTTGTGGTGAGCGATAGGCGCACAGTGAGCTGAAAGCGAACGTTTCCCGTGCGCAATTAGCGAACCGTTTACAAGGTATAGGCAGGGTGTTATTTCCGACCCTTGATTTGCATTTTCAACTGGTTGTAAATATCAACCAGTTGAATTATCTTACCAATGTATTGTACGGCACAGGCTGCTGTATGTCCACTTCGGGTACTAAAAACACCCGTATAACATCTCTTGCAATTAGCGTAGACGCAGATGGCATTGCCCTTACCGCCCCAAACGGGATGTTTACATAAATTGCAATTTGTGGGTTGTCGAACGGCGCATAGCCACCAAAGCTGGTGTGGGACGGGCGGCTGCCGACCTGCTCTGCCGTGCCGGTTTTACCCGCAACCGGAATGGGGAAGCCCCTAAACTGACTTGCTGCCGTACCTACGCCCATGGTTGCTTGCAACATGCCGTTTTGCACCGCTTCCCATGTACTTGCGGAAACCTCTATGCCGGTATTGTATGGCGTGGGCATTGTGCGGTATATCACACCGTCGCAGTAGCTTTCGATTGTGCCAACCAGATGAAGCGGCAAGCGTACACCGCTGTTTGCAATTTGCGTAAAATATCTAGCCATCATAGCGGCAGAATAATTGTTGTACGACTGGCCAATGGCAGTGCGGATTGTATCACCGTCGAACCAGCCACGCTGGCCGGCAGGGGCAAAAGGGTTACGGCTGATGTGCAAGAAATTTTTTAGCGAAGGCGAGGCCATAATGTCCGGTGTACGCTCTCGATTAAACTCGTCGGCAAGTTCGCCAATTTCCACACCCGTGCGCTGGTTAAAGCCAAAAAACTCCATGTAGCGGTTAAGGTTTTCAATTCGCTGTGCGGGGGTATTTCCCATACGCATTGCCGTTTCGAAGAAAAAATAATTGCACGAGGTGGCGATTGCTTGCGTCACGTTTATGCTACTGCCTCTGCTGAAAATACAGCGTGCGTATGGCCGGCCTGCACGGGTGAACAATGCCCCGCAGCGTATGGTGGAAATTGGTGCAATAACGCCAAGCTCCAGTCCCGCAACGGCAGTCACCATTTTGAAGGTAGAGCCGGGCGCACGTGCCTCCCTAAAGGGCCGGTTGACCATTGGGTGCGTGGGGCAAAGGCTGTTAATGCGAAAGAAATAGTCCGCATCCATACGGTTGGCAAGCCTGTTATTGTCGTAAGAAGGGTAGCTTACTGCCGCAAGCACCCCACCCGTTTTGATACAAACCACTACAACTGACCCCGTGGATGGGTCGATATTTGCCATTTGCGGTGTAATTTCACCCATTCGCAGTTTTTCCACCAACAATGCGACGGCCGTTTCCTGCCCTGCGGCAACACGTTCCGCAAAATTATTTTCATCAGTCAAAATGCTAAGATATAGCATTGCAGAGAACATTATAGCGGGCGTAATGCGTCCGTAGTTTATACCCGCCGTTAAAATGGAAACGATTTGTTCCCTATCTTGCCAATGGCTTGTGGCAGTAGGGAAACGAACCAGCACATACTGCCGCATGGCATATAGCCCGCTTTCGCTTTCCGCCTCCATTATGCACTGCACGGGCAGCCAGCCGGCTTGAATAATATTAGTAAACACCTGCCGATATGTGGCACTGCCATTTTGCAGGTGCCGAATAGCAATTTCCGTAAGGTATTCCTTTAATATGTGGTAGGTTTGCATTTGCATAGAAGCGTCAATTGTAAGAAAAATACTATGCCCGGTGTTGGGAGGCGTACCGCCCAAGTGCTGCTCCATGCTGCGTTCCAGACCCGTTTGGCCAACGGCAGGGTCGCCGCCCACATAGCCCAACATATGGGAGAAGTACCGCCCCAGCGGATAGTAGCGGAATGTCCTAAGCTCCACCCCCACGCCATTGAAAAAATAGCTGCGCTCGGATATGGCCGCAATTGTTGCAGGTGAAACATCTGTAGCAATTACAAAAACCTGCGGCCTAAAACGCATGTAAAATATCATGGTGCGCAAGTTCAAAATCCGTCGTATGTCGGTATTGCAAAGGCTTTCGCAAATGCCAAACCAACTGCGCAAATACAGGAAACTTTCCGTGGCTGTGGCAGTTTCCGGGTATGGAATTGCCATATCGTCCTTCCAGCGATACTCCCTGCGCTGGCGAATTTCTGCCGTTTGGCCGCCTGTGTCAAATTCGTACGGCCAAGTAGCAGTCATGGGGAAGTCGTTAATATAATTATCGCCATTCTGTTCAAAAAGTAACGCAAGCTCCAGCAGGGCTTCGTTAGAAATCGTTTGTGTCGAGTTAAATGTCACGACATAGAACGGAATGTCAACTGCCAGTGGGCGGCCAAAACGGTCGTATATATTGCCACGTGGTGCATGAAGTTGGTGTGCAGCCGTGGCAACAACGGGTGTAGCGGCATTTGGCATATGCCCCACCACAATTTGGATATAAAAAAGTTGTGCAACCATTAGGTAGAATAGCAAACCTGCGGCCGCGAGGAGCAATAATAGGCGATATGGTTTTTTGATGGACATGGGCATGGCCTTTCGAAAATGTTAGTATTACACATGTAAGATTATGTACATATCTTACATGTGTAATACTTGATTGTCAAGCAATTTCCTAGGTATATGTAAAAAATTCAGTTGGTCGAAAATTTCGACCAACTGAATTTTACAAAACCCCCATATATTCCAGTATCTGCTGTGTAATCTGTGCCGCCACGCTTCCCCCTGCGCTATCCGGCCCTTCAATGTATGTTGCAAAAGCAAATGTACCGCTGTCACTTTCCACAATGCCAACAAACCAACCGTTTATAGCCCTGCCATCGACTATGCCGGTGCCGGTTTTGCCGTATAGCCCATTTCCCAACCGCATAGCGTCCATCACAGTGGCAACATGCTGCGGCGCAAACATCGTTTCACCATGATGCAAATTCCGCAAAAACGCCACTTGCTCCACAGGCGAAATCCGCAAGGAAGAATTATTCCAAAAATTCTCCGGCCCGCCGCCGGTATTGTAGTTACCGTATTGCAACAGCTCCAAATATGTCCTAATTATTCTCACACCAACCTGCGCATCCAATTCTTGAAAATACCAGTTAACGGAGTAGCTCATGGCGGTGTCTAAGTTATGTCCTCTGCCCCATGCATCAAAGGGATGCGGCGTGCCATCCCACTGCCGCACCGTATTACCGGCATCCAGCACACCGGTTTCCAAAGCAACAAGCGCACTAACAATTTTGTAAGTAGAAGTTGGCGAAACTCGCACCGTGGCCATATCTCTATTGTGAATGGTATAAAGGCCGGCCGCCACATCGTATAATACAAAGCTGCCGCTAATATTACCAAAGAACGCAGACAAATCCGAATACTGCACATTTTCGGCCTGAAAATGAAAGCCGGTATCACGGTTATCGGCAAACACCGCCGCAATGGGCAATGTACATAGAACCAGGGCACACATTAGTATAAAGGCGCAAACACTCTTTGCCTTTTGTGCAGCAGTAGCAGCAGAATATGAAGCGATATGCCCAACACGTACAAAAAGCTGCGGTTTTCGGCCACCCATTTCTGCCGCAAAAATTTGCATACTCGAACCGGCAAGCGAATAGCTCAGCAGCGTTTTGCCATAGCCGATGCGGCTTTCTTGCGGCAATATTTCCAAAACATCAGCATCGCAAGCAAGCTCTCTATCCATGCGCATTTGGCGGAAAGCCAAATGCACCAGTGGGTTAAACCAATATAATATTTGAAACAAGCACATTAGTGCGTTAATCTGCACATCCCGGTTTTTGCAATGGGCAAGCTCGTGAAGCAAAGCATACTTAGTGTCAATTGCAGAAATTTCTATTGCGGGCAGGATAATTTGTGGCCTGAAAATGCCTACTGTTATTGGGGTTTTCACCAAAACAGAGCGGCTAAGCAAAATATTACTGCGCACTCCAACTTCCGCTTTGCAGCGGGCAAAAAGCGAAAGCATTTCGCCATCAGCCAATACGGCAGATGCTTTAATTTGCCGTAATTTTTTATTACAAAGTAGTATGACTGTGATAGCGGCAACCATGCCAGCAAGCCATACCGCAAAAAATACCATCGGCCAATATTGCAGCACCGAATTATCTTCTTGCACTGCAAAATCCTGCACCTGGCTGGTAGCATATGCAAGCGCATTTGCATTTCCAGCAATATCAGTTACCGGAGCCGGCACCCGGATATTTACAAAGCCACTTACATTAAATTGCGCAAAAAAGCCGGCAGGCACAAGCGGTACAGAAAGAAATACAAAAAACAGCAGCCCCAAATTGTACCGCCACCTTGCTGTCATATGCTTTTTAAATCCCTTTTTTGCCAGCAATATAAATAAAATGCCTACCGAAGCCACAACTGCTGTGGCTAGAAAGTATCGCACAAAAATATCCATAGACTACCTGCCGTCCAGTATGCGCTTTAACTCTGCAATATCACTATCCGTAAGTTTGTCTTGTTCCAGCAAGTTCACAACCATGGAGTTTAGTGCGCCATTGTAGAACCTATTTAGGAAGCTGTCATTTTCTTGCGCCAGCACTTCCGCCTCTCGGATCAACGGCATGTACACGAAAACACGGCTGCTTTTTTCGTAGCCCAATGCACCCTTTTTTACTAAGCGGGAAAGCAGCGTGTGAATGGTTTTTGGCTTCCAAGAGGTAGATACTTGCAATTGTTCGACTACTTCGTTGGTATTAAGCGGTATATCAGATGCCCAGATGACTTTCATCACCTGGTATTCTGCCTCAGATATTTCAGGTTTCATAGAAAATCCCCTTCTTTCATTAAATTTAACACCTAATTCCACTCCTCATACAATCCGGCAATATGCGCTTCCAATTGCTGTTTCTTCTGGTATAGTTCATCAATTTTTCCGTAATCGGAGTTGGATAAATGCAGTTCGATTTCTTCACCAAGGGCAGCAAGCTCTGCCTCAGCCTCGTAAATTTGGGTTTCTATTGGGATAGTTGGCTTTTCCTTCACAAGGCTTAGGCTTGATGCAGGCGGCTTTTTCTTTTTGGCCGCAGTCGCTGACTTTTGCGGCGTGGCCGGAGCAGAAGCCGCTTGTACATACTCGTTAAAGCTACCCACAAACTCCGTTATGCTACCGTCCTTCATGCTCCATATCTTTTTCGCAAACTTGTTCAAAAAGTAGCGGTCGTGGGAAATGAAAATCATTGTGCCAACAAAATCCTCCACGGCATTTTCTATCCATTCTCTGGAGCTAATGTCTAGGTGGTTTGTCGGCTCGTCCAGTATCAGGAAATTTATATTGCTTTGCATTAACAGGCACAGTTTCAGACGGCTTTTTTCGCCTCCGGAAAGGGTAGATACCTTTTTTTGCACATCTTGCGCATTAAAAAGAAAGCGATACAAAATGCTTCGTGCCTTGTCTTCTGGCAAACCTGTTGCATTGCGCAAGGTTTCCAACACGGTGGCATTTTCGTCTTCAAACAGGATAATTTGCGACATATAGGCAATTTTCATATTACTGCTTACTTTTACCGTACCACTATCGCATGTTTCTTCACCCATTATCATTTTCAAAAGTGTGGTTTTGCCGCATCCATTTGCGCCAATGAGGGCAATGCGGTCGCCCCTGTTTATGCCAAGGTTCACGTCATGCATTAGCACATTCGCGCCATAGCTTTTGTATACCCTCTCCAGCGACACGGCTTGCTTTGCGGCATGTGCATCGTTGTTAATAAAATCTTCCGCCACTTTGCGGTGGGTGATGGGCTTTTCTATTTTTTCCATATGGTCGAGACGGGATAGGATTGCATGATGCTTGGTGGTAAAGCGGTTGTTCTCTACAAACCATTTTGCCCTATCCTCGATACGCTTGATCTCTTTTTGCTGGCGTTCGTATTGTTCGGTATGGGCAATGTACCTGCGCTGTTTCTCCTGTACATACCACGAGAAATTGCCGGTATAAAAGTGCGCCTTGCCTTCCTCAATTTCAATGACACGGGAAATAACGTTATCTAAGAAAACCCTGTCGTGGGATATGACCACCACCGTACCATGAAAATCCCGTATAAAATTTTCCAGCCATACAAGGGAAGCCAGGTCTAGGTGGTTTGTAGGCTCGTCCAACAGCAGGATATCACAATCCCGTAAAAGTATTCGGGCTAGGTTTACCCTTGTTTTTTCGCCACCGCTAAGCAGGCGGAACAGGCTACAACGCATACCTTCGCCAATGTTCATGCCATTACAGATTTTTTCTAGTTTTATTTCAATATCGTAGCCGCCAAGGCGTTCGTATTCATCCATCAGCTTGCCATATTTGGTAAGAGCAGCTTCATCTCCTTCGATTTCTTTCATAGCGGCATGTATATCTGTTAGTTCTTTGAAGGAAGAACGCAGGATATCCTCGACGGTTTCATCTTCGCCAAATGTAGGGATTTGAGCCAAAATTTCAATTTTCTTGCCTGTTGCCTTGGAAACACTGCCGCCGTCGTAATCATCGCCCGATAGTACTTTGAACAGCGTCGTTTTTCCGCTGCCGTTTTTACCCAAAAGGCCAACTTTTTCGCCTTTATATATTTCAAAGGTAAGGCCTCTAAGCACATGGTTTGAACCATAATATTTATGCAATTCGTGTACAGATATATCTATCATAAGAAATTCTCCTTTAAGATTTGTAACACCAATCAATGATAGGAAGTAACACCCCGCCTATTCTGAACTCTTGATTGGTGTTCGTAATAAAAAAACTGTGCAGACCGGATTATCTTGTCTGCACAGTGAAATATCACGCCATAAAGGAGCAGAATTATTCCGCTATTTCATGCAGTGACAGGCATCCAAAACAATCAGACATAGCGGCTTCGCCGCTGTGTTTCCAAAGTTCCGCTGAGAAATTGCGAAGCAATTTCCTAGCATTAGAAAAATGGGCAGACTGCCCCCTTGTGCCAACCTGTTTGAATGAAAAACTAAGCACGGTATTGCTGCCGGGGAAAATTTCGCCGGAAAAGTGCACAGGGAATTGTTTCATGTATGTCACCGCCTTTCGTTAAGTAATTATTTTATTATTAGCACAAATGCGCCTAAAAGTCAAGTTTTACAAATTAAATATCGCCTGCACTTCCGTAAAAAGGTCGTTTACGTACTGTATTACCCAAAAAAGCACCAGTACAATGCCTGCAAGGCTTATCATCATGGCTTGTTCTTCCCGCCCGGCACGGATAAGTACTTGATTTAACACCGCTACAAGAATACCCACCGCTGCAATTTGAAAAAGTGCGCCTATGTCCATGGTTTTTCCTCCTACCACAGTACCACTGTTATCAGCAAGCCCATAATTACTCCAAGGCTACGGTACATGCGTTTATTTTTATCACCTTGCGTTTGCAGGGTTGCAGTTTTTTCGTCTATATAGGCCACGGTGTGGTCTATAGCATTTTGCTGCATTAGCTTGTCCAAGTAGCCTAGGGTCTTGCCAAACCCGTCCAATACGGAAATATCTTCTTCTGCAAGGAAGGCCTTGCCCTTTATACCCGTAAGAGAAACCGACCACAGCCGGTAAGCCGTTTCGCCTTCGCTTTTGGTAAGAGCTTCTGCAAAGCTGGCAAAAAGCTGGCTGATAATGCCCTCTGTGCGTTTGGCAATGCTTGCACAAGCAGAGTTTAGCGGCGCACGCATATATTCAATTTCTGAAGAAAGTATAAGCAGGGCTTTTTTTAGTTCCTGCAATTCACCAATGCGGAAACCCTCCCGGGCGGAATAGTATAGCCCAAGGCCTGCACTGCCCAGCATTATTGCCAATGCGCCTGCGAAGCGTAGTAGCATAATAAACCCTCCTTTGTACTGTCACATGAAAAATATATGACAAGCCCGGAGGGAATATGAATGGGAATTGCAATTTTGGGATAAATCGCACTTGAGCACGCATTTCGTATAGCAAAACAAAAATTCAGTTGGTCGAAAATTTCGACCAACTGAATTTTTGTTTACCGCTACTGTCATTAGAGTTGTATCGAAATGGGGTTTCGTCTTTGCGAGGAGTGAAACGACGAGGTATTACCTTTTCGCTTTAACCTT
>Ga0123355_10021176_pt1 | contig 10404 bp, 7 predicted proteins | sample TergutEmb28metaG_3_FD_89872 | JGI IMG/M metagenome (GOLD analysis project Ga0123355, IMG submission 89872) | Embiratermes neotenicus P1 segment gut microbial communities from Petit-Saut dam, French Guiana - Emb289 P1 | ecosystem: Host-associated > Arthropoda: Insects > Digestive system > Gut ... | reverse complement strand
TACTCTCAATTTCTTCCTTCAAAATTTGTTTCTTAAAATAGTTTGTACTAATTGCTTGGTCTTGAGCTGCCACTATTGTACTTTCTGTTTCTCCCTTGATGTCGCCAAATTTAAGCCAGCGATATGATTGTTCAATGTCCACCAGTATTATTATTATTATTATTATTATTATTATTATCCTTGTTATCACCTCCATGCACGGTATTCACATTATGTACTTGAAACAGACGATGTTTCTAGGGTATATAGCGCTGTAGCTGTTCTGTATTACAATTTGTGCTACATGTAATGTAATTTCGCCCGCGAAATATGTTCTGTACTTTTACATTCGTACTTCTCGCAGTATGTGTGTTGTATGTGTACTGTTTTTTTTTTTTTTTTTTTTTCTTTTTTTTTTTTTTTTGTACTTCCTTAATTTCGTCCTCTCCCGGTATGTTGCTCGTGTATTGTTTGCGTGATTATGAAATGGTTCCAGTCGCCCCTGTTATTACCGGCAGTACTTTTGCTTTCACATTCCACATGCGCTGAGTGTCTGTTATGAGGTCTTTATATTTTTGGGCTTCATTCTTGATCACATTTCTGTCTCCAGGAATTGCAACATCTATTTAATATATATGTCCCTTTCTTTACTACTACTGATTATGATGTCCTGTTTATTGTTAGGACTAATTCTGTCGGTTCGCACTTGTTGGTTCCATAATATGATAACCTTACTTTCATGAGTGTTTCGACTGATTTTGGTACATGGTCAGACTAGTGTTTGTTGTCTAATTTTACTCCTGTTAACTTGCATGTGTTAAAGTGTAGTTCAGCACACACACTATACCTTGTCTCTTTGTGTATTGTTCTCTTGATATGATGTGTTCCACAGTCTCACCAAATTGTTTACAGAGTCTGCCTTTGTTATATAATAATAATAATAATAATAATAATAATAACTGATAGAACTATCCCCAACAACAAACCAGACATTGTAATCCGTGATAATGAAAAGGGAACATGTACGTTAATAGACATTGTAATCTCAGGAGACAGAAATGTGATTAAAAAGGAAGCCGAGAAGATTCTAAAGATCTTACAATAGAAATACAGCGCATGTGGAATGTAAAAACAGAAGTGATACCAGTAATAATAGGGGCGACTGGGACGATTTCAAAGTCATTTAGAAAATACGTGAGCAACAAACCAGGAAAACTTGAAGTCAAGGAATTCCAGAAAACAGCCACACAGACGTCGGAAAGTACTAATGTAAAAATACAATAGATTCAACACTGAAACTAATGATATAAACACCACGAATAGTAACAACAGAACAGATGCAACACTGTATGCCCTAAAGACAAAGTTTGTCTCAGGAATATAAGTATAAATACCCTGCATAAAGGAGATGATGACGATAATAATAATAATAATAATAATTGTTGTTTTTGTTGTTTTTGGCGCGGTATCGTCACAAAAATCCAAAACACGTGTGCAAAATTTTGCGTTATACAAACTGCGCTCACGTCTTCATCAGTCGTGCTACAGCCAGTTCACGTTCAGGCGCTATACACTCTCAGTTAAACTGAGCGATTTTACTGTGTGACGTCATACCTGACGGAAAAACTGAATAAACTGCGCAGTTTTGACAGGCAATAGCGCAGGCCTCAGAACTATCCTTTCCAGTTGTCTTTCACACAGAGAACTACGCAGTTCACTCAGGGAATCCCACAGTTTCCTCAGTTTACCAAAAACACCACGATGACATGATCTCAAGGCACTCAACTCATTCAGCAGATGAGCATCGCATGATGTATTCCTTTTCAAATACCACTTCTTACTGCACAGTTTACACTTTCTTTTCTTCTTTTCGGATAACATTATGGCCGATGTGGCTAGCAAACAGCAAACGACAGCCTTGTTTTTATCCACCATAGTCACACGCACAATAAGACACACAGAACTGACAAAAAAAACTGACAAACCTGATGGAAAACTTGTGCTGTGCCAGAAAACATTCAGTTCAGTTTTTCGTGCAATGTTTTTACACAGTTAAACTGCACAGTTTAACTTAGAGTGTATGGGGCCCTTTAAGGAAACACATGTGTTAGCAGAACTGACTGTATCGTATTGAGAGGGCTTTTAGACTCTCACTGCGGGTTGTAGCCAAGTGACGGTCTTCTAGGCTGGCCGAAATCCTTGAAATCTTCTATATATAATAGATACATATTCTCCTCCTAATCACATCTGAATCAAATTCAGTCACCTTGAAGGTGGAAGCATGAATTTCGTCCGAAACGTCACTGAGACCTTATTTCTGTACACGGTGTAAAAATGCAAAAGACCGCCATGAGGCTCTGACATCCCAGAAGACCCAGAAATCTTTTTTGATAGATTTTATGTTCAATTTCTGTTTGAAATTTTGGCTGACTTTGTACTATTCTGTGTAACCCCAGTAGTTGTGACAGTGTTGTAAAATAAACTATAGTAATTATTATCATAAGCAGGCAGCAAAAGAAATTGAATGTCAGTAAAAAATGAGAGAGGGCGTCGATATCGTCTGGAATTGTATCGATCGGCGACAGAAACAAACAAAGTAACATTTAATTTACGTCACGTTCGTAATTTATCTCTTCTATGTAACTCAAAATCACGTGATCACGCTAACATCCAAATTGCACATCATTATCCATTGTAAACCTTTATTATGCCTTTCTTTATTTGTAACTGTAATATAAGAAGGACAATGTAAGGGAGAGAGACTATTGCTGATGAAATATTGCAATTCATTCATAGGCGCAATTTGGAAGTATATATATTGAAATGATTATATTCAGTAGTGTGTTGGGGTCAACCAGAGCTTTCACTCCAGCTGTGTTGTGGTAGTGGGTGGACCCGCGCCCCCTGGAGCGAGGATAATTGCTTTCACAAACCCCTCCTCCTCCAGCCCTTGTTTCCTGGTACCACCCACAAATCCTGTATCGTCCACAGCAAAATGAAATAAACGCATATGTTATGTAGCAAAGAGATCTGTTTCTTCGAGACAATCTACATGATCACCCTTCGTAACTTTGTTGTCCTGACGCTCTCAGTCTGGTACGTGATCCTCTTTCGGGAAACGGGTGTGGTTCACCGAATCACATATAGTTTTAATTATTTCCTTTTTACTTGTTTTATTTACTCAATTTATTGTTGATAAAACAAAAAAAAAGCGTGCTGTATCCAGTTAAACAACTAAATCATGTTTATTAAAATAACACAGTCGCTTGTACTCCCTCACTCACACCACACTCATACGCGACTGACTTCCTTACTGGACGGCTAACGTCCGTTATCAGCTCCTAACTGTTTCGGCGTTTAAATCTCTCCCCTCTTACCTATCACCAACGTTCCTGAATATACTTTGACAGATTATCCTATAACGCATGGCCATGAACCGTCCGTAACTGACGCCAGCAATCCTAATAAACAACTACACTAAAAATGATCGGCTACAACAAGTATTAGCCTGAATGCATACGCAGTCTGAGCGTTCAGTTCTTCTTAAACTTCGCGCAATACAATAATGTTTGGAACTAACAGTCCAATAAGTTTTGACCGCAGCAAACTCCGAAACGTCGGTGACTACATGCCGTTCCCCATGCCGTCTGTTACAGAAGACTCGAATTTTCTTCAGAATTGCTGTTAGAACTTCAAGTTAAGCAATACAAACCATGTGTTTACAGTTGTAGCTTATGATTAGGACCGTACAGCCTTTAAGACGCGAGAAATTAGGGGTTCTCACAGCGGTTTTGCCGAAGACTCAATCAGTCCCAGCAGGTTTGTACTGCTTCACTCTGAACTCGAAGGCACCACGTCGGTATATACTAGCCCGATGACAGTGTAACGTTCCGGAAATCTCGATTTTTCGTCATTGGACTTCATCCCAACAGTCACTGCACTTTGAATGTTGATGCTCTGTGAGGGCAGTTTGATTTGCTATACTGAGGCCACAGACAATGTCCCATGGGTGGAGGGGCTGACACCGCTCGAGGCTTCTCACTTTCTGCCTTCTGTTGTATTCAACTGCAGGTCCCTTTGGCCTGTGGCAGCCAAACCAAAGGGCTTGCTTTTAGCGAGAGTCATCACATGGTTGTCGCTACCAAAATCCTCGTGTATGGTCGACGGGGGTGGTAGAGTGCAGGTTGCTGGAGGAAGGGGTGACATGACATCTCGCGGAACTTGTTTACGTGCCGTCAGCGTAGAAAGACAGGGTCCGACACTGAAATGGGCAAAAGGACAAGGGGCTGTATGCGTTGTTAGGCGCGTTCGCAAAATTCCGAAAAACAACTATTGGTTTCATCATGTCTGCCTGTCAGCATGGAACAAAACGGCTCGCATTGGATGGATTTTCATGAAATTTTACATTTGAATATTTTTCGCGCTTTTTGGAAGCTGGTAGAAACCTTCACTCACCAGACTACACCCGGGAAGGCTTTAAACGTACAATGGAGAACAACAAACGGTGCATTGCATAGGTTTCGTAAGAAGCATAATTGAACAGTGACGTGGTGTAAAATATATTTCCTTTAACGAAAAAGGTTATTCTTATAATAAAAACCAACGAGATGCACTATTTCTCAAATTTATTTTGGTAAAGAACTCTACATGTTTCCGACAGATTTACTGTCCATCATCAGGAGTCTTAATACTGTATTCACAACGATAGGTATTGTCATGCTAGTTATGTTGACTGTCTGCTAGCGAGGTCAGGATGGAACTGCAGTTCCATCCTCAGTTCCATCCTGACGATGCACGGTCCTCTGAATGTCAAAGAAAAAAGATCATTTTTGGAAACCACCAGCAATGAAGGACACCCGCAGTGGGTCCAATTAACTCCAAGGATCCTAGTTCTCCTTAAAAGTTGGTGGTATTTCAGCGGTTTTATTACCGCTCCGGCTATTCCCGTGTCTTCCAAGTGATCTCTTGCCTTCAGAGATTTGACTAAAACTTATTAATTTCCGAGCGTCCCCACGAGTGCTACGTGTGTAGCGCACCTAATTATCAATAACAATGTTAAACCTATAACTTGTTTTTTTTTTCTTAGTCTGCCATCTTCTACCTCCTCACTGTAGGTGTAGACGGTTAATGTTGGCGCCTGTTCGTACTCAGACACATCAGACTCGGTAGGAATCCTCTGGACGAAGGATCAGCCCGTCTCAGAGACCTGTACCTGACAAAACACAACTCTCACAAGAGACAGACTTTCATGTCTCCGGTGGGATTCGAACCCCAAACCACAGCAAGCGAGCGGCCTCAGACCTACGCCTTAGACCGCACGGTCACTGGGACCGGCTGAACCTGTAACTGTCGAAATTCTAATGGAATACAAGCCTGAATTTTCCCAGAAGAACTTGATGAAGTAGAGGATAAGTACGATTGTCAGAACATACTGGTACACGTAATTACGGCAATGTTTAGCGTGAGCACTGTAACTGGTCCTTGCGCGGAAGTGTTGAAAAAGGCAGTGATACCGTAAGAGCATTTAACGGCTTAGAAAGAGGGTCGGGAATGAAAAGAGGGAGGAAGATACAGCAAAGCTTTCTAAAGCTACATGTTGTTATTCATCATGAACTGCCATGGGTCAGTCAGAGAAGAGATGTGGTTGTGGAGTAGATCGAATGGTCAGCGATGTATTGCGAATTTTCAGATGCGGTTGGGCAAGGGATCGTAACTGAATGGAGAAGGTTCAAGAGAATCAGTGAAGTAGCTTACGATTTATAATTTTTGTAGAGGACATCCCGTTGTGTTTAATAAGTTACAGGATAAACAAATTAGTTATCATTTGTCGTCAAACACAACAATGTATTTGGTTATCCTTGTTTTAATGGCGACATGTTTCGGTCCTTCCGAACATCGTCTGGCCATATTACAGAAATCCTACGTCTAGGTGAATGTGCATCGTGATACTTTCTTATAATAAAACCAATTAGATACACTAATTTCTCAAATTTATTTTTGGAATAAAACTCTACATGTTTCGGACAGTTCCTCTGTCCATCATCAGGAATTTTTCACTGTACACCCAGCAATGTTATATGTCATACAGGTTTGCGTCCTGATCCTGCTCGCAAGCTGTCAGCAAACCTGTATGACATATACCATTGTTGTGTGTACAGTGAAAAACTCCTGATAATGGACAGAGGAACTGTCCGAAACATGTAGAGTTTTATTCCAAAAATAAATTTGAGAAATTAGAGCATCTAATTAGTTTTATTATAAGAATCTTACAGAAAATTAACTTAGACACACGCAGTGCAATCGTGTAGTGTGGAATCCCATAATACTTACAGTTGCACAACACATGTAAAAATTGTTCAAAACTGTATAATATTAAGTGATTTTACAGCTGTCTAAGAACTTTTATGTTAGTAATTGATTGATTTTGAATCTGAAATAGAAATTAAAATATCATATTCTACACTTAAAAGCTTGTCGACTTTAAGTGTATGTTCGTTTGTCACATGTATTGGTAAGTTTTTATTTTCACTTAATTTAGATTACTGATTTCTTGGGTCTTCTTACTTCGTATACGTTGATTTATCAGGTGGTGACTGTGGATGTTCCTTGTGTTCTGATCGGAGTTTTACTAATGTTGGTGAATGTTTTTTTATCAACATTAATGTAGACCGTAGTTGTTTTGTGTAACGGTGATGATTATTGGTTGTCAATGTTGCTGAGAGGCTGGGCGTATACGTACATGTGATTGTAGCTTGTGGCTTACAGTAGTGCATGTTTTTGCGTATGACATGTGGCTAAAATGGGAGTAGAGTATTTTGAGCAACATCTACCTAAAAAATCGAGCAAGATACGGAAGGATAACATTAAGATACATTTTTAGGAAATAGATGAAGGTAGTTGGTGGCTGTAAATGGATAAGGGTTTTGTTGTTAGCATTGTTGAACTTTCGTGTTCTGATACCATAGCGATACTGTAGGAAGTTACTCATTCTGCTTGCTTGTTTAGTGATGTCTAATCAAAAATAATCCAGCATAACGTGTTATTTAAATTGGCCGTATGCCACAGACAGTATTATTTGATTACCGGCAGGCATACAAATTACGCCCTTACATTTAATTTCCTACCTCAAGAAATTTTCTGTAAAGCCTAGCTATCGCTCATAACGGGGAACTTTGAATTTATTCTGGCCAAGAAAAATGTTTATATTCTATTTTTTAGTGTGTTGAGCTGAACAATGTTAGGATGGAGTGGGGATGTAGCTGGTATAGGGAGGCGGAAAATACAAGCAACATTTTAGTGAGGAAACCTCGTGGTAAGCAACCACTTGTCGAAGAAAGAAGGAATAATGAAGAACTATTAAGACAAACTTTAAAAATATAGGCTTCGAGGTTCCGATACCAATCAACTTGCCTTAAGAAAATGGCCAATAGCATAATTAGTATTAGCAATTTAGTGTTCATCTTCTATGGCCTTTTTTTTTTTTTAATTTGTGTAGAGATGGTTACACAACCCGTGTTTCACCAATGGGTATATCACGGGATATTTACAGAGATTGAGTACAGATTTGTGACCAGTGTACCGATGTCAACTAGAAACTATGACGCGATAAGGAAATTGAGTTGAAACAGATAAAGCCTAGTGCCTTGAAGTCTTTATGAAAGAAGTCCATCTGTTCTGTTAACTTATATGCCTAAATTAATATACAACTGTTATACATTAATAATTAAATTTACCTAATATACCTTTCCTGGTTAGCTGCTTATTTAATTTGTCAGATTTAATTATTTACTTAGTTATTTGATTTTTTACCCTCAGAAAATATATTCTGTGTAGAGTGAAAGTGGAGGCGGGAGGTTCCTCCCAAACGTTGTTCTCATCTACCAAACTACACGGCGTCACTTCCCAGAATATAACAATTTTTAAGTAATATATTCTGTGTAGAGTGAAAGTGGAGGCAGGAGGTTCCTCCCAAAAGTTGTTCTCATCTACCAAACTACACGGCGTCACTTCCCAGAATATAACAATTTTTAAGTAATAAATTCTGTGTAGAGTGAAAGTGGAGGCAGGCGATTCCTCCCAAACGTTGTTCTCATCTACCAAACTACACGGCGTCACTTCCCAGAATATAACAATTTTTAAGTAATATATTAAACGAAAACCCGATGATCCAGTAAGACTGGAAGTGTGTACTTAATTGGTGTAATGGTACTGGCCTACATTTGAACAGTTCAGACACGTTTCATTCTGTGAACAAAGCTATTTCTTCCTTCACTTAACGAGACGATTTGAAATGCCAGTTGATATCTCGAGGGTAGGGTATTGTGTTATACTGTACTTTTCACAGCCACGTGTTAGCGAACAATATGGCGGCATGACTGAGTAAAGATTCCTGTTTACGATAGAATTAATAAGCCCCACACCTCAACAGCATAAAGCCATCTGATGGAGCAGAGCGAGAAAAGTCTTTCAGTGCCGCCCAGTAAATATCTGATGAATGATGAATGGTGCTCGTACTGACGTCGTTGTGGTTGCATGTAGGACTGTGTGTCTTTCAACTCTGGTAGGTGTAAGGTATGTTGTACGAGTAGGTACGATAAACCAGTGTCAAATTAAAGAGTCAGACGGCACCGACACAATGCAGCAACTAAATTAATCGTCACGTGAGACTTATTGAAAGCAAACCAACGTGCCTTTCTCCGTATCGCCTGAGTCAGTTACATTTTTGCGAGAAAATATCAGAGACTATAAATGATACATCTTATAAAAATAATACAGAATTATAATTATATTGACGAGACCGCTGTAGCACAGTGGTTAAGGTGCTGTGCTACAAATCGGAAGGTCGGTGGTTCGATCCCAGCTGGTGTCATTGAAATTTTTCATTCACATAATCCTTCCGGTCGAACTATGGCCCTGGGATCGACTCAGCCTCCAACAGAAATGAGTACCAGAAGCATTTCTTGGGGATAAAGTGGCCGGTGCGTAAGACTGACAAACCTACCACCGTCCTGTGCCATTGTTATGAAATCTGGGAACCTTAACTTACTGGAACCCTCTGGGGCACTCCAGGCCTGTAACGGGACTGCTTTACCCTTATAATTACATTGAAAAATATTAGGCATTAAAACGGTAAAAGATAAAGTCGTTCCTCTCCGTGCCATGGAGGCACAGATGGGGAGAAGAGCTCAATTCATTTTTAATTAATCTCGGTGCTAAATAGAGGTGACATCAACTTCACACTGTTGTTGCTTTCCTCCAAGGAAAGAAGGCCGGTACCCTTTAAATGGGTAGGCTGGGTGGGCCCCAGAACCTGTATGGACGATTGGAGATGGGAAAAATCTTTTGCCCCTAACGGGCTTCGAACCCCGGATCGTCCCACTCATAGCGTAGGCTATTAATTTACCCGTTTAACTTAACAGACATAAGAAAATTTTCTAGTACAGTTGTTATTGCAGTCGTTTGTACCATCTCTATAGGCCTTAGTTATTGCGATTAAAGCACTGTTGACATTCACGGGTCCAGTGCTTTGACACACCGTAAGAGTGGGGGGATCGTGTGTTTTTCCTGTAACTCCCGCTGCTTATTGGCTGTGTGGCCAGCTGAAATTCCACCTGAGAACTTGGCTACCCTGACTTTAGACATTGTGGCTTCCTTAGTCCGTTAAGGATAGTGGCGCAGGCGGTTCATGCACTGCGCTACAAGCTGGAAAGTCGCGAGTTCGATTCTCGATGATGTCAGTGGAATTTTTCATTGACATAATCCTTCCGACCGTACTGTGGCCCTGGAGCCTAACAGAAATGAATACCAGACATATTTCCTGGCTGTTAAAGGCGACCGGTGCATAAGGTTGACAACTTTACCACTTTCATGTGCTGACTATCTCGAAATCTGGGAGCCTCAACCGACTGCAACTCTCTGGGCTTGTCCATTCCTGTACAGGGATTGCTTTACCTTTACCTTTACATCTTAAATTAGACCATTACCATAAACGTTTCGTATAACAACAGCACCAGTACACAAACCCACTCAATCTTGACGTGAACGTCCGTGACTCCACCGCGTTGAAGGAATGCTGTAGAAGCCCCGTTATGTGGCGAGGGGACCTTGTGCTGTTGTTCCCTCGTGACGAAAAGACACTGGGGCGTCAGTGTCGCTGTTTGTCCACATCATGCGCATGTGCAACTCTTCGACAGTAAACTGGCTTTTGTTCCTTAGCACCATGTAATGTCCTCTACACCTCCACAGCTGACTAGAAGCACGCATGGATTTAGAACATAAATAAGATTTTTTTTTTATTTTTTTATTTTTGTTCCGTGCAATAGTTTATGATTGTAGACATGGGCCAACTACTTGCACTGTGTTATGTTATTAAAATATTTATTTACATATAATACTTTAAAACATAAGACTTATTTTAAAATTTGC
>Ga0123355_10021175_pt1 | contig 10404 bp, 8 predicted proteins | sample TergutEmb28metaG_3_FD_89872 | JGI IMG/M metagenome (GOLD analysis project Ga0123355, IMG submission 89872) | Embiratermes neotenicus P1 segment gut microbial communities from Petit-Saut dam, French Guiana - Emb289 P1 | ecosystem: Host-associated > Arthropoda: Insects > Digestive system > Gut ... | reverse complement strand
TTTCCCTCTTGAAGTCTTTGTGCTTACTTCGCCGGTCTCTGCTTTTGCCGACGGTTGCACTGCATTAATCAGTGTTGATTTGCCTGCGCCCGAAGGTCCTGCAAAAGCATATTTTCCGGTTGCCATTTTCGCTTTTACTTCATCAACGCCTATGCCTGAAAATGCACTTACAAAAACAACAGGATAGATATCTTCATAAATTTCTTTTATCGTAGTAATGATTTCATCTTTTGCCAAGTCAATCTTATTTATGCAAATAACAGCTTTTGCTTTATTTTTCTCTGCCATTATTAAAAACTTATCTATAATCTTTAAGTTAGGCTCAGGCTTTGTTGCAGCGATAACTATGAAAAAACAGTCTACATTCGAAACAGGAGGTCTTATAAATTGATTTTTTCTCTCATATATTGAGTTTAACACTGCTTTCTTAGAGGAAATATCACTGCTTTCATTAAGAACTTCAATTTCAACAATATCACCAACCATTGGAACAATGCCGTCTTTTTTAAATATACCGCGAGCCTGACACTCATAAGTAGCCGTATCAGTTTTCACGTAATAAAACCCGGCTATGCCTTTGACAATAAGTCCTTTAATCTTTACGATTCCACCTTTCCGACAACAAATTTAACTAAAAACAATTTTGCGCACGTAACGCACTTAGGAGATTTCGCCTGTGTTAAAATTCACATTCCGCCTGATAACCGCATTGTTATCAATTATAACTGTAACTGTTCCTTTTCCTCTTCCTGATAAACGTACCGTTTCGGAAAAGTCAGGTCCAAAATCGTCTCTTATCCTCTGTTGATTTGAAACATTTCTCGTTCCGTCCTCATCTGTAAGGACTACCGTTACCCAAAACACTTGATTTTCCACAAGCCCTGTGTAGTTAATCACAAAAGGAATCTCTGCCGGCTCATCAGGCGGCGTCACTACTATCGGATCTTCTCCCGTGCCCGGCTCGTCAGGCGTCACCTCTGCACCTGAACTGACCGTAACATTTACTGCTGCACCAAGTGATATCGCTTGCCCCGCTGCATGTTGTTGCCCTATTACTCTGCCTTCCTCGTATGTTTCACTTGCTTCCGTAGTTACACTGCCAAGTACAAGTCCTATGTCTTCAAGTGCCGTTCTTGCTTCATCAACAGTTCTTCCTGTGAGAGTCGGAATTATCGCTTGTTCCTCTGACCTGCCTTCACTAACTACAAAGCTTATTACTGTACCCGGCTCTGCTTCAGTCCCTTCTTCGGGAGTCTGGCTTAACACTATGCCTATCGGCGCATTGTCAGGTCTTGATGTCCTGTGTCCTACTTGAAAACCGAAACTTTCGATTAATAGTTCAGCATCGTTACCTCTCATCCCTATAATTCTCGGAACTGTTCCATCGCGCGGTGCTCTGCTTATATTTACTATTATCGTTCGTCCTTCTCTTACTACGCTCCCCTCCGGCATATCTTGCGATACAACACTGCCCGGCGGGTGCTCATTGCTTATAACTTCATCACCAAGCCTTATTCCGAGTCCTATACTTGCCAACTCTTCTTCCGCTTGCTCAAACATCATACCGGTGAGATTCGGAACTTCTACTTCAGGAATTCCTCCTATCGGATTATTGCCGCTAAAGAATTGTGAAAGAAACACGCTTGCCGGTATTCCTAACGCCAATGCCAAAATCACAGCCACTAATTTATATTTATTCAGCTTAAATTTTTTGCCGCTTTTCGATTTTTTCCCCACTTTGTCGGTTTCCTTTTCCCCTACATCCGGCATTTCATCTGCCTCCGCATGAGGCTCTCCTTGTGCGTCAATATTAATAACACCTGCGCTGTTGCTTGTACCGTTATGCCTTCTTACTCCCCCGACGGCGGAGTCTCCTACGATACTTGTCACATATTCAAGGTTTCCTAAGTCTTCCAACATCTCATCTGCCGATTTAAAACGATTGACTTGAATTTTGTCTGTCGCTTTCATAACAATCTGTTCAAGTCTCGGCGGAATTCCGGAAACAAGTTTGCTCGGCGGAGTCATTTCATTATTTATATGCATAAGTGCAACACTTACAGGATTGTCTCCGTCATACGGCACTCTTCCTGTGAGCATTTCGTACAAAACAATACCAAGTGCATATATGTCTGACTTTTCATCAACATATCCGCCTCTTGCCTGCTCCGGTGAAAAATAATGAACCGAACCCATAATCATGCCATCGTTATCAACCATCGTCGAAGTATTTACAGCCTTTGCAATTCCAAAATCTGTAATTTTCGCCGTACCGTCATGCGTAATAAGCACGTTATGCGGTTTCACATCTCTGTGAATAATATTATTTCTATGCGCTAAACTAAGTGCCGATGCAATTTGCTTAGTTATCTCAATCGACCGTCTGTAATCGAGCGGTGCTTCTTCTTTTATCACGTCGCTAAGTACTTTGCCTTCAATAAGCTCCATGACTATGTAGTTAATATTTCCCTCTCTTCCAACATCGTAAACATTAACAATGTTCGGGTGAGACATACTTGCCGCCGCTTGAGATTCTTTTTTAAAGTTCTCAATAAATTTTACATCTTTTATAAAGTCAGGCTTCAATATTTTAATTGCAACAAAACGATTAAGCAGCCTGCATCTGGCTTTGTACACCACTGCCATTCCGCCATCACCGATTCTGTCCAGCAATTCATATCGCCCCGCAAGGATTCTGGTGCCCATTTTAACCTTCCTCCTTCATTTTTAAACAAATTACTGTTATATTGTCACGCCCGCCGTGCTGATTTGCCTTACTTACAAGCGTTTCACAAGTATTTGACATGCTTGCGCCTCGCTCTATTATTTCACGAATGCCGTCGCTTCCTATTTCCCCGTGCAAACCGTCTGTGCATAAAACAATTATGTCACCCGGCATCATAGAAACACAGAAAAAATCAGGTGCAATCGGCTCATCTACTCCGATAGCTTTTGTTATAACGTTTTTCTTTTCATGGAATTGTGCTTCTTCTTTTGTTATAATTCCTTTTCTTACAAGTGCATTAACGTATGTATGGTCTTCTGTAATCTGCGTCAAAACACCTTCTCTGTAATGATATGCTCTGCTGTCACCTACATTTGTAACGAATGCCTCATTTCCGGCAATATAAACAATTGCAACTGTTGTCGCCATTCCAATGTTTTCCGGTTGCATCATCGACAACTCGTAAATGCTTCGGTTGACTTTCTCGATGCACATACAAAAATACTCTTTGATCTCTATCTCCGTAAAGTCTTTACTTAAAGCATTTTTTCTTATGTGCTCCACAATTTTACTTATTGTCATCCTGCTTGCAATTTCGCCTGAGTTGTTGCCTCCGACTCCGTCTGCAATCATGAAAATATTTTCTTCCGGAATAACAAAGAAAGCATCTTCATTGTTCCTTCTTCTAAGTCCTTTGTCGCTTTTAAATCCTACTTCTATCATATCTTTCCTTGTCTCACGTTATAACGCTGTACTATGTTAAATTACTTTTCTCATCTTACATATAAAAAATCCATCGGTGCCGTTCACGTTAGGCATAAGTTGAACCGTTTCTTCTTTTACGAAAGATGGATTGTTCATTAAAAATCCTGCAATGACTTCTTGATTTTCATCTGTATTTATTGTGCATGTACTGTACACGAGTACTCCACCCGGTTTAACATATTCGGAAGAAGCTTTGAGAATTTGAAGTTGTTTCGGCGGTAAAGTGTCCATTTCATCCGTCCGCTTCTTGTATTTGATTTCAGGCTTTCTTCTTATTACTCCCAGTCCCGAGCAAGGTGCGTCCACAAGCACTCTGTCAGCTTTTTCAATAAGCTCATTGTCTGTTTTCGTCGCATCCCAAGCCTTAGTTTTAACTATCGAAACACCAAGCCGGCTTGCCTCGCGATCAACAAGTCCCAACTTTTTGACATAAATATCCGAAGCGATGATTTGACCTTCATCATTCATCTTTTCCGCAATTGCCATAGTTTTTCCGCCGGGCGCTGCACACACATCTACTACAAAGCTGTCTTTCTGTGGTTCGAGGATAGACGCTACCAGCATAGACGCTTCATCCTGTATTGAAAAAAGACCTTGTTTAAACATCTTGCTGTCAATCAAGCCGTGACTGTTCTTTATATAAAGTGCGTCATCATAAAGTTTGCCCTTCTCAACAATACAGCCTGCGGCTTCGAGATTTTTAATAAGCTCATCTCTTTTTATCTTTAACAAATTCACTCTTATCACAAAGTCCGGTTTGTTATTGCCTGCTTTTAACAGTTCTTCAACAAATTTCTTTTCGAACTGCGATAACCACATTTCTATAATCCACGGTTCATACGAATATTTTACGGAGAGATATCTTACTTCATCGCTTTCTCTGTCGGGAAGCTGCATGTCGTCCTTATCTCTTATATATGTCCTCAAGCTCGCATTGATAAAGCCTTCTCTGCCTCTGCAAAATCGCTTTGCTAAATTTACACTCTCATTTACTGCCGCATACTCAGGAACAGAATTCATATAACCTATTTGGTATATCCCCATTCTAAGGACAATCTTGTCGCTCGCCTTTAACTTTGCACTTCCGCTCGGCACGATTTGGTCTATGAGATAATCAAGCAACATCTTGTTTTCGAGAACACCGTACACAAGCTCTGTAGCAAATGCCGGTGCAGTCAGCTTGCTTCTGAACTTTTGGTTGCTTAACACAATATTTGAAAACGCATTTTTTACTTCTATATCCAGCAACGCCAAGTATGCCGCTTTTCTGTTTGCATCCATATTTGCCCCATTTCTGTCTAATTTCTTACTATAACATTTTAACCCAAAACATCGAGTTTTTCAATCTTATTCCCTTTTAAATATTCTTTGATTTTGACTCTTTTTTTGCCCGGCATTTGAATCTCCGTTATTAATAACGTCTTTCCGCCTGCTGACACTTCAATTCCGTCATCTGATACTTTCACTATCGTGCCCGCAGGACAAACCGCCTCATTATCTAAAGGAAAAACTTCCCATACTTTCATCGTCTCGCCGTTATAATACGTATATGCGCCCGGCCACGGGCTTAACCCTCTCACCAGACGTGCAAGCTCTTTAGGCTTCTTACTGAAATCTATAAGCCCGTCACTTTTAAATATCATAGGTGCATAAGTTGCAAGCGTTCCGTCTTGTGCAACTCTCGGTGCCGTTCCGCTTTCTATTTGCACAAGTGCCTCAACTATAAGCTCTGCACCTGTAACTGAAAGCTCATTATGTAATTCAGAAAATGTTTTCGACTCCACGGCAATGCTTTCGCTTATTATCATGTCGCCCTCGTCAAGCCCCTCTGACATATGCATTATAGTAATGCCTGTCGTTTCGTCTCCCTCAATAATTGCTCGCTGAATCGGTGCTGCACCTCTCCATCTCGGAAGCAAAGACGCATGTATGTTTATACAACCAAACTTAGGTATACTAAGTATTTCCGTAGGTAAAATCTTGCCGTATGCAACGACAACTATCACATCCGGTGCCGCTTCTGCTATTTTTTCTGTGATTTCTTTATTGTTTTTAATTTTTTCCGGTTGTAACACTTCGATTCCCAAGCTTAACGCTTTTTCTTTAACCGGAGGGTATTGAACTTTTTTGCCTCTGTCTTTTGCTTTGTCTTGTTGCGTAACAACGTACTTTACTTCATGCCTGCTTGCTGCAATGGCAGAAAGTGCCGGAACTGCAAATTCGGGAGTTCCCATAAAAACTATTTTCATTATTCCTCCGAATCATCAGTTACTTCACGTAACGCTTCCGCTTTGTCAATGTATAAAACGCCGTCAAGATGGTCAAGCTCGTGGCTCATTGCAACTGCTTTGATTTCCGTTCCTTCATGCACGACTTTGTTTCCGTTTCTGTCTAATGCTTCCACTTTTATATATTCAGGTCTGTCAACTTTGCCTACAAATCCCGGCAGACTTAGACAACCCTCTTCGCCTTTTTGAACACCCTTCTGCTCCAATATGACAGGGTTAATAAACTCTGTAACATGACCTTCTTCAGGCTCGATTACAAACATTCTTTTTAGTATTCCTACTTGCGGTGCCGCAATTCCCACGCCGCTTTGACTTCTCATCGTTTCAATCATGTCATCAAGTATCATATGAATCCTATCATCAATGTCAGATACTTCTCTGCAACGCTTCCTGAGAATTTCATCTCCTTCAATTACTACATTTCTAAGTGCCATTATAACTTTTCCTCTCACTGCATTTAATATTACATGAAGCTGTACGGATTTACATCTATCCCTACGTTAAACTTACATTCCTTGTCATCTGATATCTTTTTCTTGACTTCTGCAAGTGCATTTACATAAAAATTTCGCTTGCCCTGTGCCGACTTGATTAAAATTTGATAGCGTGCGCCATCTTGTTTAAACAACGATAATTCTTGCGGCGAAAATATATTTTCACTATCTTTCTTCGGCAATTTTGCCTTAATATCACTTACGAACCTCTCTGCAGCACTTTTTGCAACTTCGATAGTTTCTGCCGAAATGATAACTTGTATTAAATCTGAATACGGCGGATATCCCAATATGTTTCGCATTGAAATTTCAGTCTCGTAAAACTTTTCATAGTCGTGTTCTGCCGCTGTTTCTATAGAGTAATGATCCGGCATATACGTCTGTATAACGACTTTCCCCGCTTTATCTCCCCGCCCCGCTCTTCCTGCAACTTGCGTTATAAGCTGGAACGTTCTTTCAGCAGATCTGTAGTCAGGAATATTAAGCGTCGTATCAGCCGATATTACACCTACAAGCCCAACATTAGCAAAATCAAGACCTTTTGCCAAAAGTTGAGTTCCTACCAAAATATTTGTCTTGCCCTTTACAAAGTTTCCGAGTACTCTTTCGATATCACCCTTTTTCTTTACTGCGTCGATGTCCAGTCTGTCAGTCACGTACTGTGGAAAAAGCGCATTGACTTCTTCCTCGACTCTTTCAGTTCCTATTCCAAAATGCCTTAAATATTTGCTTTCACATTCCGGGCAAACTTCCGGCAGTTTCTCTTTATGTGCGCAATAATGACATATTACAGCGTTGCTCGACTTATGATAGGTTAAGGAAATATCGCAACTTCGACATTTCATCACATATCCGCATTCTCTGCAATTTACAAATGTATAATATCCTCTTCTGTTCAGAAATAAGATTATTTGAGAACCAACTTCGAGGCATTTTTCCATTTCCTCATACAATAACTTGCTGAATACTGATTTGTTGCCTTCTTTTAACTCGTTTCTCATGTCTGCAATTTCGGCAACCGGAAGTACAACTTCATTATATCTTTTACTTAATTCTATTTTTTCATATACGCCTTCTTTAGCCCTGTAATATGAGGCAATTGACGGCGTTGCGCTTCCCAATAAAACTATGCCTTTTTCTTTTTGGGTCTTTACCCTTTTAATGGCAATCTCAACCGTGTCGTATTTTGGTGTCTTGTCAGACTTGTACGTGGCTTCATGCTCTTCATCAAGTATGATTGCACCGATATTTTCCAGCGGGGCAAACACCGCAGACCTTGCACCTATTACTACTTTTACTTGCCCGCTTCTTATCCTGACCCACTCGTCATATCTTTCACCGTCTGACAGTCTGCTATGTAATATTGCAATATTTTCTCTGCCGAAACGTCCGATAAACCTGTCTACAATCTGCATTGTCAGTGCGATTTCAGGAACAAGCATTATTACAGTTCTATCTTCGCTAAGACATTCCGAAACTACCCTCATATACAATTCTGTCTTGCCGCTTCCCGTAACACCATGAATCAGAAAGATATTGTGTTCTCTGTTTTTTATATACGGCGCAATTTTCCCGAGAGCTTTTTCTTGCTCTTTTGTCAAAGCTTTAATGTTTTGCGCTTCGCCTTGCGAATCTTTAAAAGGAATTCTTTTTTTTCCTCTTTTTGAGGCTGTGCCTGACGGCGTAAAGCAATTTATTGCGTCTATATATTTACATGCGTAGCGGCTTTTCATCCACACACATGTCTTTACGGCTTCTTCCGAAAGGCAAACATCTTCATCTGTAGATTCTACATATTTAAGCCCTTTTATGCCGCTTTTAAGCTCATCTGCAATCTCAAATACGTAAGCTTCTTTCAGCTTTTTACCTTTTGCAAACGACACAAAAACTTTTTGCCCTATTTTTATATTGTCAAAATCGCATCCGTACGTGTAAAAACGATCTGTCTTATCACTATTGTTTGCAACTACAAGTTCTACATATTTCATGGTATTTTATTATCTTTCATTTCACAAATGCGAAAATTCACAACCGCAGTACCCCTGCCTGTAAAGCCCGTACTCCCTTGATAACTCTATGCTTCTTTGATACCCGCCGTTTTTTTTATAATCTTTGTCTATAAACCCTATGCCGTATCTTGCACTGAGATCATGACCTGTTTCGCTGAGAACGTTATAGTTTTTGTGCGGGCTGACGCTCAGCGTTGTTGCGAAACATTCAAACCCTGCAAGAACTACAGTTGCCGCCGTTTTTTCCAGTCTCATAAAAAAACATTTCTTACATCGCTGCCCGCCTTCCGGCTCATTTTCAAGCCCTAAAATTACTTTTGCGAACTGCTTCGGTTCATAGTCTCCCTCAATAAATTCAATAATATCTACGCAATCTACTCTGTTGTTGTAATCTTCTATAAATTTTTTTTGACTTTCTAACCTTTTGTTATACTCAATTTTGTCTGTTATGTTAGGATTGTAAAAGAAAATTGTAATTTTATATGAATGAATTAAATCAGAAACTACTGAAGTACTGCACGGACCGCAACAACTGTGAAGCAGCAATGCCGGCTTTTCTAACTTCTGTTCTCCAAAAGCTTGAACATCCAAGCCGGCATTTTCTGCTTTGTCGCTCATCGTTGTATGCCCGCATTTTGTTGGTTTGTTATCAAATTCCATTTACTCAAACACCACATACAAAATAACGGATTTTTCATTTTCTCTCAATCGTATAGAGTTGAAAATGTCACCGTCTGCCCACCATATAGTGCCGCTTTGCCATACATGCAAAACGTATCTTCTGTTCATTTCTATATTTGTATCTCTTGTTATATTTTCACCTGTTGCCATTGAGCCGACATGAAAGTCAATCTCTGAAAAGTCAAAGTGTATGTTGCTGCTTGCAAATGTTATGCTTGACTTCACTCTAAGTTCACGGCGCACTCCGTCTTCTGTAGTTATCCCCCATAATAATGAGCCTGCAAGTTGATCCGGCGTTCCAACTGCTATCCCACCTATGCGCTCATGCAAAACAAGCTCGTCTCTTTCGTAATAAGCGATATATACACTGACTTCGTTACCGAAAAAATTATAAGAAATGCTCCCATGCTCAGAAAACAAAAGGTCAAGATGACTTGCCTCTGTTTGATTAAATCTAATATGCCCCAGCGGCACTTCTCTGATCCTGTCCCCCTGAAAAGGCCCGCTGTTTGTCAGCCACATATAACCGGCAGCACCTAAAGTCGCACTGATTATTAAAAGTGCCGCTAAAATAAGTTTACCTATCCCCGTCATAATTGTTTATCTACTTTCATTTAATAATATATAAATTAGACTCTTACCGGAGTCAAAAGTTCCATTACTGAATATTTCCGTACACCTACAGTATTGTAGCATATTATCGTTTTTTTTTAAAGCATAAAGTTTGATGTATACAGCCAAGCGAACTCTTGTTATACTTAAACTTGTTATACTTAAAGCAAAAGGAAATTTCAACTTATGCAATCATTCTCATACTTGCCGTACTACACAGTCAATGACTATTTACAAAACACTTTTGGAGGCAAAGTTATAAAGCTCTCGCTTGACGCCGGATTTACATGCCCTAACCGTGACGGCAGTAAAGGTGTCGGTGGCTGTATATTTTGTTCTGCGTCCGGTTCCGGCGACACAGCCGGTGACATACCGTCTCAAATCAAACTGCTTTCAACCAAATGGAATGTCAAAAATTATATTGCATATTTTCAAAGCCATACTAACACATACGCACCTGTTTGTGAGCTTGAAGAAAAATTTCGTGCGGCTCTGGCGTTCCCCGGAATTGTTGGTCTTGCTATTGCGACAAGACCTGATTGTCTTGACGAAAATGTTCTTGATTTGCTTGACAGACTCAACAAAGAAACTTTTCTGTGGGTCGAACTCGGACTTCAAACTGTTCATGATAAGACTGCCGACATTTTAAATCGCTGCTACACATTTTCTGACTTCGACAAAGCTATCACAAACTTAACTGCATTAAATATCAAAACCGTTGTCCATCAAATTTTCGGTCTGCCCGGCGAAACAAAAGCACAAATGCTTGATTCTGTAAGAACTATATGCAGCTACAACCCTTTTGGCTTGAAAATACATTTGCTGAACGT
>Ga0123355_10021174_pt1 | contig 10404 bp, 7 predicted proteins | sample TergutEmb28metaG_3_FD_89872 | JGI IMG/M metagenome (GOLD analysis project Ga0123355, IMG submission 89872) | Embiratermes neotenicus P1 segment gut microbial communities from Petit-Saut dam, French Guiana - Emb289 P1 | ecosystem: Host-associated > Arthropoda: Insects > Digestive system > Gut ... | reverse complement strand
ATCTAGGGGAGAGCAGAAAACTCATTACTTTGTAAGAAAAATATTTAAAAAAAAAATAACAGCCTTAAAAAATCCACTCCGCTCTTTCCCCCCCCCCACCCCCCCCCCCCCCCAAAAAAAGGAAAACTCCTGCAATTTTAATCATGTACATAGGAACTAAGCAAGAGATAAATTACAGACGTTTCTGTCCTCAAGTTCTAAGACAAGACACATGAGTGAGTGGAGGTAAGGCTTCATGAATTCCTATTTGGGTTTTCAATGGCAGTCATTATTTTCACGCCACAGCGAGATTTACTGAGGAGGAAAGAAGGTTCCAATTAATATCCACTACGACCATTTTTATATTTAAGTGTATGGACAGTTCACTCCCAAGTCTACCACACACAAATGCTATAAAGCAATAGTGTGCACATTTGGGTTAAAGCGAAAGAGTAAAGAATTTGCGACTCATTATATTTCAAATAACCCTGCCGAAAATGAGTAGTCGAAAATTACTGAAATCGCCGAGATCCAAATTCGTGTGTCTCCGTGAGCAATTAGGACAATGGTTCGCATTTCCTCGCTCACTCGTCGAAAACACAGAGAACAGCCTCCTCCCATTAACATCCCATTGATTCCAGACAGTGAAGGCTGCTGTTGCCGTGTTAATTATAGTGCAGCACAACATAAAGTGGTTAGGGACAATCGGTGGATGGGTGGTTGTGTGTGTATTGTATTGGTTACATTATTGAGGACGGACGTGGCGGAAAATTACTACCAGTTCCAGGGTTTGAAGGGTGAGGTATACATCAAAAGGGATTACACGAGGGGTTAGAGATGTAACGTTGTATTACTAGCTATAGAACACACCTCTTTAACTGCGCAGCTTGTCAACCAAGAGATAAGCAAACTTTATACTTTTTGTGTAGCTATTTGGTATTATATGCATCAATTGTGCATCGTATGTACAGGCGTCGGTAACGATTTCTCCTTCTACACTACTGCGAACGACCACTAGCCTTATCTTTTGCTTCGTGCTGAAAGATATTTCCAGATTAGCCTAATTTATATAACATATAGGTGTTCATATAATGGCATAAATCACTCGACTTACCAAACTTGTCAATAAAGGCTTAATTATTTAAAGCCCAGAGGTTCGTGTATGTAAAGTCAGGTCTAGGATTCAAACATACTGCCCAAAGAATGCATCTGCGTGTTCTGTATGGCTCTCAGAACAGCAATTATTTTCCTACACGGAATTAACCAACTGGTTCTAATAATAAAAGACGGGATCTGTTTACTCGGCAGTACGAACACGTCCGTCCGTCCTTCCATCTGTGACTTTGTAACAACAAATAAATAGTGTGTCGCGATTCTGATGTAATTTTATGAAAGAGTTATTTTTAAAAAAAAGTCAAAGAAACAGGAGTTTCGTTAAAATCGGCTCAATTACAGTCATATTTTACTTCAGGGCGCAAATTAATATCCTTCGTCGATTTGGGCAAAATTCGTTATCAAAGTTGTGCCACTGAGCAATGTGAGTTGTGAGTCTCCTTACAATGGGCACAATGAAAAAATAATTCACTTAAGAGCGTAAAACAAATTATGCCCGCATTTTCTACACTTTTGGTCCGATGTCCACAACAATATATACAGGGATTTTAAGTTCCGACAAAATCGGTGCAAAGAAAGACACACTTTATGTATTATTTAAGGACATATATAAAGTTATATCCCTACTTTCCATAGATATTATCCTGTTTACTTGAAATTCAATATAAGATATGTGCACAAAACGATATGCGACTTCAAGCTTCCACCGCGGTGTAAATGAGACCTGCGTTCTCATATACTTTTAAACATCGTATAGTAGTAGTTGCCGACGTTTCGGGACAACATACCAGACCCATCTTTACCCTTGAAGAGAGGGCCTCTAAGTCCCGAAACGTCGGTGACAAACTACCATTCTATGCTGCGTAAAACCCCCAGAAGATTACATATCTGCATTAATGATGCTGGGTATCTGAGAGTTTTTTGACAATCGGTGCAGAGAAGACCATACTTTTCTTATGGGCTCACGTGAAATTAAACCAACGTGTATACCGTAAAGACTAACGCCATACTCAAAGCAAAGAACGACTTGGTAAAGTCTGAGCAGTACGTCACGGAGTACACCATTTGTTTTCTTAGTACCCTGCAGTTCAACTTCCCTCGTATCACAGAAAAGACTCACAGTGCTACAAACATCCGCCAGCTGCAGTCTTTCTGTGCGGCAAAGCTGCAGATCTCAGCAACAAAATAAGACAGACATTCTGTGTCTCCTAACTATAGGCAGGTCTATACACATCATACGTAATACACCAATTTTGTTTCGCGATCGAAAAAGTACTTGTGACGTCAGTGCTCACAACAGGCTGAAAAGGTCCAACATCTACATAATATACGCGACACAGACATCGCTGACAACTAAAATAGCTACAAAACAGATTATATAATTTTTGTTCCATATTTGCAAGAATGAAGTATACGAATAGCTGCTTCAAGAAAGTTCTAATCTTTCCCATCTATTAAAAGTTAAATTTGGAGCAGATCCTTCATGTAATTTGTACAACAATTACCAATCTATAGCCAAAGGCCTTGGCCTGTCCTACCATACAAACACTTTAAAACTTAAAATATTATCCAAGTGCACTGCAATTCACAGATAAGAACTGATTTTAACTTCAAAGCTACGTAACTTCACGACTGTTTTATTGTCATATGGTCCTCCCTATTACCAGTTCAAAAACAGATTAAGAAATGTTGGGGAACTTCCGGGTATGTAAGGCACCCAACCTTGATAAACGTCTGGTTGTTATTGCCAAGTACCGGGTCACCAGAAACTGAACTAAGAAACCAAAAACGAAGCCACAGTGATGGAAAAGACACAAGTAGAACAATCCTCCGCCAATTACGTGTTTCTAATGCACATGGCTGTCACTCTCTTACCCAATTTTGCCAATCGTTGTGGGTGGTATTACGTACCAGTGTACGTCATTTTAATTTGTGGACAGACGTTGTCCCTGGGTTTAATTAAGCACCTTGCCGTGAAGACGTATAGAGTGGGAAGGATGTACGTGTAAAAGTGTTCTTGCACACACACCAGATGGGGGATATTTGTAAGCTTCACGGCCCGGCCACAATACTAACGACTAGAAGCACTCGAAAAGCATTGGATATATGTCTTATTGCGCCTGAGAGCCGGGTGGAACCTGAGGAGAAGAGAAACATCTCCGGACCATCCAGGAAACGAAACCGGACTGTCATTTAACAAACCCGCAACATGAAGGGAAACATATGTCCATATATAGGCAGAAATGTGACGCCATCGCAAGCAATTTTCTCGCTTCAGTACTACAAAGGCCACGCGAATAATTCCTAAATACGAGGGGGTGCTGATAAGTCCTTAGCCTAAAATACTTCCCGATGGCGAATTGCAAATCTTTTCTTGTCACAGAGGCTGAAAGGAAGCACGTCAGGCGACGTGCGCGATTTCAACAACATGGAGACGCGAGCTTTCATCAAGTTTTGTTCCTGCAAGGCAAGACGCCAAAGAAATTCACGCCATTCTGACAGAAATATTAGGAGAACATGCACCATCGTATGCCACCGTCAAAAACTGAGTGGTCCAGTTTAAACGTGGTGATTTTTCCACCTGTGTTGCGCCTCGTTCTGGACGGCCCAAAACAATGACCACCTCGGAGATTATTTATCAAATTCACGAGCTAATCTTGGAAGACAGCCGGATTTCGGCTACATCAATAGATGAGCAACTGGGCATCTCACGTGAGCGGGTTGGGTCAATCATTCATGAAGATTTGGACTTTCGGAAGCTCTAGGCGAAGTGGGTCCCGAAATGCCTGTACGCGGATCAAAAACGTCAACGGTGCCAGTCGTCTGAGCAACGTTTGGAATTTTTTCGGCGCGATCTAAATGATTTCCTGTCGCAATTGGTGATCATTGCTGAAACCCGGTTATACCACTACAACCCGAAGACAAAGCAGCAATCAATGGAGTCGCGGCATAGCGGCTCACTCCGCCCCATAAAATTCCGAATGCAAAAAGCCGCTGGAAAATTCTCTACTCGATTTTTTTAGATCAAGACGGCATCGTCCTCACTGATTACCTTCCAAAGTGCCTAACTATCAACGTGGAGTATTACTCATCTCTGCTGGTGCAACCGATGGAAATTTTGAAGGAAAAATGCCCATGCCGCGGGAAAGTCACCAAGGGGTTCTTTTTCTTGCACGACAATGCCCTGGCTCACCGGGCACTTGCATTCCAGAAGAAACTGGCCTACCTGGGCTTCCAGTGTCTTGATCACCCACCCTATTTTCCGGACCTGGCCCCGTCGGACTATCATCTGTTCCCTGGACTGAAAAAACAACTGAAAGGTCGCCATTTTTCTTCCGACGCGTAGGTCATTGCTGACGCGGAGACCTGGTTGAAAGGATAATCTTCTACATTTTTTTTGTGTGGCTTGCAGAAGTTAAAGCAACGGGCTAAGAAGTGTATTGAGCTTCGTGGGGTGTATGTTGAATAAATCCCGAGTTTGGTCGCTGTAGCTTGTTTCCTTCCTGGTCGGGCTAAGGATTTATCAGCACACCCTCGTATTGTGAGTACAACGAAGCTCGACGCTTCGCATTTTTCTCCATTCACCTTTTGCATATACCAACCCACACACAACGCCTGTAGTTCGTGTGAAACATTGATTTGATATCCGAGCGAAAAAATCAATCGAATGGCACACTAGCGTTATGTAAACGGCAATCAAGACAGAATTAAATATAGGCTTTGTTATTAGTCGAGGATTTTCACGTCATCTGAGGACGTAGAGCTCTCAGGGACCAGTCAGACAGTTAAAGTAAGATAGGATATACGTTATTATTTAAAACACAAATAAAGAAAAATGGAAATATCCACACGCGTCGAAAATTGTAAAAGACGGTATGTGGATTCTGACCGGCTACAAAGGCGATAATTCAAGTGTTCTGGTCAGTTACGGTGTTGTAAATGGTTATCGATGTTCTGATGGAGCTGAGTGCTTCCATCTTTATGGTCAAACCGTCCAAGACGAAACTGCTTCACCCTGAAGATGAACGCCAAAACGATTCTTCAAAACTTTGGTAAGTATTCACCAGTCGACACGGCGTAACACCACAGAAAACTTGAATTTCAGAAATGCAATTATGAGGACCTCTAATCTCGTATGATATAAAGACGCTAGGAATTATTCAAATGAGCTCGTAAGGAAAGGATGAAAAAGGAATGAGCCAATTTCGAAGGCATTAATGTGATATAACCACAATCTGTAAAAATTCTTATTTTTTCTTGTTTGCTTTCGGGCACCAGTGGCACATTTTACAATATTGACTTACAGAATGATAAGGGAAGAAGCAAGAGAGGAAGAAAAGATTATCAGAGTGAAAGAGAAATTGCTGGAATATTACCAACTCAAAGAGGAATTAGATTCATGGAAGTCTGAAACGAACTGCATAGGTAAAATAAAATTAAGCTTTGAATGACTTGGCACAACGCACACAGCGACCTACGCCACACTTCATATTTGAATTTCTGCCATGCTTAAAACGGGTATCATCAAGTTTCAGTTACGTTCAGACTTTGTGAAAGTAAAGTTTAATTAGGGATGGGATTTAACATTACAAAGAAAACTTCTAAGTGAAGTTTACTTGAAATATTAAACCGCTGGCTTTCAAACTTCCCAAGTCTCTTCTAAAAATTCTGTTTAGTGAGAATAATGACAAGGGTTTTCTCTCTCGATAGAACTGTTTAGTCGTAACCAAATTTACTCCCCATCTATTACATGTGGGCCAGTCAGTCCTGACAAGTTCACGTTTCGTCACAAATACAAATATGTGAATGTGTGTGACCGGAAAAAGTTATATTTACTTATTAAATTGACTTTACGCACGTATACATCTGGTATTCAGTAGGACACACGTTTGACTATGTACCGTATGTTATGCTCTTCAGATACTGTTTCAATAGAAGCATGTAGTTTCCAAGAACACAGGGAGTTGCAGATGTTTGAAATGCTTCATCTGAAGGAGAAATATATGACTTCACTGTCTTCACTTATCGCAGATCATATATTGAGGGGGAAAAACGATAAAGAGATAAAAGTTTAACGGGTGTAGGTACGTAAGAAATGATTTGGTGTTAAAATTTCAATAGGCCTTTTAATATAGAATTATAAAAATATGGAGGTAACAAGGGCTAAGTTTGTATATTTAGTAAAAGTTATATTCAAATTATGTAATTAACACGACTGCTCATGGAGTCAGGATAACTCGGTCGGTATAGTAACCAGGCAGCGGGCCGGACAACGGAGGAATCGTGGGTCGGTTCTTGACAGTGGCAAATCATTTGTCTCAAATCCCAAAGGGTCCAATTCGACTTTGGGGCCACCCTCTTATTTCGGGAGAACGGCGCTCAGAAATTGAAGCATTGTTCACCTCAGTCTAGCACCAAGGTTAAGAATGAATGGAGCTATACCTCCACTCTCCTTATACCGTCATAATGCTCAAACAAACACCTGTACTTTTTTTTAACTTATCATACCCATACATTTTTCTGCATTATGCAAGGACTTTTAAAGAGCGTGGAATATACTTTCAAACATCACATTATTTGCTTTCTTTCAGAGTACATAATTAAAAAGTAATGTTTGAGGAAACGCATTCCAAATACATGTCATGCACATTATTAAAGACAAAATAAGACTGGGTTTGGTACTTGGGCAGACGAATTTCGCCCGGAAATTTCCGTTCGCCTGCTTTGATTCCAATGAGATTTTCGTTTACTCTAATATTGCACTTGCGAATGCGGCAATGAACCTTCGGGTTCCACAAATGCGGGGAATTCCTTGACTTGATGAAAACCGGTTAGTTTCTCAAGAAGGACTCTGCTCTATGGAGTAAGTAAATAAGTTACTCTAATACTGGACTATTCAAACCTCAAGTGAAATGGTTCAAATAACTTGAAGAATAAACACGCAAACCTATACGAAGTGCACCAAATTGGTTTACCATCGCAGGGAGCACGAAACCCACTTACATCTTCCTGTAATTTCATTCTATAATTTACCATCAAAATATGAGAACAAAATTGCCACATCTGCTAAAAAGTGGCAGGATCAAGGAAAGCAAATATCATTAACAAAGGAACTAGACACTAAGAAATAAAACATTGACCAAACTAAAAAAATTATGGAGCAGAAACAGTGCTTCTTCAGAAGATAACAGTTCCTAAGAAAGTTACAAAATGTTCCTGCACTTCTTTTGAAAACCTAAGTTTAGTTATCGTGGTCACAACAGCCCGCTACTTGTTCCTCTCAAGAGCCACAGCAACCTCGTCCACACCCTGCCACAGGTCTACAATAACGTTGAACAATATTCCCAAGCACTTCTGAATAGAATTTATGCCCACAGTGAGACAGCAACTTGTTTTCAGGGCATTTCGAACTTACATTAAAATCGTAAACTCCTTTGGCAAACATACTATAGTTTTGCCTTGTTGGATTTTTGTATTTAAAATAAAATTCGTTTATTTCATATTCACTTCTACCACACAGCGCTGCAATTCATAATTTCTTTGTCGGTGTGGTGCATGATATCTGAAAACATTTTGGGCCTTTCTCCTAACGAGATTTTCTCAGAATATCACTTGTCACTCAGAACAAGTGCGGTGTGTTTTTGCTTTTGTATTGCTGGTTATTGTGAAATATGTGTGTAATACAAATTCACGTTCTTTAGAAATTAAAGCATGCAGTAATACGCTGGCCTGTCCCAGCGAACTACTCCAACATTACATGAATAAACCTGTTGATTAGTACCAGCATATGAACAGTGACCATAAAGGTGTGGCAGTAGTTATGGTTTACGCATGTTAAAAGAGCTGTAGTTATTTAGGTAACGCGCTAATTATCTACTGAAAGAAGTGTGTTATAATTTAGAAAATAGGTGTAATCAGATTATTCATATCATTATATTGCATCGGTAATCACGCTCATGAGCTTAAATGCTGAACTAATAAATAAAATAAACTTCAGCTTTGACACGTAAACAGAAATTACAGTGAGCTACCGAAGCGATGTCAACCACAGCGAAGTTCCTAATTCTACTTGCTGTCCTGTTTAGGTTAGATTGGGCATTCCCTTACCTTCACTTGTATGACATGCTGACAGATGAAACCGAAACGTTCCGAGACAAGTTTCGCCTTCTCTAGTGTTGGGCAAGTCTCCACACTGTACTAACAACGTCCCTTACTTCCACAACGACAACGCACGCTTCTGCCGCACAGAACCGACTAAACTCGTTCAGCAAATGACGAGCATGCCTCTCGAAACCAAGAGACCACAACCCCATCTGACGGTGGGTTCAGTAAACTACGCGCGAGGATATGCAACGTGAAGGTCGCAAACCGTGTACACGTTAACTAGCGAAGCACATTCACGGCATGGTGGCAGAGTAGTACGATAGTGATTGGAGGAAGAAACTGTTCTGGGAATTTTTAATCTTTACGCGCGAACATATGATAATGACTTAGCTATAAGAGGTTTTATTTAGTCCTGGCGACAAGTAAAAGAATAAGGTCTTCTGAAGTGTGATACGTCTAACGTGGCAAATGCAGTTGGTGCAGGGGTTTTGAAGAATGTAAAGTGCATTCTTCGGTGTCTTCGTGGGAATATTCTGTCTCCATTTTCAGAGTCGAGGTAATTAGGCTTATGTGTGGCCAGATCATATAGAAGTGTATTCTGCTCATTTTTAATATTGTAGACAACAGGGAAGATCCGTCAGATCGAAGTTACAGAACGCAGCCTCTTTTATTGTAGTCGAGTCACTTGATGTTCCACCATAGCGCACACACACACACACACACACACACATTTACATTCTGCCTGCTGCCTTGCTACTTCTAAAGATTCGCGTGGATAACGTTCTCTTGTCTTTCTTTAATTACGAATTGTCAAAATTCAAAGTCAGGCGGGAATCGTCTGACTTCAGGGTCGAATCTGAATGGTTAAAATGAGCCGCGCCACAAACTTAAGTTCCTCTACTGGCCAGCCGATATCCATTCTGTCACACGATCCCCACACCCTTCATCATCATGCCCTTTGACTCTCGAAAAATAGATTTCAGCTTCGCAACATGCTGCCTTTATCTTTAGATTTGTTCTACTCTAAATGCGGAGCAATTCCTACTTTCCATGAATATCTAACTACAATGCTTCCTACCCCTGGTTCCAGTAATCTTGACTCTTAGACAATGCAGCAGACGAGGAGAAATTTACGTGTATGTAGGTATGTAATCATAGGCGGTTCTGGATTGAATATGCAGCTGTATTACGTCGTTTTCTCGACTCTTCCACGAACACAAGTAGTTTTCACGTACTACAAATGTGGCAGACCTATGTAGGAAATTGTTTCTACTGGAAAATGAAGACGGAACTGAATGTACTTTTCCACTGAAACACTTATCAGTCAGGAAATAAGGGGAGGAATGCTAAAGAAACAGCGAAGAGGAAAAAGATAGGCAAAAAATGATTCCACTTGGAATTTCAATTGGCCTTTTTCACTACCGATCTGTTAGAAGAATAAAGCCAGACCCAGACCTTGAGCCTGATAGGAATTGTTCGAAGAATATTCACTCAAAGTGTATGCTACATGAATTATGCTATTCGGTGTTGCGTAATCGGGTACGTAGTTCGTTACATGATCCTAAAGTTTTCCTTCAACCCGTATCTGGAAGTGTAAAGGTAAAGCTCGTCCCATGACATGCTTATCCAGACACAGAAGAAAGGCGGAAGTATATTTCCAACTGATTCACAACCCGGCAATAAAAAGCGGCGAGTGGTCAGCTCCGGCGGTTTTACCCGCGTGAAAGCTCAGGTACCAATTTTGCAGGATAGTGGGTGAGTTTTGGGGTCGGTCTGAACGGGCAAGAAAAATATCGCCACCAACTGGGATTCGATCCCCGGACCATCCAGGCCGTAACAAGTTTATATACCAGCTACGCCATTCTGGTCACCATACGGAAGTTTACGTTCGACAATTTGTAGACATTGTATTGAAACCAACCTAAACGCCTTTATTCTTCATTATCAAATTGTGCAGTTTGTTAAAAGAGAAAAACAAACAGTTTATCACAGTAGCAGTGGCCAAACCACTATATCAGTACACTGAATCATTTACGTGTATTTACTTCCACCTATTTTTGGCAAAACCCGCCTTTAAATTGTCAGAAACTTTTGACCGATTTTAGTCCGGAAGATAGGCCTGTTATTTGAGGCGTATCAAATTACATAACTTAAGTTTCCCATTCACACAACGTTGCAACTATTTTTTTTGTCCAATATTATTAGTGT
>Ga0123355_10021173_pt1 | contig 10405 bp, 6 predicted proteins | sample TergutEmb28metaG_3_FD_89872 | JGI IMG/M metagenome (GOLD analysis project Ga0123355, IMG submission 89872) | Embiratermes neotenicus P1 segment gut microbial communities from Petit-Saut dam, French Guiana - Emb289 P1 | ecosystem: Host-associated > Arthropoda: Insects > Digestive system > Gut ... | reverse complement strand
AGAAATTGAAGGCTGGTCTGACGAATTTTCTTCACAGCTCTGAATTAGGATATTTTACAATCTTAATCGTAAGATATGAGTTTATTAATGCTGTTATATCGCACTATTTCACATTTGCATAAAATGTTACCGCACTCTACATAAAGTACGACACAAACTTCTATAGCCCTGTATCATTCAGTTCGCCGATTCCAGTGGCTGCGCGGTCTTACGACCGTTGGTTTTTTGGGATTGCGGGTTCGAATCCTGCTGCGGTATGAAAGTCTGTCTCTCGTGAATGTTGTGTGTTGTCAGGTAAAGGTCTCTGCGACGGACCGATCATTCGTCCAGAGGAGCCCTACGGAGTGTGGGTGTGTCTGAATGGGATCGATGAATCTCATGGAGTGAACCTAGTCCTATAGGTTTGTCGAGCCGTGAACAAAGATATCTTTCAGATCAGTCTCATTCAATTAGAGGTAATTAAATTTTGTAATTAGTTACACTACGTCTGATTGCCGCTCCCAGTAGCCGCGCGGTCTAAGGCGTAGGTCTACGGCCGCCTGCCTGCTGAGATCGTGGGTTCGAATCGCACCGGAGGCATGGATGTTTGTCCGTTGTGAGTGTTGTGTGTTGTCAGGTAGAGGTCTCTGTGACGATCTGATCACTCGTCCACAGGAGTCCTACCGAATGTGGTGCGTCGCTGTGTGTGATCTAGTAACCTCATGAATGAGGAGGCCATGACCCAATGGGGGGCTGTTGCGTCACAAAAAAAAACTACATCTGATTACAGACCCTAGAGACCTCACAAATGAGATGCTGCAGGTTGTAATGAAGCAATGCAGGTGCTTTTGAATTTTAATGCGACGAAAATCGTACCTAACAGCTTGATTTGTCAAAAAAATCTCAGAATGTAATTTCACCCACAAAGTTAAAATTCAAAATTATTTCTATCAGACATATTCACTGTATACAACAAGTACATCTTGCTAACAACCTGGGAGAGAATACATCACATGAGGTACATAGACTACTTATGTCATGCGAGAGTTAATAAACCATATCACGTGTTGTCCGTAATTTCTGAGTGGTTCTTGCGCCTTGCACAAAAATAAACATACAGAGACGAGTGTGTCTGTCTCCATTTTGGGGAAAAATTTGTCTGTCTGTCCGTCCTTCTGCATATATAAAATAGACGGCTTCAATATCATTCTGCATGAGTTACTAACAAAGTTTTTCCATAAAATTACAAAATAAAAATAATAAGCTGGAGAATCGATGGACGGATTTCGATGAAACTCGGTGTTAGAATCATGATCGTAATCAAAACCCTGCGTTTTCATGAGGAGTAAATGGTACATCTATAAGCAAACAGAATGCCAAGAAACTTGGGGTACCTGTAAAAACTTTCAGCACTACAGCACAGAGTGCAGGTTTGCAGTCTTCTTATTGATGAAGTCAATAAATATTTTTTTTTGCATTCGAAAATTCGCGGTTATCTAAATTTTATTTAAAAATTAACTTCCTACCGTATTTAAAGATCACTGCGCCTCCGTATCAAACCAGAGCGGTCAGTGATGAGGGGATACACAACTGCCCTTTATTTTTGGAACCACACGAAGCACAAATACAATCTTGCGTAAAGAAAGCAGAGGCCTTTATTGTTGAGGCAGATGTTATAAACTGTTACCACTATGCCATAACGGGTTAAAATTCCTGTTCTTTCCTCTAGCTTGGCTGGATGTGGTTTTGATATCAGGTCACTTCCGATAGTGTAAGTGAGCCTACTGTGGCAAAATCCCACAGCACCCTTTCTCTGCATTTATGTGAATGGAGCAGAACGGTTTTGGATAGGGTAGCTAAACGATTCCTGTGGGAACCCCTTGTTCTTCTCTTTTCTTTTTCTTCCTTATAATACAGTGTTATGCCTTGCAAGACTGGACGTGGTGCACAGTGATAGTTACACTAATAAATAAAAGTGTCCCCTCGAACCCTTCTTCTCCTATCGCCTCTAAACGCACTCAAATAGGGCCAGAACAAAGCCTGGACTTTACCTTCAGTTCTCTCTTGGGATTACTCAGTAGTGTAAAAATATAGAGAAACACGAACTCTTCTTTTGGATTTATTCTTTTCGTATCTGTAAATTTCTTCTTCTTTCTTTATATACTTCTTTACGCATTTGTTGCTTTTGTTTACAAAAAAAAGCGCATTACTTTTCCTTTTCAAGCCAGATATTTATATAAATAATAAAACACTTTCATTCCTCCTGAAAGAAACGTAAGAGAATCCTATTAAAAATCCGTTAGTACTGATAACCAAAGAAGCACTGGTTTATGTGAACGTCACATTAAACACATGTCACATTTTCCGCAGAAACTTCAGAGATTATTAATAGTGAAGCCTGTGGTATACATAACTAAATTTGTGGCTTCAAGGTAACTAATATTTTTCTAATACTATGTAATAATGCCTAATTTTTTTCAGTTGAATCATTTGAAGGGAAGAGTCCCCTTCTAAAACTTCGCGCAGATGGGGGAACTGTATTACAGAGGAACAGAAAGGACGTAGCAAAGAAATATGGATGCATCTGGCACAGGACTCGTACTTGCCGCGGATTTCCCTTACTTAGCAGGGAAATTTCGATAACATTACAGACACTGAACAGCTGAATGACCGTTAGCTTGTAAAGACAAGTCCGCACAGTTTCTTAACAGATTCTCTTATTTTAAGAAGATATATGTTGTTTGATGTTTGTGTGAACGTGCATCACTGATACAATAATATAAACAACCAACTACATGCAACAGTAACAGTTTTTAATGTTTATTGGACCGTGCATCATTGTGATAAGTGACGAAAAATAACAACTAAATGCCACTTATATTTTATTGTACTTCTTATAGGCTCAACATGTTTCGGGCATTATTATGCCCATCATCATAGTCGCGAGCTCCTGATGATGGGCATAGTAATTCCCGAAACATGTTGAGCCTATAAGAAGTACAATAAAATAATAAGTGGTATCTAGTTGGTTTTTTATTCTTCAGTTATCAAACAAAAATGTTATTAATGCACCGACGATGCTGCCTGCTGGTGACCAGCAGGCAGCATCGCCGGTGCATTATACCACAAGCTGTAAACACCGTCTATTGCCCCTGAGGATGGGCGAAATTGTAGCCCGAAACATGTTGAACTGATTGAAATTATTAATAAAACTGTTATTGTTACATCTAGTTGGTTGTTTATGTTACTACATTTGTTGTTTCTTTGATAAAAGATAAATCTTAGGGTTGGTATTTTGCATAAGTTATATAAAATATCCTTAGACTACAAAATTCACAGCCAAAGATTGCTATAGCCTCTCTAACTTAATACATTGAAACCCAAAATTTATTTAAATATCGCTTGAGATTTCAGGTCCTATGTAAGAGAGATTGCAATGCAGTTACTTTATAATTACCAAACAATAAATTTGTTAGGGCGATAAAAATCTTTATTTATTTTGAAAATTTTAGGAAGAACAAAACTTTGTTGAAAAGAAGCAGAGGTTCTAAATATTAAAGAAGATTATGCTTTTAGTAACCACTGTACTTCACAATAGTAAAATAAAACAATTTTCTCTCCCCTCCCGCCGAAACTGATATGAATTTCTGAAACACTGAATACTTTGAAAATAATCTCTTCTGAAATGTGCCGTCTGGCACAAAATTAGCAGTGCTTCGTTTAAGTTCAATGTCTTCGTATTCAGAATTAAGAATTTGAAACATTCCTCTCTTTCTCTTCTACTCTAAAGATAAGTGTAAAAAATTCCATCCCAAATTTTAGTACACTGCACGTAAGAACACACAAGTAACCAGCATTAATGATAGGCCATACCTTCTTGAAAATCTCTCTTTTGCCGTATAATATATCAAATTTAGCGGAAAGAAACTTTCGAAATGCTAACAATACTCACTGCGCCTGCCATTTGTCCAGTACTGGCCCGCAGGTGTAATGATGTGAAGTCACGTAAGCCGCAGTAAAACATGATAGATTGCGATCGTTTGGCGGTGCTCGGTACATCCGATAAGAATTTACTTACAATGGAAATCGCCAACATGATTTCGCATGTCAAATGTACAATAATAACAACATAACTTTAGTTTCAGAATCAGAAATTTCCATTACGTGTCAATGCTTAAATGGGAATACTGAAACTAGTACTAAAACAGAGTTTGTCCTATTCAGGCTTAAATTAGACTGGGAGCGCAATGGAAGGAATGTGATTCGGATAATTTGTAACTGATATTTTTACCTAAAATTGATTTAGGGTAGAATACACAGCAGGATTCACTTGTTTAGACGAAATAACTAAGTCTGAGAATTTGATATAGCTAAGGTCGAAAGAACTAAATTTAGTGTAAAGTAACTGCTTGTGGATGATATAACACCTTCGACTTTTAGTTTACAAAAGAACAAGCAGATGATTTCTACGATACAATATTAATTTCTACTAAAACACAAGATATCACGTCTCAAAAGAGAGTATTTTTATAACTATAAGGATGTTATATGGCGAAGCATAGGGTAAAATTAGAAACATGAACACTTTCAGAACTGGTTCTTGCAAATTTACCTTTCGATTCAGGGAGACTTCGTCCAGTTTTATAAAGACAAATGGACGAATATAACACCCGGACTATAGCAAGTTATTCACCGTGATTTCATGAAGGATCATCACTTTAAATTGGGGTATTTTATGATTTCCTATGACATTTCAATGCACCAAAGTTCTTAGCTTCGTAATAGTGGCTTGAAGACTGTATTTAATTTAAATAATCAGTATATTTAAATTTGCGCTTATACGTCACACATAAGACCAATAAGTTGAGGTTGTTTATAGAAATAACATCTTTATTTTGAGATTTATAAAACACAGAAAAAATATGTTGGTTAAATGCGTGAACGTGTTGATTAAGAAACGTGACTTATGGGGTTAAACCTATATACAGGATGACACAAAAAAACGGGAACTTTTGAAAAACCTTCCAAACTATCATTGTTTTTGTAAAACATTTTTATGGCGAAAGCACGCTGTTGACCGTTCCGCTGATCCATGATTGGTTGTCTGTAGCTCAAGGTCCCTGTTCCGCATGCTGCCAACTGTACATGGCTGCCACTACGCATTTCAAAAGTTCCCGTTTTTTGTGTCACCCTGTATATATACAATTACATATATAAAATTATATACTACGTATATGTGTACACATTTATGTGTGGGTGGAATGATTCACAGGAGTCTAACAGAAGTGAAGTTTAGTTTCCTGTATTTTTAAATTTAAAATATAGAATGAAAATGCAGTTTTCATTTTTTTTTTTACTTTTTTCACTCCGTGAATTGTGATATAATTTTTATAAATTAGACCAACTATGTGAATAAAATATAATGTTTTAATTTTCAAAACTCCCACATGTTTCGGACCTAACTCTCCTGTAATCAGGGAGTACCGTTGTACAAGGCAAATTCTAAGCCATATTATCATCTCCAATGTGCAGAACTGTGGTGAGATATTCAAGGTATGATTTACAAACACGGATATGTAACGGAAAATATAAAAATGTTAAGTTATAATAGTAAATTTATCATAAAAATTACAAAAACTTAAAATATTTGTTTACAATTACATGTACGAATGTAATTAAAATGATAACCACGTTAAAATAAGTATAACAGAAGTGACGCAAAATTTAAACACAAATGCTATCCCTAGTATATAGAATGATAGTTGCAGTAAATACTAATAACTGGAGCAGCTTGTAGGTTGGAGTGTTTTCGCGGTACTAAAATGCGGAAGGTAGGTTAGAAGACAAACAAAAGGGCCTAGATTGCGTTTTGGGTGACGTAATTTGAACGTCAAATATTAGCCGATAAATCGGGCTGCGCTCGCCTGTGTTTTGTTCTGAAAGAAGTCTATTGTGATGATAATGCTACTGAACAGAGAACTGTTCAGAGGGAATTAGTAACGGGCCTTTGTTAACTTGATTCATTAACCCCAAATATGAACCGATATTTACGAAATTACGTATGTTACACGGGAATAATGTCATGTTGGACAAACAAGTCGCCGTCTAAAACAAAGATACCTAGAATATATGAGATATATAAAACACAAAAATCCGCAATCAGCTTATATTTTACACATTTTAAATATAATGTATGAATATGAACCTATCAATAAGACTCTGCCCTTATTGATCTAACCCGTTCTAAAAAAAAATTGTAGGTTAAAACTTAACGCTTTGCATGTATAAAGATGCGTTGTTTACGGGTCGCAACCGAAGGTACTAAAAGTAGGTTTCCTCACACGTGCAACTGAAAAGTCATAACACAACCTGCCCTTGAATTATACAGTTCGCTGTCTCTAAGACGTGGGAGACCCAGGCGTAGATGGAAGGATAATATTAAGATGGATCTTTAGGAAGTAGGATGTAGGGATATGAACTGGATCGCGTTGGCTCAGGATAAGGACATGTGTTGGGCACTTGTGAATGCGGTAATGAACTTTTAGGTTCCATAAAATGGAGGAAATTTCTTGATTAGTTAACAAATGGTTAGCTTCTCAATAAGGGCTCTGCTACATGGAGTAAGTATGGAATAAGTAAATCCCTAAGACGAAAACGAGGTATGTATTTCTATGTTAAACTTATTGTATAGGAACGGAACACGGACGTAAAATTTCACTTGCAAAGTAAGGCAAGATAAAAACGTTTCCTGTCCTAGAAATTTTGTATACAGCGGTGCACATAAAGAAAAACTGAAATGTAAGATATGAACTTCAAATGCTGAATATATTTGACCACGACAAATGTTTTTACTTGTATATGAGAATGTCCTTTGCACGTCAACCATTGGTCTAGATCTGTGTTCTGCTGACAGACTTCTGCAAGATATGACCAATGACACACACCAGAAAAAAGTAAATTTAAAGCACCCACTCGTATGAGGTCAGAGACGAGAAAGGCAAATAGGAGAGATGGAGTAGTGTGCGTTATTGTGGCAGCAACTACAGAGCTCTGCGGCCAGTGTGCCTGGTTCTAACCGAACAACAGTAAGGAGAACCGTAACTGCTGAAGTGACGTCCATAAGGGCTGTTCTGTTGCTCCAAAGTAAGGAAAAATCCTAGAAGAAGCCAAGAATTCAGACGACAAATAAACTTCTTTAACATTATACAAAAACAAATTTTAGAATTAAAGAAATTTGTTCCGCCACCTGAAAATGGGGAGGGGGGTAAAAGCAGATTTCATAAAAGATTTTACCAGTATAGCTAGAGCGGATAGTAAGGGAAGAAAATGTAGTATGTACAGTATGTAGGGAACATGGATGAACAAATTCAGGGCTGAAACATGCAGGTGGGAAAGACTAGTGTGAATATTTGAATGGAAGCATCACGATATGCTTATAAACGTAATATAATATTATATAGTGTACGTCAGCACAACCACCTTATTACTCAAGGTAATTATAAGGCTACATGTTTCGACTATAGGTTAGTCATCCTCAGGCCTATTTTGTCAATTGAGTCACAAGATGCTATGCACACTTTGGGATGGGATCCCAAAGTGTGCATAGCATCTTGTGACTCAATTGACAAAAATAGTCCTGAAGATGACTAATCTATATTCGAAACTTGTAGCCTTATAATTACCTTGAGTAATAAAGTGGTTGTGCTGACGTACACTATTTAATATTATATTCCTAGTATGAGTAATTGTTGAAAATTATTATTATTATTAGTAGTAGTAGTAGTAGCAGCAGTAGCAGTAGTGGTAGTAGAAGTAGTAGTGGTAGTGATGGGGGTGGTAGTAGTAGTAGTAGTGGTAGTAGAAGTAGTAGTGGTAGTAGTGGTGGTGGTAGTAGTAGTAGTACTAGTAGTAGTAGTAGTAGTAGTAGTAGTAGTAGTAGCAGTGATAACAGGAGCAGCAGCAGCAGTAGAAGACTGGCGAACTATGTCATCTTCGTTTAAATGGGTAACTTTGAACTGAACGCGTTAAACAATCACATAATTTTCGTCAGTTTCATTTGATGCTGATTTCAGCAGGAAATACAGAATTTTATTATTATCTCTCTATCTCTTCGGGCTCCTTCGGTCATCTTCAGCGGGTTTATGCTTTAAACACGACAAATTAATTTACATAACTTAGAGCCTTTGAAGTATAACATTATTTTACTCGGTACATCTTGTCGAAATATAGAACCAGAAGATGTACAACCTGTAAGTTACCTAAGACTTTAGGACCTAATTTTCTTAGATATAAATTAACGGATAATTAAACATAAGTGCTGTAATTATAAAAGAAAATAAAAGACACGTTGCTGTTTTACTCAATTAGATCTCATATACTGAACACCTGGAGAGCAGCTGTCTAGCTCCACCCATTTCTGGCCTCGACACTGGATGGAGGTCAGTGATGAGCTTCAAACTCCAGCCATTTCGCTCCAAGGGAATAAATTCCGGTGAATATTAAAGAGGAGATCAGGTGGGACGTAGAACCAGCCTGGATGCTGCGTGAAAGTTAATCTCTGCTATCAGGAATCGATCTGCCACCATCTCCATCGTTCAGCCTGTGTAGCAGTCATCATTATTCCCAAATATCTATTTCGGTTCTACTCTACTTATATATATTTATACAATTTTTGTATCGGCCATTTTTCATTTCGTCTTGATACGCTAACTTAGAGTGCAAAAAGACTTGAAATGGTTTCAGAACCTAAGTACGGTTGAGAATAAGTCAGGCTTCAGTGTGGCGTTATTGTCAGTTGGGAGTTGTGGAAAGAAAAAAGTTCCAGTGGTTGATTTTCAAGGGTGGAATATCGCGAAGAATAGAGGTCACTAGTTCCGTCTCATTTCACTGCCACTCTGTTGCAGACAGGGCGATCTAGAATTTCCGTTGCGTTCAGTTCCACGCTGCAGTGAGCCTTTGTTACGTTAAAGGCCAAAGAACATTAACACTTTAAAGTAGAATGGTTGCTATATGTACTGACTTCTTTAAAAATCGAAAACACAGAATTTTCTCTACAAAACATTATTCTGTGTTACGTATGAGCTCGAAAATTCACCGAATATTCCGCTAACAAAATGGTATTTTGTAAAGGTGTCGAGCTTGGCCACGTTGGAGGGAGGTAGCTGCACAAAAATATAACCAGTACCGTGTTGTTGACACTGTGAGGTAGGAACCGAATTTTTAGGAGTTTCTTAAGAAGTAAAAAAGAGAAAATGTAACGTTACGTGGAGACCACATTTGTCCGTCTATCCGTCCCTCTGTGTACGACCCACTATCACAGGCTAAATCGTAGGCCACATAATAACGCAGCCACTGTACCGTCCTTCGTAACTAACAATGACCTATTGTGTATAACAGCAATATATTAAAAATACCTTAACAGTTGAGTTTAAAAATACATTCCGGATGGCGTGCATGGTAACACGAAATTTTGCCAGTTCACAAACAAACACAAACAAACACACACACACACACACACACACACACACACACACATATATATATATATATATATATCTTCTTCGTCTTATCCTTCAATCTTTTGATTGGTTGGCAGCTGTCCATCTGGAACTGTTGCAAGTCATTCTGTTCATTGCTGTATAACTGTCAGCTTCTGTGTTTTTGGCGACTTGCTTTAAGTACTGTAGTCGAGGTCTTCCCACGGCCCTTTTACCGGTTATTGCTCATTCTATATATATATATATATATACATATGTGTGTGTGTGTGTGTGTGTGTAAGAGAACATGTTGCTGACTAACATGTTTCTTCCGAAATGGGCCATTGTCAGGAAACACATAACATCAAAATATAGCCTACTAAGAAGAATTACTGAACTGTAAGTTGTTAACATTTAATGAGATCTCATTTGCAATTAACCGTTTTACATTGAAGGGTAATTTAGGGTATATGTAGATAGTGTAGTGGTTATATTGTAGTCCTTCATAGGAAGCAATTAAGAAAATTTTACTCTGATCAAATTGAACAATATTACCTTTCAAATTATAAAGATTGCTCAGAGAAAAACTCCGTTAATTAATCTCCAACTCAGACCACAATGTAACCGGTATCTGTATACAGGCTAAACTATTCTGCTGTATAAAAAGCGTAACTGTAAAATGAGATCTCATTAAACGTAAACAAAGTACAGTGCAGCGGTTCTTCTCAGGATATTTGGATATTACGCATGGCCTGACGGTGACCCATTTCGGCCGAAACATGGTGTAAGCAAACCGTTTCCATATACAGGGTGTAACAGGAGGAACTGACCAGACTTCGGGAGGGTGTTCCTTATGTTAAACTATACCGAAAACCCCCAAAACACCTATATCCAAAGTTGAACGGTTTGGGAGATAATGGCCAGTGAATTTTGAAACTTTGACAGCTGTT
>Ga0123355_10021172_pt1 | contig 10405 bp, 13 predicted proteins | sample TergutEmb28metaG_3_FD_89872 | JGI IMG/M metagenome (GOLD analysis project Ga0123355, IMG submission 89872) | Embiratermes neotenicus P1 segment gut microbial communities from Petit-Saut dam, French Guiana - Emb289 P1 | ecosystem: Host-associated > Arthropoda: Insects > Digestive system > Gut ... | reverse complement strand
GGTTCTTCCATGTAATCAATGTCTGTTGCCTTTGGCATGTTAGATGGATTAGAAATTTCCAATATGCTGCCATCAGATTTTTTGACATTATATGATACCGATGGCGCAGTTGTAATTAAATCAAGATTAAACTCTCGCTCTAATCGTTCGGTGATTATTTCCATATGCAACAATCCCAAAAAGCCAACCCGAAACCCAAAGCCAAGCGCTTGCGAAACTTCTGGTGCGAATTCCAAACTTGAATCATTCAGTTTTAATTTATCAAGTGCATCTTTCAAGTCATTATATTTGTCGCCATCAACTGGAAAAAGCCCCGAGAAAACGACGGGCTTGACTTCTTTATATCCCGGAAGTGCTTCTTTTGCTGGTCTTGACGCCAGAGTGATTGTATCTCCAACCTTGATTTCACTTACTGTCTTTATACTTGCCGAGATATACCCAACATCGCCCGCACGAAGTTCAGACACGGGTGTTTGCTTTGGTTCGAACACGCCGACTTCGACCACATCAAAATCTTTTTTTGTTGCCATGAAACGAATTTTGTCGCCAGCCTTTACCACGCCGTCAACAATCCGAACAAAACATATTGAACCGCGGTAATTGTCGTAAAAACAATCAAACACAAGGGCTTTCAGCGGTGCGCCTTCATCTCCTTCGGGTGGTGGTAATAATGTTACGACTTGTTCCAACACCTCATGTATGTTTGTGCCCTCTTTCGCACTTATAAGGGGTGCAAGCCCACTCTCGATGCCTATAACCTCTTTAATTTCTGTGCGCACTTCTTCTGGACGGGCTGCAGGCAAATCTATCTTATTGATTACCGGAATTACTTCCAGATTATTGTCAAGAGCAAGATACGCGTTCGCAAGCGTTTGTGCCTCGACGCCTTGGGCGGCATCAACTATCAAAATCGCCCCCTCGCAAGCTGCGAGACTTCGGGAGACCTCGTATGTAAAATCCACATGCCCTGGTGTATCAATCAAATTCAAGGTATACTTTTTACCGCCGTATTCATAGAACATACGAGTCGGCGTCAGTTTAATTGTAATCCCACGTTCTCGTTCAATATCCATGGAGTCAAGCAACTGCGCCTGCATACTGCGCTTTGCCACAGTATTCGTAAACTCCAAAAGCCTGTCGGCAAGCGTACTCTTCCCGTGGTCAATGTGGGCGACTATGCAAAAATTTCTTATCAATGATTGGCGGTCGTTCATATTTCGATAGTATAGTTTATTTTTTGAAATTTGAGAAGGAGTTTGTGTTGTCTAATTCTTTATCACATGTTAAACTTTGTTCATGGCAGAAATAATAGACGAAAAATTGGAACCATATATCACTATTGCACCGAAGGAAGAAATTATATTACCCTCTGATGATATGAATGAATTATTTTCAACCATAACTGTTGTCGACGACATCGGGCAAATTTGCATTGATGGAACACAAAGAAAAGAGATAACGGATTTGGTACTCGCCGAACATTTCCTAGATTCACATGCGCCCGCATTGACCGAAGAGGATGAGATTTATCTCGGCGGTTGGAAGAAACGAGTCGTTGTTATTACTGGAGCAAGCAGTGGCATCGGCGAGCATACTGCAAGACGATTTTCGCTCTATGCAGATGTGGTATATAATTTAAGCCGTACACGTGGCGAGGATGACACAATAAATTTCATCAGATGCGATGTAACCAAGCCTATTGAAATAGAAAAGGCGGTTGCGCGCATCCATGAAAAAGAAGGTCAAATAGATATCCTTATCAACAACGCAGGTGTCGGATTTTCTGGCACCGCAGAATGTGCTGCATCCGAAGATATAACTACAATCATGATGACAAATTTTATTGGAGTCGCAAATGCATGTGCTTGTGTAATTCCATATATGCGCGAACAAAAGAGAGGAAGAATTATAAACATTGCAAGCATGGCTGCGGCATTTCCTCTACCTTTTCAATCCTTTTATTCTGCTTCAAAGGCTGCTGTTGTCAACTATACTAACGCCCTTGCAACCGAGGTTAAACCTTTCAGAATAAAGGTTAGTGCCGTATTGTTCAACGAGATTAAGACAAATTTTTCTGACCACAGAGTTCGAAACTTTACAGACGACAAAGAATACAAATACCAGTTAGCCAAGAGTATCGCCAAATACGAATTCAAAGAACAAAAAGGCAAGCATCCAGAATATATAGCCCGTAAATTATTTCGATTGTCAAACAAGAAATCACCAAAGTCTATGTATGTCTTCGGCAAACGCAATAAATGGCGGTTCTTTATGCGTCGGTTCATGACGCAAAAAGCAATAAACAAGGCAATTGCCAGAAAATATTAAGATGGTTTGGTACACTAATTTTCGGACAAGGTTATTTCGGTATCCGCGTTAGATTCGGAACTTCTGACCCTAATTTTGACCCTAAAAATTACAATTTTATTACAAAATTTACAAGAATTCAAGACGCACACCACAATATATTGTTGTATAGACAATAAAAAACCACCGTATATGGTGGAATTGGTGCCTTCGGGCGGAATCGAACCACCGACACAGGGATTTTCAGTCCCTTGCTCTACCGACTGAGCTACGAAGGCTTAGGCACTACACAACCCATTAAGGCTACGAATGCATGAGTGTATTATATAGCAATATTTAGTTGCAGTCAAGGAAAATAAAACGCCATTCTTTGGGAGTGGCGTTTTAACCATATATTCTAGCATTCTTCTTTTTCGTGTCTTGTACAATGATAATCGTCTTCGGGAACAGGCACACAACATACTCCCCAAGTGGCAAAGAACCCGCTTAATACGATTAGAAATTCCATGACGCCAGTCGGCAGTTGTGCGCGTTCGGACAATACAAGACCCACGCCCAAGATTATCGTTGGTACAAGTGCCAGCCACGTACATGGCTGGGTGAATTTTCTTAAAAATTTTCTCATTCTCTTTTCTCCGCTCTTTCTCATTTAACTTTGTGCTTTATCTCGCTGACATCGTTTTTGAGTTCCCTTGTTATCTCTTGAATTTCATGGACAATTTTAAGCGAGTCTGCAAGTTTATCTATTGTTTCTTGATATTTTCTTTCTCGTTTTTTGCCGTCTTGCAAAACATAGACCATAAGCCCCACAAAGAGGGTGGCCATAAGTCCATGGTTAATTGCAAGAGCCAAAATTTCGTTCCACATATATTCCCCCTATAATGACGCCACACGCCTGTTGAATTCGTTGAACAATCGTGTCCACAGTTGTTGCGGTAGATTAAAAAAGAACAACGGGTCATGGTCAACAAGTGCCGCAGCACGTGTCGGTGATTGTTTAGACAAAAAGATTACATACCTGTCATAGATTTCTTGGTTAATCATGTTTTGCACGCTGATAGGCGATACAAGACGCAACCGCTCGTATTGGCTCCAATCCCTGTACGAACGACTCTTTTGAATTCCTTTCTCTCGGATAGTTGCAAGGTTTATTCGCACAGAATCTGTTTGCAGTCGCTTGGATAGTGCCGTAAGTCTTTGCTCGAACGAAGCCACAAGTTTATCTATTCGTGATGTTCGTGTTGCTTCGATGAAGTCAATCTCTGCGTCTATTGCCGATATAGCGTCGTTTCGTGCACTCTCCGCGACATTTAATTGATTCAGCACGATTGTACTGTTCAACATGCCGCGTCGTTCGGCGTCTGTATTAATACGAGCAACACGCGTTTTATATTGCTCGCCTATCTTCAGTTTACGCAAGATTTGGCGTTCGCGTCTCTTGTCTTGTTCGTCATTGATTCTGTCGATTCGCGTGTTGTGAAGTTCTTCTAACTCTTTTCGTGCAAGAATATCCGCTTCCCTGTCGTTTAGAATTCTGGGAATTTCAAGCAAGTCAGTCACGTCCGTTCCCGATACGTTGAACTTCAAAAATGCACGTGCCATTATCAAATTGAGTTCGACGCGTTCGGCGTCTGTCAGATAATTTTGATGAACAAGAGTACCAGAACTCGCAACAGCAGATTCATAAGCGTCCAGTTTTTGGCGCGCCATTTGATTGAATTTAATCTCGTCCAAATTTATAATTTCCATTCTCCCCTCCTAAAACCCGACGACAGCAACAAGGTCTCTCACTTCTGTGCCGTCGTATGTTGCTTCAATTCGAATTTTGAATGATTGCCCTTTCAAATTCAAATTCACATGACGAGTACCGCTCTTAACAGCAATTCGTTGTTCACGTAACTCGTTGCTTGCGACCAGGACAATATCTTTATTCGTTTTAAGCCTTATTTGGCGAAGCGATTGCCTTACAATTGCGTGTTGTAATGTGCTTGCACTGTGAAGTGAAAATGAATGGCTTTCCCAGATTGCACCGCTGCTTTCCTTGTCAATGAAATTAAACGAATCAGAAAACTTTTCAATGACCAAGACATTTTCCCCCAAGTCCAAGTAATATTTACTTTGGTTGATAGCGGAATTGTAAGTTTTGGTGTCGTCCAAATCAATTTCAATATCAAGCCGTTCGATTTCACCGCGATAGGCACGACAGATACCATTGGTTGCAAGAAACAAAATCGTATCACCCAAAACACGCGCGGTATTCGGCACAATTTTTTTCAAACGATCTGGCAATGACTTGCATGTTGAATTGTGACGGGTCAAATGCAGCATCAAGCGTCGAAAGTCCAAATTCTTGAATTACAAGTAGTTTTTTGAGTAATAACTCCAGCCCCAAGATTTTGCCAAAGCGTTCATCAACTTTGAAAACTCCACCACCATCTGTTACAAAGTCTTGGTTGTCGAATGGTGTCGAAAATTTGATTTCAAAATCGCTCTCAACAATGAATTTTCTTGACCCAAATTCGATTTCTCTGTTTGCAAGTTGCAGAGTTGGCAAGGACGTTTGCCCGAATCTTAGCGAATTTTGTGTTGCGACAAACCCGATGTTTTGTTTGGCATAGATTTTTCGTCGCAAATATCTCGGTCGTTTTATAGGCACACAGAAACCAAAAATGTCAAACAACACGGTCCTAGATGGGCGGAGTATAAATTTTTTAAACATACAATTCTCCCCCTAAAACGATTCTGGCATTTTTATGCTCTTGCCGTTTTTTTGTTTTACCGAGAACAACATCTCGCCGAATTTTGCGTTCCAAACTTGTGCTTCGCACATCATGCCTTGGATAAATGCGTATTCCGCCAATATGCCGTATTCAATCGTTGCGTGTGGAATTGGAAACGGGTTTATTTCATCACCAGTCGTGACTTTTGGAAGATAAGTGTATACCACATCAACTTGCCCCGTTCGCGGTACGATTATGTGATCGATGAAAGTTGTGAACCGAACTCGTTCGCCGTTTTGTCTGGCACTCTTTATCGAAATTGGTGGGTTGTCAAAAGACGAAAAATCTATTCGCCCGCCCACCGAAACGTTGAATCTCTGGGTAGCGGTCAACTCCGAATAATGAGTAGCAAGATTCGCAACAACAAGTGCACTACATCGCAATAAAAGACGATAATTAGAATTATTATTTAATTCTTCTATAGTCGCATCTTCATTGATTAATTCAACTACGTCTGATAAACCCAATATCTCTGCTGTGTTTTTTATAATTTGTTTGAATTTCATTTATAGTCTCCTATATCCATTCTTTTGTTTTATGAAAAGTAATGTTTCCACCCATTTGATTTGCAAAGTTCATCATGTCATCAAGTCGACGCAGTTCGTGTTGTAATTTTATATATGCACTCTGCTCTATTTCACGATTGTGAAATTCTATTTCGTTTTCAATGTCGCAAAGGTTTTCCTTGCGTGTGCGTCGTGCGTGTTCAAGAGTTCTCTCGTCCAAAATATCGTATGGAACGATAAACTCTAACCCATGCGAAGAATGAACTTCGTACCGCGATTTTTCGTGGTTAAAGAATGTGCGGTACGAAGTGTCAATCTGTCTCAAACGATTTGCTATGTCAAACAGGTCGTTTGTAATTTCTTGCATTGCTTATCTCCATTGGTTGGCCGAAAAGCCTGTCAACTTGCCTTGCAAAAATGGCTTTTCACAAACAAGGTCAGCATATTTGACAAGAGTCGCCGAATACACAGGCTTGCCCGTGACGTGTTTAAGAATCGACCCGTCATCGCCTTCCAGCCATGTCCAATCGCAAAGTTGGTGCATTGCAAACGAATCAGAGTTCAGCGCATACGCAGTCCCCGCCATACAACGAACGTCAGAAAACATTGGAATTCCATTGAATGTAAAGCCTTTGAAACCGCCTTGGAATTCGGTGACGTCAACATTGTTTCGTGTGTCGCGCAACTTTTCAAACAAAGCCTTTCGCACATTCGGGTGGGTCAAAATAATGTCTGTCGCCGCGCCTTGTGTGTGTTCTTCTAACTCGTCAAAGAATTCAATCAGCCTGTCTTCGTCCAAAATATTAAGTGTTGGACTTGTGTCAAAACTTGTAAACGGCATAATGTCGGAATACTCGTCCCTGTCAAGGTTATACAAATAATCTTGCATGAATAACGAATCTATACCATTCATCTCAAGGTTTTGCGCGTGCTCTGGGTAAATAAACAATCTGTCGAATTTTGTCGCAGGGATTGTACCGCCGCTGAAGTTTACGACGATTCTCTTCGGGTCTGCCGCACCCAGTGGTGCGATTGTAGTGACAGTCAACACGGCTGTTGACACCACTTGGTTGTTTGGGTTGCGTACAATTATACGTTGTCCTGTGTAAAAGTTACTCTCGAAACGTTTATGTATGTGAAAGAAATTCAATGTAGAGTTCACCATAATCGTGTGAGCCAAGAATGGGTTTCCGTTACCATACACCATTCGGTTAAGGTTATTTTGAGCGGTAGACACAAGGTTTTTCATCTCGCCACCCAAAAGGCTTGAGAATGCGCCAGGGTTGTTTTGTGCCGCACGAATTGCCTTGTCGGTGACCTGGAATGTTCCGTAAAGGTTTTTGAGCGGCACGATAATCTCGGCTTGTTTTGCGTCGCCACGCGGAAGTACTGAATCTTCTTCACCTGCGGCTACACTGTTCTCGTCGCCGAAACGCACAACGGCTTTTGCCTCGCGTTCGGCTATTGTTTTTGTATTCTTCCCAATCATTGTAAGGAATGGGTTTGTCTTTTCGTTTAAGTCATTAATCACACTTTCCAAATAGATATTTTTAAGTGCCGATTCGGCTGAGTTAATTGTAATCATGTTATCTCCTTGAATTAAAAAAGTCTTTTGCTAACTTGTCTGCGTCACGTAGGGTTTTTACCCCGCTTGTTATTGGTATCGAAGCCTGCGTTGCCCCAATAACAACGGGCGGAACTTTGCCCTTTTTTACACCGAACAGATATTCACGAATTATGTCGTCGCTCGTCTTCTCGACTTTAGTTTCTTCGACCACTTCTTCACTCGCAACACTTGCGCTTGTCGAATTACCAATATCTGTTTCAAGTCTTTTCAACTCTTGACTTTTTCGCGTAAATTCGGCATGCAGATTTTTATAGCCCCGATACAGTTCGTCTGCGTTGGCAAAGTTCCCATATGTTGTGGAGTCATCACTCGAACCTTGCGGGCAAGAACTTTCTGCAGTATTCTTGTTGTCCGCGACAAATTCAACTTCCGATTGTTCCACGATAATTTCGTTGTTCATATAAATTTCCTTTAATTAAATTGTTTGTGTAACAGTGTCATTTGCTTTTTAATTTGTTCTACCGCATTTGTCATAGATTGAATAGTTCGCCCAAGCCTGCGGTACGACGATTCTTCCAAAATAGTCAAAGCATGACCGCTTACATCGCCACCTTCTGCCGTTCGCATGATTTCACCGCCGCCCGTGATAATTTCAAATTCGCGGAGCAACCTTTCTTCTTCGCGCTCCAATTCGGCAGGCAAAGTTCCCGTTTCCAAAAACTTTGGTGCACTTGAACCATGACGATAGACAATAACTTTGCCTGGGGCAAGCCCATCGTTTTCCAAACTCTCAAGGTCAACACTACCTTCTTCGACGGCCAAAACTCCGCACGCGAGTCTGTTCAAAAATTCAACTTTGCGGTTTTTGATATTGTTGTACGCGCGTTGCACAGGGATAGCGCGTTCAACGACACTGCGACCAAAGAAAGTGCCTACCATATCTTCAGACACTTGACGAACAAAGGGCAAACATCTTTTTCCGTCTTCGCCGTTGATGTATGGCAATTCGCCGTCGTGTAATAATTTCTCGCCAGCAACAATTATTAATCGTCCGTTCGGGTGTTTTTTTGATGGGACTTCGTATCGCTCGATTGTCACATCGTCTTTGTACTTCGCGTGGATAATACTTGCAAGTTCAGATACATCTGTTGCATGCAAATTGTCGGGAAAAATCTCGAACGGAGAACATACACTGACACGCACATCGCCTTCGTGGATTTGCTCGTCACCACGGTCGTCTTTTACAATGCCAACTACCACACCTGCGTTCGTATCCCAAGAAACTTTGTAAAATACACTGCCAACCACTTCCGACCACATGGTTGCACGTTCAACCAAAGCATTAAACCCTTCGTCCGAACCTTTGTAAGCGGTAATTTTTGCAAGTCGCCCTTCGATAATGGGTGCGATGTGGTTGAAGCTTTCGTTCCGTTGCCAAAAGAATTGTTTACCTGCTTGCACCAAAGTATCAAAGTTTGTAAGGATACTGTTTTGCTTGCCCGCATAAAAATCAAGATTCAATTGCCACTGTAATTCAAGACTTCGCTTTTTCAATTTTCTGTCTTCATAATCGGCAATTACACTCTCGACAAGTTCGTTCTTTGATTTCTTTTGTTTTTTCAACAAATCTTTCATAAATTCTCCCTTAACTCGTTCAAAATCTTTTCTATCTCGAATATCAATTCGTCTTTCGTCATAAATTCAAAGCGATTCGTCTGTGGTTTTCTTGTCATTAATTCGCGAATTGCTTCTATCCTTGGTGGGAAATATTTGCTTTTGGTCTTTTGTTTGCCATCCACTTCTTCGTGTTCTTGTTCAAAGTAACCCATCGCCATCTTTCGCAATGTGTCATGAATTTCGTTATCCATATCCCCCTTTGACCACATTAAATCATGCGGTTTACAAATTTCGACAAGGGTGTGACAAATTTTCATAACATTTTCGCATATATTTTTTTGGGTCACCCGCGGTTCGTGTGGCATGAAACCACTTGCCGTATAAATGTTGCATTTGCCCCGTGTTCAAAGTTCGTAATTCTTTTGTGGTCAAAACTTGGGCAATCAATTCACAAACTTCTTTCGCCTTTTCCAAATCAATCGTATGAATAAAATCGTTATCTTTACTCAAAGTATCAAAAATTATTTTCTGTTTAAGAGTATAAGATTTAGAGTTAATATCTTCTTTGTCTTCTTCTATATTTATCTTTACCTTAATCTTGTTAAACGTTTGATTATCATTTGATTTAGTTTTGATTTGTCCATTGGCCGATTTTGATTTAGAAGTGTCTATGTTGGGCTTTATTGCACAAAAGATAGATTCTTTTATGCCCGCAAATGATGGTTCTTTGTTTTCAAAAGCATATTCGCACATACCAATAAAGACATCCGCTATCACTTCATTCCTTTGTTCTTTGGTCAATATTTCATCGTCCCTAATCGCAGAAATTGACTTGTAATAACTTTTATAAAGTGTAAATCCGTTCATTAAAACCCCCTTGCTTCTATTCTTCTTTGTTTCAATAATTCGTTTTTCTTTTTACTTATATAACTTGACGAGTTTACTTTCTTCTTCATTTCACCTTCTATAAACATGACAATATACCGAAGCGCGTCAATGCAATGGTCGTTGCGTTTAATCGGGCGGTCGTTGTCGCCCCAAGAATAATTGCGTATCTCGCGAATTAAATTCACACAATTTTTTGTCACAAACAATCTCCGTCCACCACCTGCATCTTTCATAAGCGACTTCAATGTCATCACACCTTCTATGACGTTTTTGTTCACACTTGTATTCACGTCAAGACCGCAATCCTTGAATTGACTCTCGACCGTTTTAGTTCCTACAAGAGTTTTCTGGGTTGCCGAATTGTCGATAAGTACACGATAATCGGTGATGCCGTGTGCCTTTGTTTTGGCAAGTATCGCGGTACTGTGTTCATCGACGGTCTTGTGCGAAACCGAATAATCGTCCACCACAAAGAAATTCTCGCCGTCGTACGCGACCCACACCACCCCTGTCGGCGCGACATAGGCGGGGTCAATGCCGATAAAGTATTCAAAACTTCTGTCGCGCAAATCAATCGGGTCGATAATATTTTCGTCGTCAAATTCGGTTAAGACCAATCCTTCGTCACTTGTGAATCGTCCGTACTTTCGTGATTCAAGCACATCATGCGACAATCGTTTTTCCATAGCCAAAATCTCATCTCGTTTAAGAAATGGGTTATCGTCCCATGACATGCTGTG
>Ga0123355_10021170_pt1 | contig 10405 bp, 10 predicted proteins | sample TergutEmb28metaG_3_FD_89872 | JGI IMG/M metagenome (GOLD analysis project Ga0123355, IMG submission 89872) | Embiratermes neotenicus P1 segment gut microbial communities from Petit-Saut dam, French Guiana - Emb289 P1 | ecosystem: Host-associated > Arthropoda: Insects > Digestive system > Gut ... | reverse complement strand
TGCTGGTTCACAGATGTGAAAAATGTGTTGAAGTAAAGGGAGATTATATTGAAAAATAGCAAAGTTGTTTCATTTCTGTCACCTTTCAAAGTTGGTCAGGCCAGAAACTTATGGACCCTACCACGTATATTCAGGCAGAAAATAAGGAATGGTATATGATCAATGAAATTCAAGGTTCTCACACTAGCAACTATGAAGACTGCTTTCTTTTGGGATGTGATGCCATGTAACTTCATAAGTAGGTGCCTGTGATGCTATGTAGCTTCCCAAGCCAAAGCAATCATCAGTTAAGTGGTAATTTGGTATTAACATTATGGGGAAGCTAATATAATACAAAGTTTTACGTGGCGATTTACATCTTAATGTAACAGGATCTCAAATACAGTGGAATTATGAAATATTATGCAGATTCAAGAATCACATCTTTTACTCACTTGGAATATTACTGTCCAAAATAGAAACGCCCTGTATGTGTACTAATATTCTACACTTACTCTTCTGTAGACAGTTCACCATCCTCCATGTCTGGTATTGTAAGAAAAAGTATGTTCTCTCTAGGTAAGGTAAGACTTGCTAATGTTGTAAAGTCTGAATTTGGATATTGTTTCCATCCTTCAAGACCTTGCTGACATGTAGGAATTCCCAACTGAGCTGTCAATAAGGTTTTCAAATCACCTAAAATATAAAGAAAAAGGGGGCAGCTTATACAGAAATATTTAAGACACTACTCACACATGAAATTAAGTACATACTAACCTACTGTCCCAGTATCAGGCAACTGCAGCTGTATCACTCTTTCTCTGAAGTGGATGTGAAACTGTAGGAGCCTTGTACTGCTCTCTGATTGTGAAGTGGATGGGAGAGGAATTACATCAGCACTAACACTTATAGGTAACTGGAAAGGCAATGGGCAATCTGAACCAATACATGAAACAACAGTTACATCTGGGCTTGATTTTACAGGACTAGATGGATCTTGTTTTGTTTCTTCTATCATTTCAACATCCACATCCATCTCAGAAGGCAATGTTTGTGTCTCCTGTGGCATTACACAGTTAATGGCAGCCTGAAAAGGCAGGAATGTGTTAATATATCTTTAATGTTGGCCCAAAAACTGAATACACTACTATTCCTACAATGAAGAAACATGCGGAACAGCACACATATCATTCAGCACATCCAAACTATGTACTCATTCATGTTCTTTGAACCTTCCTACTATGCCCTTGTAACTTTCAATTCCACTGACTATTAGTCAGTTTACAACTATCACCAAAAGAGTGGAACACACTTCCCAGTTCTTTTACATCAGATGTGTCAAAGAGGGGCATAACTTTGAAAATTAGTTTCAGTACAAACTATGTTATGATACGTTAAATTACTACACTAAATATGAAACTATTCAAAATGCAGGTGTTGGTATCTCTAGAGAGACTTTGTGGACTGCTTGGGGAAGAGGAAGAGTGAAAAAAGGAAAAGCTACACACATTTCAATTTCCCCAACTATCTTACCAGAAGATCCCAATTTGATTCTTCCAAGTGAAAAATTGCTTCTCCAACATCCTCTATGCCTGTGCAAGCCTGTTGGGGAACCAATTAATACATCAAAAGAAAAATTCTCAGCTGCCACATAATTTTTTTTTTTTCAAGAGTCAAGAATATATATCATGGCTTAACCTAAAATTGGTCGATAATTCACAACCACTGTAAAAGACTTTCTGCAACTGATTCCATCAGCAACATCTGAATTTAACAATTAATGCTATGTATTGTGATAATTTCACGCGTACCTGAAAGTCAGCCAATATTTGTTCTCTATTTTCCGACATATTTAATTACTTCCAACAACACAAATACGAACACCCATACATTACTATTAACTATTATTTGATGTGAAGATAATGATTCCACACTAACAACTTCATCGTTCAATTGTTTCAGAAAGATTCAGAAACTCGTACTCTAAAATACCGTCTGTTTTAATGACAATGGCATCTAATAAATGTCATTCATGAGCCCGCAAGCTGTCCCTACACGACACTCATCTCTCTTTTGGATGAAGTGTTATTATTGCACAAATTACTCAAAATCTGAACAGAATACGAATCCGACAATCAATCAGACCAAAACGCCATTATTTTTGATTTGAGAACATACTCCACCGTGAATCAATGTTGACAATACAAACTATTAAACTATGCGTCCTTGTCACGGATGAGACATATGTCTGCCCAAATATATATATTTGTTTCCATAATTCTTAATATTGAAATTAAATCTTTCTCTATGATAAGGAAATTTTTGTGTCTGAAAGACATTGTCAGTAAGGTATAATGCTTTTGTAACGAAGATATTCGACTTGAACCGACTATATGATAACTAAGGTCCCTGATGTTTACGTCCGTAGCGTTGGCCCTACATGTTAAAATTGACGATGCATGTGTTCTGCTGTAAGGTTATCAGTATGTGGCCCAGCTAATAATCTATGGGCCGGTACATGGATGAATTGTGGTGCAAGTTGGGGTGTAATATATATTGTCTGTGGTTGTGTAATCTGTGCACAGATCACAGATCATCTAGTACTTTGTGGTTTGATGTGGTGGTGAGGGTTGCTAATGTGCGTGTAGAGGGTTGTGTTTGTTAGTTTATCGGCGCGATTTCATTTTTGAGGTTATTTATGCTTCAGATTGGTAAAAGGAAATCCATAGAGTACATAATTAATACTGTAGGTACATTTATGCCAAAAGAAAGAACTATGTTCAAATAGTTGCTGTATCAAAATGTATGTAGTGTAATGTGTACAGGGTAAATTTGAAATCATATTCTGATAATGATATTCGAAGAAACCTAGTGTAAGGCATTGGTCCACAACTTTTCAAAAAATTCGGGGACCGCGTTTAAATTCTAGGATCCAGACGGGTGACGTGAAACAATTTCAGTGCTGAACGTCCATAATTCTGGAGTGAACTGTGACGTTCACTGTCATGTGGATCTTTGTGCTCGTTGCATGTGAACTGATACACATTTTTGCATGGAAGAGGGAAAAGTGAAAGAATTGTGTAGAAAATATTAGGCGCCACCGTAAAAACCTTCGCCACCCGGGATTTATGTACCCTTGCTATGTGTGCACACACTGTGTTGGCAGGTGGACCAAATGTATTTTAGATGGAGAATTATGTAGCGAATGAAAGTATGATTTGTTTTCACTTTACAGTTTACAGGAAAGACTTTTTGAACTTGCATTTATGAAGGATAGGTTTCTGAAGTGAGTTACAGACTGGAGCTTTTGAAATTCATGTCATGTTATGAAAAAATTCTGTTAAGACAAATATGCAGATATGCACCTACTGTTTTACATAATCGCCAATCTGTTGAACAATCTGTCCCAGCAGGAAATTAGTCCATCCAAGGCCTAGCAAAGGAATATGCATCAATTGCTTGGAGCTAAGTGCAAAAACAACTTTTTGAGAGGCTTAGCTTCCTCCCCAGAGGTGAGACAATTGATGCTGCTGCAACATGGTGTACAGACTGAGAAGAGCTATTGAAAGAAAGTTGCTGGGATGGCTGTACTTTTGTATTGTCAGCCTCCATGTTATTGTGACACTGCACACAGTCAATTGACCAAACGGTGGTTCAGGCAGTATGGGTGGGAAGTGTTGCAGAATTTGCCACATGGTCCAGACCCAGTGTTTTCAAACTTCAGTTTTTTGTTTGTCAAAGGTGTGAGAGTGATGAGTCTGGTTCTATATAATTTATGTGGATTTTTTTGCTGATCATTTTGATGTACTGGCTCCTGCTGGAGCAGTTGCGTCATTAGAGGCATTAATTACATTGAAAAGTAGTGTGCATTCCTGTGTATGTGTGTGTTAATAAAATTTGGTCATAGTATGCATGCATGTGGTAGTTTTTAGGTGCATTTGCAAAACTGGGCAAAGTGACTGTTAGTTTCGTCATGTCTGTCTGTCTGCATGAAACAGTTCGCCTCCTGCTAGACAGATTTTTGTGAAATTTGATGTGTGAGGATTTTTTAAAATCTTTTGAGAAGATTCAAGTTTAATTAAAACTGGACAAGAATAATGAATGCTTTTCATGAAGACCAGTATGTATTTTTGATCATATCCCACTGAGTTACTCTTAAAATGAGAAATGTTGCAGACAAAAGTTGTAGAGAAAATAAACACACATTTTATGTTCAATAACTTTTTTCAAAAATTGTTCCATTTATTAGATAATGTTGAAAAATATTGTAGAGCTAGACAAGCCACAATTGACAATATGGTACATCCGTATTGCATTCTGGATACCTAAGACTACAAATACATGTTCAGGATTTGTAATACTTATTGATTTCCCACTGTAACAGTGGTTACAAGAACTTACCTCAATGTTATGTTATTTATACATTGCCAGTCTTCTTATGTAATGGTCAGAACATCTGTTGTATATTTATTGAGTCATTCTAATAGGTAGGACATACCAGAAGCCATTGCTGTTAACCATTGCAGTTATAGTGACTGTCTTGTCATTAAATAAAAAAGTCATAGTTCTTTCCATGCTGCCATATAGACAGGCTTGTAATATCAAAACAGTTGTATTAAGAAAAGTCTTTATCAGTCATTTGCTTCGTCACAAAGCTTCTGTTTGATGTTCAAACAGTTAAGTTGGTCAACATTACTAGGCGGCTATTCCCAAAGTGTGTAAAAATGTGGAGATGTATATCCAGGCCTGACAAATAAGCAAATGGAGCCTGTAAAAGAAAAACATACATATGTAAATTCAGTACACTGTAGTGGGTGTAGTCACCTTCAAAGTACTCATGTTATGAGTTCATTTCAGAGGCTGTGCTATGCCTGTAAGTGTTACCAGAAATCATTTTCCAAAATTCTTTCAGAATACGTCTGTCATATTTTTGCCATTGCTTTCAAGTGATTCAAATTGAGACATAGGGAAAAAGATGTGCAATTTCAGGAACATGAAATAGGTGTGTGGGGTCAAATAAGTAAGTTGCTAGAACTGATGCAAAACTCATGAATCATATTGGCATGTGATTTGTGCTAACTCACAGTCCAGTTATTTGTCAGACCTTATATTCATTAACCGTTAAAATGACCTGTATTCGCATATGTGAATGCACATAAAAAAGCACCTGTAGAAATTCATATTATATGTATAAGCAACAAGAAAATTCCCTACATTTTGAAGACATGATGCCTAGCCCTTTTATTTTCTACAAAATGCTATTTATTTTGTAATTTTTTTTCTGTTCAAATAATACCCAGTTATTTGAAGGTGCATAAAGCATGAGGATCCCAGAGGTGCAAGGCTCAATGTAAGTTATATCCATTTTACAGTTGTGGTTTCTGGATTCTCTGCTCTTGAGATTGTGCTTCATCACATCAGGATGATTATTCATGACCGTAATCAAACTGGTCAATTTCACTAGTACCATGTTCGTCTGATATTTAGGAAGTATCTCCTTCATTCCTGATTGGTAACCAGCCATTCTAACTGAAATTCCTGGTTTTACTCTCCACGGGAAAATGCTCATATGGTAGCTTTATACAGAGCTTGATACCCATCTGATCCATATGAATTGACCTTGTACAATTATCCTTAAGTGGTTGGACAATAAAGTTCACGAACTCATAGCGGTAAAAGTGCTACATACCTCATTGCTGAATACCATCGTGGTCGTCTTCAAAGTACTCCCCTTGGGAAGCTATGCACCAATGCCAGCGCCTAGTCCACCCTTCAAAACAATTTTGGAACTGGTTTTGTGGAATGGCCTTCATAGCTGCCGTTGTATTACTCCTGATGTCATCAATGTCATCAAAATACCTTCCTTTCAATATTTCCTTTATCTTCAGGAACAGAAAAAAGTCACTGGGTGCTAGATCCATTGAATAGGCAGGGTTTTCCAACACAGTTATTTGTTTAGTAGCTAAAAACTCCCTCACAGACAGTGCCGTGTGAGCAAGTGCATTGTTGTGATGCAAGATCGATTTGTTGTTGGCAAAAAGTTCGGGTCGTTTCCGTCTAACTTTTTCATGCAGCCCTTCTAGTACTTCCAAATAGTAAACTTGGTTGACTGTTTGTCCAGTTGGTACAAATTCATAATGAACAATCCCTCTAATATCAAAAAAAGGCAGCAACATTGTTTTGACTCTTGATTTGGACTGACGGAATTTTTTTTGGTCATGGGGAATTGGCATTCTTCCATTGTGCACTTCGCCGCTTCGTTTCAGGGTCATATTGGTAGACCCATGTTTCATCACCTATGATTAGAGGGCCCAAAATGTCATCTTACCTCTCCAAAAGGTCTTGGCAAATTGTGACTCTTCTTTGCTTTTGTTCTTCGGTGAGCTACTTTGGAACCATTTTTGCATACACCTTCCTGATATCAAGATCCTCAGTTAAGATTTTCCTAACTGTTTCTCTGGTGATGTTCACTTGCACTGCTATGCTTCTGGCAGTCTGCCGACAATTTTCTTGCACAATTTGACGAATTTTTGCAATGTTTTCTTCAGTTCTGCTTGTTGCTGGCCATCCTGATCTCCCTTCATCGGTGACACTTTCTCTTCCCTCAGAAAAACGTTTCACCCACTTGTAAACTGCTGTTTTTTTCATAGCATTATCCCCGTAAACTTGCACCAACATCTCACTGATTTTGTTTCCACTGTTTCCAAGTTCAACAAGATATTCACTGTTGTTCACCACTCTAATTCAAGCTCTGACATTATTGCGGCGGCATACCACCAAAACACACGCAGATAGTAGTAGATGCCACTCAGAAAGAGACTGCCATAGATCAACAACAACACAGCTATGAAACGTTGATATGTCAACGTCATCAAACCATACTTAGGCTTTTGTCCAGTGCTGCCACGGCAAGCACATGGTGGCGAGTTCGCGAACTTAATTGTCGGACCACGTACTTTGTTTGATGTGAATTGTGTATGTGCAGATGACAGGACATTGATGAGTGCTGTATGTAGTATGTAATGTGTTACAAAACCACAGTTCCAACAAATGTGGCAGGCATGTACTTGCTGTTATGGTGGTAATTATGTCTGTCCCAGCTGACTCAGTGTATAAAATGGAATAAATGCCTGAAGCCAAGGAGCACTGTGGTACATCTAGGTCTTACATGGCAGTTAGGTTATTGTAAAATAGTAGGACGGCAGGTTCTTGATATGGCTTGTGTAGGGTACACAAATTTATACAGAGTTTTAGTGGGGAAACTTGAGTAGCAGTCATATGGAAGACTAGCAAGAAGGTAACGTGATTTTTGAAAAGATGGGTTGTGAGCATTTGAGATGGATAGAACTGGCTTTTGAACGTGTACTGTATCAGTCTTTGTTTAGCCTTTGGGTTCTGCTATAATAGTTTATTGCTGTAAATTTTAAGCCCAGAATATCTGTGCATATGATGAACACTCATAAAGGTTAATGGGTGGTAAGACTTGTTTCTTATTCTGCTTTGCAAATGTTTTATATGGAATAAAAAGACAGTTCTCCAAATTGTCAAAACATACAGGGGAGCATGTACGTATGAGTCCATATAGATGTACCCTTCATAGTAGTCATTTTTTTATTCCATTTCCTTTAACCAGTATGGAAGATCCCACAAGTACATTTTGTATGTGAGGCTTAGTAGGTGTTGGATATGTATGGTAGAATGCATGAAGTCTGTCCTGTCAACAGGTGCAAACTCCAGCTTAGTTATTTTAAATTAAGGAATATTAATAAATTGGTTGATCTCTTCTAGATCCTCATTTGCATTGTGGTCATAAGTTGGGGATATGTGATAGCAGCTGGAAGATATATATCTCTGCGTCACCCTTGCACCAGCATTCACAGCTCCCAGTTAAGTGTCAGCACTGATGATAATTAGTTTGAAATGGCATTTTCTGCTGATGCTGCAGCTTTTCAGGTTCAGGTGAGCTTTGGCCTCTGTGTGCCAACTGTTGGTTGTCTAGAGTGATTACAGTAAGGTTTACAATTTAGGAACAGATGTTGAATATCAGGTCACCATGGCACCGAAGGTTTAATGGCACACCTGTTGTTCTTGGGGTACTGTTCTAAAGTTTTTGTTGTATTCATGTATGTAACATTAAGCTTGAACTGTTATGAGAGTGCAAGACTTTCACTTCACACAACAAAACCACAACAGCCAGAAAACTGTGGTAAACGGTGATTGTCATAACCTCTGTTTTGAAATTGAAATGTTTACCTTGTGGTATTTTTTAATGCTGGACAGTGGTTTATACTTGTGTAGTTTGTCAAGAAGCCAGAGCTTATTGCAGTTTGTCTTGTGTCACGTTCAAGTAAATGGTGCTGGATTTGCAGTGGTACCTGATGAAAAGCAATCTATTTTCATTCTACTTTGTAATTTGTATGGGGACACCTAAATATGTGGAGTATTTGCTGGTCTGGTTAGACATATTTTCCAAATCTGTAAAGTTGAGCTTAGTAGAACCCTGATATGTGTACTAAAGGTGTTGAAAATATTTACACATGTAAAAGAAACTTGGACAAGCCAGAATCTCAGACTTAATATAGATTAATTGAATTGAGTTATTACTGATTTTGTTTATGATTTGTTAATATTCTCTGCACCTACAATGCAGGTATAATCATAATGTAGATAGTGTAATTATAGGTTTTTGTTTTCCCCTGTGGTCACAGAGGATGAGATGGGTGAGTGTGTGGCATGCATACAGGAGAAGAGTAATTCATATAGGGTTTTGGAGTGGAAACCTGAAGCAGAGACCACATGGAAGAACTAGGCAGTGTAGATATGATCTTAAAGAAATAGGATAGGACAGCATGGACTGGTCATCTGGTTCAGGACAGGGGCAGGTGGTGGGCTCTTGTGAACATGGTAATGAGCTTTCAAGTTGTATAAAGTGCAGGTAATTTCTTGACTAGTTACGACTTACTAGCTTCCTGAGAAGGACTGTGCTCCACGGAGATAATTTTCCTTATGGCTGATGCTTTAATCTCTATATGCTTTCACAGTGAGTAAACCATTGTTGCCCATTATTTTGTAATTTTGATCTGGACTGTGATGGTCAAGAACTCAGGAATTGGAAAGGATTACGATGTGGCATGACAAAGGACTTTGTGTATTAACAGTGCTTATTTTGTTAATTTTTAAGGCAGAAATATGAAGAATATGAGGGAACTTAGAAAGTATTGTAACAGCCAGTGCAGGTATTGGTTTGGACATAAACTTGAATATAATTATAATTACAAGTGCCATGGGTATTGAAATCTAGAACAAAATCACACACTGAATTCCAGTTCATTCATAGCAAATATGACTACATAATAAGGGAAGGTATAGTTAAGTTTATTTAGTTCATGAAGTGGTTTAATTATATTTTTTGGTATGCAGGGTAAGTAATCACAGTGGCTGCTGCTAACAGAAACTATGAACTTCAAACCAAATCACAGTTATTTATTGAATTTGCTTGTCCTGGGCTCAGTAATTTGTGGAGTGCAGAAACTCAGACTTCTTCATATATACTGTTCATCGCCCACTTTTCTGCCCCTTGGACTCTCCACATGGGTCAGTGACACCACTTGCAACTCCTAGTTATGCCTCTGAGTTCAGATTAGTCTCATTCACATTATTTCTTTAATACGTTTATGGATCTGCAGGTCCTTTTGATGAATGTAATAGGTATCAGTCAACTGGGAATAGAGAATATGCAGTGTGTAGAAAGGATAATGTCCAATAAAATTTTTTTCATGATGAAAGTAAGGACAGTCAGTTTATTATTCAGTCTACATTATTATATAGTCTCCCCATCTATTGGAAGAGTAAGTTACAGAGGGACTATATGTTGACACCTTTCCTCCCAGTTTTATACTAAATTTAATTTTTGGGTGTCAGGTGTGGATTAATGGGCTTCTGAAAATGAGTTTACCCCTTGAAATCTGCTGGTTGGTATATCAAACCTGCTGCTTAGGAAATGTATCACTTTCATCCTTTGAATTATTTTCCTCATGTAGTAAAATGTAACCATAGAAAAATCTTGACTCCAACAATGTGTAGGATGTCTTCATTCATGAGAATTTATGCGTATTTAGATACATTGACATTTTTAGACATTCAACATTTATTTTTGAAATGTTTGTATTGTTTGGTGCATGACATTAGGCATGGATTAACAAGCTTCTGGTAATGAATTTATCGCTGTTTAATCCTGCTGGCTGGTATGTCAGACTTGCCACTTAGGGAATATATCACTTTCATCGTGGATAAAGAGACCAAATAGATGTCACTTTTAGTATTATGTTTATTTCTCCTTTATAGGTTGCTCAACATGTTTCAGGCCACCTTGTGCCCATCTTCAGGAGCTGACGACTTGGAGGTATTTATCAGATGTGTTGCAGAG
>Ga0123355_10021169_pt1 | contig 10405 bp, 9 predicted proteins | sample TergutEmb28metaG_3_FD_89872 | JGI IMG/M metagenome (GOLD analysis project Ga0123355, IMG submission 89872) | Embiratermes neotenicus P1 segment gut microbial communities from Petit-Saut dam, French Guiana - Emb289 P1 | ecosystem: Host-associated > Arthropoda: Insects > Digestive system > Gut ... | reverse complement strand
TGTTTGTGTCATAATTGTGGCTGCAGCGTATATCAGGTTGTTTATATCTGTTATATTCATCTCATCTTCTTCTAAAAGTTCTTCAATTACTCCATTTATTTCTTCTTGAAGCTTTATCAATTTTCTGTTTGTTTTTAGTTTTGGCAGCTTCTCCCTTTCAGACATTTGTAGGAGCCTCACCTTATGCCACATTATTTGAAGGTCTTCCTTTAGCTTATTCTTAACTGTGTGCTGCTGTCCTACAGCACTTAGATGTTTGTTATCCTCTACTTTACCAAGGTCAGTATTTTCGTTTTCTTGGTCTCTCTTCTTGTGCTCTAGATTATTATTATTATTATTATTATTATTATTATCATTATCATCATGATAATAATAATAATAATAATAATCTATCTGTCTCAAATGTCTTGCTAAAAAATCTCTTCTTCAATTATTTCTTAATTGTGAGAAATCTTGTGTGTTTCCTGACCTTCCTTTTCATTCCAAAAAAGATATTTTGGAATGAAAAGGAAGGTTAGCACTGTCTTGCATCGATGTCTGCTTCTTTACTGGGAAGAAGGACAGATGTATAGGCTTGGCAAAGATAGACAGCTATAACAACCACCACTGTGTGCTCTCAGCATAGCCAGTGAAAAAATACATCACATGTGACCTCACTAAGCAAAACCAGGGCCTCAAACCAAAATAAAAGTAGAACAAATCATGACTAAATATATCGGAACAGTAAATTTACTGACACTTACTTGCAAGTATTCCTGCTTTTTCTTGCGCATAATCTCAAGTTTGTGTGCCATTTGCATCTGTCTGATCCTCTCAGCTTCCTCAGCTTGGCGGCGCAATTTCTCACGGTATTCTTCTCTCAGAGCATCCAATGCTGCACGGGCATCTTTCACCTGTGCCAGTTTATCTTGCAGTCCTTCATAATACACTGTAACAAAAATATTAAACTTATAAGTGAAAATATAAATATCAATCAAACTTTACATATTTAATATCCATACTGTCCACAGCTCAGGATCTATCACTGTTACAGTTTGTGGCTGCAGCGTAATTGTTACTTCTTGGTAATTATAACTTTTAAGCTCGTGGTTCCGTGCATCATAATTCAATGTGAATAAAAATCCAACAGATGCAACAGTATGCAGATATTTATTCACTGCAAAACTACTCTACATGTTTTGGTAGAGATGTTTCCAGATCAGACCACGTAGGAGGGGAGTAGTGGTACAAGTAGTATGACCTGTACCGGAGGCTGCGGTTACAGTTTTTAATACTCCTGATGATGGTTGCTGTGACACCCGAAACATGTAGAGTAGTTTTGCAGTGAATAAATATCTGCATACTGTTGCATCTGTTGGATTTTTATTCACATTTAATTATAGCTTATTTTCCAACTTAAATTCAGTACTTTCTTCCTTTATTACATTCTTGGTTTCATATTAAAAAATCTTTTAAGTACCCAGTTACTTTCACTACACTTCCAAATACACCAGTAAAACATGTTTCTGGGTGTAACTTCAGGTCCTGTTGTGTGAAATATACTTTATAGCTCTGATTCTAATTTGTTATTCACATTCTACAATGCAAGATGTTTTTTAAATTTATACGGACTAAAAAAGTTTGCCATTTTAAAGGATTCCGATGACATACATTGTTACAAACTTGACTAACATTTTGGACAGCGTCCTTTGTCCGGGTTTAAAAACACAACATTTCACAGTCTGGATATGTCCATCTTCAGGTGGGTGGGAGTTGGGAAGCCTACTCTGCTGGGCCTGACAGAGAGGGTTTGCCTCTATCAGTGTCTAAAACATGACATGACATGTTTTGCAATTCATAGTATAAACAACACGAACCTTGTCTGAAACTGATGTTTGTGCAATGTAACTGCAAACTGCTTAGCTTCTCAAGAAGGACTCTGCTCCATGGAGTAAATAAGCAAGTGATTAGTACTCTAATAACTGAACTCTACCATTTGTTCTGCACCACTGCACTACTATTGATTTGACAACGTAAAACAGTCTATGTCGGCTTCAGTTTTCAAAACCTCCATGTAAGATTCAAAGTCTGTTACCCACGAAAAAAGTAAAGAGTTGTTGAATCATAAAATGCTTTTTATGCGCGTTCGCAAAAGTGCAAAAAAGTGACTCATTTCTTCATCATGTCTGTCTGTCTGTTGATTCCCTTTCATGAAATTTGATATTGAGTACTTTTTGAAAATCTTTCAAGAAAATTCAACTATCATTAAAATCTAACAAGAAAAATGGGTACTTTATGTGAAGGCCAATATACATTTTTGATCATATCTTGCTCAATTCTTAGAATGAGAAATGTTTCAGACAAAATGTGTAGAGAAAACAAAAACTCACAATTTGGGTTCAATCCCCCCCCACCAAATTGTGCCTTTATGAGAGAATGTGGAAAAATATGCTAGAACTGGACAGGCCACAGATGGAAATATGGCTTATGTGTATTGCATGCTGGATAACTAAGGCTACAAACACACAATCAGAATATGTAATACTTGGTGCTTTTCCACTGCAACAATGCTTGCGTGAACATGCCTCATTGTTACATTATACATACAATGCCTGTCTTATCTTAGTAATTAACCAACTTAATGCACAAATTCTCGTTTTATAATAAGTTTATTATATGCCTCTACATGTTTCAAGCACTATGTGCTCATCATCAGGAGGTCAAAATTGTATTATACAGCATCTGGTACCATCACACCTGTAGGTGGCCATCCTGTGTACAGGTTAAGAGAGGACCTGTGCACGGGATGGCCACCTACAGGTGTGATGATACCAGATGCTGTATAATACAATTTTGACCTCCTGATGATGAGCACACAGTGGTCGAAACACGTACAGGCACATAATAAACTTATTATAAAACAAGAATTTGTGCATTAAGTTGGTTAATTACTAAGATTATACTGAGATGCACGGTCAGCAAAACATAAAAAAAATTGCCTGTCTTGTTTACATCACATTACATTTTTAATAACCGTATTTTCCATTCGTAACTGTATGTGACCACACTGCTGAGACTACATTACAGACGAAAGCGATACTATTACAATCAGCAGCTGGAAACTGTCAAGCACAATGACCGACAATGAAAGAACATAAAGAGAGATTCTCATGAACTGCGCAGATTTTACTCACCTCTGCTGTCATCTTGCTGTTGAATATGCTTCAACAAACGAGAATGCATTGCCGTGATGGTCATGAATAGCGTCTGGACAGAACTGTCATTTGCAATGCTCCGTCCTCTACTTGAATTGGATTTCATTCTGTTAACAAAAATCTCCACTTGCATCTTCAAGGTTGCTACAAACTCCTCCATCTCTGCATTTGTCTCCCCATTCTCATGACGATGCTGCTGACACAACACAAAACGTGCTTTCAGGTAACAAAACCAAAAGGAACAATCAAAACATGCAACTCTGATTACAACTTCAAAATAATATATCAAAACAATTTTACAATTGTGTCTTGCTGTGAGATACAGTCAAATGACATAAACAAGTGGGCAAAACAAACAAAAACAAATAAATAAAGAAGCAATCAAATGAATAAACAGCTAACCAGAGACTTGAATAGTTCCTTATAAAAAACATAGAAATTTATAGTCTATTAACCTTTTGGCGCCGGATTTATTTTTTAAATTTTAGTACACCCTGTATATAAAATGTGAATAAAACAGGAACCAAATAAGTTAGAATTATGATACAAACTGCATTTTGAAGAGAAAAAAATGGAGAGTATATACCATGTTTAAAATATTCAGTACCTATATTTGTTGAATAAATATACAAAATGCAACGTTTGGAGTTTACCAGAGTGGTACGACCACTATATTGGTTGTTAGGCATCAAATGGTTAATGTTCTAACACTTAAAAAATTATATCAACAAAAAGACCTTACGACAAAATCACATTATAACACTTATATGCTGTATTATCTAATAATTCTATTATATTAACAATTTTAGGGCACAAATGGCTGACCAAACTTAATAAATAAACTGAACTATGGTAAGAGACCACTGAGATTCGACACAATGACCTTGAACCAATTCAAACCAGCTCACAACTAACAACCAATTTTCCCAAGATCCAGTTTAACATTGCCTTTCCATTTATTTCTTGGTCTTCAAAGCACTTACATAAAGTTCTGCACCAAAGTATTTTATATACTTGAAACATATGAATTAAAAACAATGCAGACTATGACAGGGTAACAGCCGATTTAGAAGGAAGAATTTTATTCAGTCCTGACAACAGAGTGTAGTGCTTCCAGATTTAAACACTGTTCAAAGCATTACACTCTGCAGATGTGACCTTATTTCAATTTAAAAATAAGCCTATAGGAGAAGGTGGTATATAAATTCTCAAATCTAAGTCCATTTATGTGTGGTTACTTTTTCATTTCATTACATAATGGTATTACTGAATTCTAATACACTGTTACTGGAACAGTCTGATTTAAGGTTTGATAAAATAGAAAATTTCTAGTAAAATATACAGGCAAAACTAACAGATCTGCACAATAATAAATGGTGTAACCTGCTTTGCCATTAGTTGACTAATAAGAAACATTTAATGCAATGCTTGTACTTCCACTCACAATTTTGTTTGATGTGGCTGAAGATGACATGGGTGCAGATGGTTGTTGGCTCAACGGGCTGCCCACCCTACCCCCATTTCGATCTGATATATGGTGAATTTGTTTCTCGTGCTGGTGAGCTTCTTCAGACTGTCGTTGCTCCCAGTATGGCCTGTTCAAGTAGCGTGCAAGTTCTGGGTCTACGTCATCTTCTGGCAATGTCTGCTGTTGATTAGGACCGCTACCAGCATTATCCTGAAATCACACAGCTTTAAAATGAGATTCTTGCTGCAGTCCACATGCCTGAGTTAGAATGTTAATTTGTAGGAAACACGATGGTGATACAAATTCAATCAATATTCATAAATGGAAATGAAAGACAAGGTCTTGATGAAATGACATTTTGGGGTGTTCTTCATACCTCAAATTCAGCATCATCTCATAATGTATACTTTACGTTTTTTGAACCATGCATTGTGATACACCTATGTAACAAGAACCAACAAAATGCACACTTTTTACATTAGTGTTTCAATTTAATTACAGCTTCTTCGACATGTCTCGAACATCCAAGTGTCCATCCTCAGGAAGACTTGAACATGCAGTTTTATGGCATTTCTTTCATGCTTCCATATAAGCAGTCTGGTCAATGGCAGGATGTGCTTTATCAAGCACAATTTTGGCCATCATCAGGAGATATTACAATAATATACAGTGATACCTCAGCTAACGAGTGACCCTGCTAACGAATTTTTCGGCTAACGAAGATTTTTTTCGCTGTTTTTTGGACTCGGCTAACGAATATGGATTCAGCTAACGAATGTTTTAGTGGCTGCGCGTGCGCTAACATAAAGCAGCAAACATGAACATTCGGGCCATTCCAGGGGCTTATCTTTTCCGTCTGTATGTGTTTCGGCTAACGAATGTGATTCCGGAACAAATTATCTTCGTTAGCCAAGGTATCACTGTAAAAGGTAACTTTGAGGAAGGGGCCTCTCCTTTACAATATTATTCAAAACTGAAATAATTACATTTATAACAAAGACTAATGAAACACAAAACATCGCAGTATATCAATAGGTAAAAAATGTAAGTAAAAATAGGAGTAGTGGCAGAACATACGTAACCAAGTGCATACATACACGTGTGGTGACTTATTTGATAAATTTGTTAGATTCTTGTGACCGTGCATCGTGAATATAAGGTGAAGAGAGAGAGAACCAACAAGATGCAACTAATTTCGATGTTTATTATTAAACCTCTTTCTCAACATGTTTCGGGCATCATTATTCCCATCGTCGGGAGAATAAGACCGTGTCCTACTGCATGTGGTGTTCTGCCTGTAAGGAGAGGGAAACAAAAGATGTGAAAGCCGTCGTGTCCTTGTGGTAAACGTGGATGGTAGTTCCTGTGTGTATGTTTATTGGCAACGTGTGTACGTGTATGTCGTGACTAAATGTGTGTGGTGGTGTGTGTGTTTGTAAGTTGTGACATTTGATTGGTATCCATCAAAACACCCACACCCAATACCCAGATCTGACAGACATACGAACTGGATACCAATCAAATGTCACAACTTACAAACACACACACCGCCACACACATTTAGTCACGACATACACGTACACACGTTGCCGATAAACATTCACACAGGAACTACCATCCACGTTTACCACAAGGACACGATGGTTTTCACATCTTTTGTTTCCCTCTCCTTACAGGCAGAACACCACATGCAGTAGGACACGGTCTTATTCTCCCGACGATGGGCATAACAATGCCCGAAACATGTTGAGAAAGAGGTTTAATAATAAACATCGAAATTAGTTGCATCTTATTGGTTCTCTCTCTTCACCTTATTTGATAAACTCAATTTCCAAATACAAGATGGTTCAAATATGACCGGGACTGATTTGTGTGTAAACAAGCCGCACTGCGCAGCAGCTGTGCGACCTTGAGAGAGTGAAGCCACAACCTCCACCCTCCCTCCTGCTCGGGTTAGAGCCTGTTCAATCCTGTTTGGGAGTTGCTAGAGTGATGAGCGAACAGAAGGTAACTAATTACTCAGTCCCGGTCATATTTGAACCACCTTGTATATAGCAGAATTAAACGTTCCTCTGTTCAGTATATGTTTTTATTTCTGTTTTATTTCTTTTTCACCACCCTGTCACATCACATCACATCACATGTGTACGTCTATGTGGCATTTCTTCTAACTGAATTAATATTATACGTACAAATGTGGAACATGACATGTATGGCAAACTGGTTGTATAATGTTATGTTGTCAGACCACTACCATTACCCATATTTCTCAATGAAACATAAACACAACACTAACTTGTTCTTGGCATCCTAGACCCAGCTCTACTTAACACTCAATTCCTTCCTTTTGTAGTGGAAATGTGAAGTCAAACCGTTCCTGTGCTCATTTCGGTACCATGCCATGAAGGCATATAGGGAGTAGTGATATAGTTTCATGTACTTATCCCTGGCATTAGATGAAGGGAATCTTACATACAAGTGCCTAAAATGAGATAGGTATGATAGCCATAGTTTAAAATGAGAACAAAGCCACTTACAACCACAGGTGGAGGAGAGTATTGCTTGGCACGACTAGAAATACCAGGACCCAGCATCATGGCTGATGTCGATCGTTTCTTCTGTGTGAAAAGACAGATAAAAAGTAAGAATAATCTGTTATCTCTAGGGAAATTCATACAGAATACATTAAAAACTCTATGTTAAGACCACTCCCAAACACATGAAAAGCTCCAGAATCAGATAATAAACCTGGATTGCTTATAAGAAAAGTGAAAAACTCTGCAATGTAACAAAGAGATGAACCACATAGATTGAAAATTAAAAAAAGAAACACTCAATAATACAATGAAAAGGCAATTTCCATTTATGACAAGTAATGGGCAGCTAAAAAGCATACATCCATTTTAGTCTTGTAATCATGTTTTTCTTCATACTGTGACTTAATCATGGACAAACAGCTGGAGTTTAATACAAGGCTTCTGAAGTAATTTAATATTCTTTGGCAATTTAGAAAGCAATACGTCAATACCCACGGAAGAACCAAACGAGCACATCCATACGTATAAACATGTACAGTCAATTTTATGTTTATTGGACCTTGCATCATCTTGATAGTTGAGTAAAGAGACCAACTTGATGCCACTTGTTTTATTATTACTTTATTCAGTGCTCAACACGTTTCGGATGTTAATACATCCATCCTTAGGGGGTTGCGACTAATTCGTTGATTTACTTCATGGGTTGTATCTGGTTTGATGTGTGTTGGTGTTACGTTGTGGTTTGGCTATGGTGGTGTGGTATCCGTATGCAGGCTGAAGCTGAAGCCTGCATACGGATACCACACCACCACAGCCATACCACAACGTAACTCTAACACACATCGAACCAGATCAATGTAACCCACGATATAAATCAATACATAAGTCGCAAGCTCCTGAGGATGGATGTATTAACATCCGAAACGTGTTGAGCACTGAATAAAGTAATAATAAAACAAGTGGCATCAAGTTGGTCTCTCTTTACTCAACTATGTACAGTCAAACTCAGTTATAATCTTACTGCAGTGACAAATAGATTGTGTAATTAAAAAAAACTGCCACTGTAAGCAAGGTGTGTGGTAAAGGTTAAAGAAAAGTATTTCAAGACAGAATACAGACCCTCAAGCAAATTACTTGATGTTCCACCAACACTATGATCTATGTCAAATTAAATAGCAATTGCAATTTAGAAATAATAAAAATTACTCTTCTATAATTGTAATTTTCCATACAGGCTTACGCTAAAAACCACATTATCTTACAATTAAAGCTTAGGAAGGGCAAAACTTATCAAGAGAAGAGGACCTCTCATTGTTACGCTGTCATTTTTGTCTTGCTCGAACCATTTAAACGGTGCCTCATCGATGTCACTTAATTCAGGGTAATAAAATTGCTTTATTCTTGATCTATTCTGTACAAACACCCATAATAATTTTGGTTCTGTTTTTTTTCAAATCATTTGGATCATAGAATTTATGAGCTAAAATTCCTGACACATATCAGCTTTCTTTTTTACATTTTCTATTTCTCTAATCATTTTCGCTTGTTTTCGACACTCAAAAACTGACTTCTGTTCATGACTGTAGCCACGTTGTGTCACAACCAGTCTGCTATTAACTGCAGGAGTAGAAACACAGAGGGCAACTTTATGCACATAGTGAATTACTGTTACCATTGTCATTTTCCAAGCATGGAATTTACGTAGGTACGTGAAAGCATGGAGGGTTTGTGTTCTCAAGGATGAGGATAGGGTAAAATTCGCAAAACAGTCTGCTTCTTGAAAAATTACATAGGAAATGATAACTGGCAATGGCATTACATCTGAGGTAGATGCTCTTATGTACGTTGCACTAAGCAAGGCATGAAAACATGTGCCTTATGGGGAACTAGTTGGTAACACAGAATGTAAAATGTTATATCCACAGTTTCGAACAAACCGAGGTTGTTATAACTGAGTTCAACCGTATATGCAAATGATACAAATAAAAATGAAAAGATACAATTTACTTACAAAGTACAGAATTAACTGTAAGTTTCCAATCCCAGTACTGCATACATTATCAAATAACTACTCAAATATCAGTTACACTGAACATTTCATTATCAGCAGCAGTACATTATAACAGTTATATTTTCAAATTCAGCTGTTGTCTATAACAATTCTATCACCACTCTTACAGTAAGAGTTCTAAAATTCTCAGCTTGTCAAGTTTACACGTACTTCAACACAAATCAGTACCGTACACGTTTTGTGTCTAACCATTGAAAATAACATATAAATTTCATAACTGGGAACTTATGCTCTTAGCCAAGTACTTTTACTAGCGGATGTGTTATACATTAAAACTGAAGACATTTGCTCTTAGATCTAACGATGGGAGGTCACTAAAACACATAATTTCTGTAATCTCATAATTATTACTCTTCACTCAACTTAAAAGATTATGGAGTAGTTTAACAATTACCACCAACACAGCAGATTTAATTATGTTATAAAGGTATATGACTATGTTTCAACTACCAGTGGGCCTCATGAGGCCGTTAAAATACATAAAACTGAAATTATAATTGCTATTGTTATGCAGATATTTAGAGGGATAAGAACTATAACTATACAGGGTCTGCCAGTGTATCGGGCAATTTGGCAAAGGCATTTTTCTATTTTTAGCATGAGTTGGGGAAGGCGAATGATGTTGCCAGGTGGTGTGGCTGTGAATAGCGTTCAGTTTGAAATGGAGTCATGGACTGGTGCACAGCGCGCTTTCACTGTAAAATCATTTTATAAGAACAACGATAGCTACGTTGCCGCCTAACGTGAATTTCGCAGGAAATTCGGGATTCATCGAAACAGTAAAGTGCCGTCAGCTCATGCCATAAAGACGTGGGTAAACAACTCTGAAGAGACCGGCTCAACTGTTAAGAAGAAAGGTGGTAGTGTTAAAACAGTTCGTACCCCACAGAACATTGACGCTGTGAGAGCATCGTTCGAACAAAATCCTCGCCGGTCGGCTGTGTGTCATTCCAAGAAACTGGGACTGTCAGAAAGCAGCGTCAGGCGTACTTTACACTTTGATTTGCACTGTGGATACAGGAAGAGATTTCAAGAATCCCGGTCGACGTGTTACGTAGGGCCATGAGTAGTGTTCACGATCGGCTTGCTGAGTGTGAGCAGCGTAATGGAGGGCATCTTGAGGATGTAACGAGTG
>Ga0123355_10021168_pt1 | contig 10405 bp, 3 predicted proteins | sample TergutEmb28metaG_3_FD_89872 | JGI IMG/M metagenome (GOLD analysis project Ga0123355, IMG submission 89872) | Embiratermes neotenicus P1 segment gut microbial communities from Petit-Saut dam, French Guiana - Emb289 P1 | ecosystem: Host-associated > Arthropoda: Insects > Digestive system > Gut ... | reverse complement strand
TGGGGGTAAAGGCGGCCGGCGCGTAGGGCTGACAACCTTACCACCTTCAGATGCCGATTGTCTAGAAATCCTAGGAGTCTCAACTTCCCGGAGTCCTAGGAGCCTGTCCAGGCCTGTACAGGGATAGATTTATTGGCACTACATTTACTGGCACTACATTTACTGGCACTACATTTATTGGCACTACATTTACTGGCACTACATTTATTGGCACTACATTTATTACTTTTTTTAATATTAACCCCCAATTCGTTTTCGTCTTTGAATTAAACGTCGATTCTTCCTTGTTTCTTTCTTCCTTAATCCGATTACTTCTTTATGCCTCTTACTTTCTTTAGCATTCTTTCGGCGTATTTATTGTCTTATTCTTCATAATCTTGACACAATTTGTTCATTAATGTTTTAATCTAAACATAACATATTTCTTTTTAGTTGCCTGTTATTTTCGGAGTTATCCATTCCTTTCTTACAGACCTATTGATTGTAAACAACAGGGTGAGTCAATTCATCATTATCATCATCTTCCTCCATGGATTAGGTCGTTTGACTTGTTCCGGCATCGACGCGTTGCCATCGTTTCCTGGGGCGTCCGCGATCCCTTCTTCTCCGGGGTTTGTAGGTGAGGGCGTATTTCGTAAGTCTGGTGTTGTCCATTCTTGCGAGGTGGTTGATCCAGTTTTGTTTGTATTTGAGTCTCACGTCTTGTATTCCAGAGATCCCTAGTTCTTGTCTTATGCCTTCGCTTCTTATTTTGTCCAGTCTTGTGCATCCTGTAACACTTCTTAGAAAGCGCATCTCTGCAGCGTCTAGGCGAGTCATGTCTCTCTGCGTGGTTACCCATGTTTCGCTACCATAGAGTAGTGATGGTCTAGCTACAACTTTATAACATTTCAGTTGTGTTTCTGTACGGGTTTTCTTTAAGTGTTTTCTAATTCATATGGGAAGAAATTGCAGAACTTTTCGTTTGTAATATCACCTTTTCCCTACGTCTAGTTGCTACGTACAACCTAAGTCGTCAGCTTCCCAACGTACCGCCTCATTAAGTCCTCCACTCCAACAGTACTACCCCTTTCTGTCACAGACAAAGTATAATGGCTTGGTTTTAATATGACTACTGTGGGAATAAAAAAAGGCGCTTCACAATGCGTATCCACTTCAAACTACATTATTTCTTTTTCAGATTATTATTTTGAGGGTTTTTAAGCGTTGGTTTATTACGGTCACGTGGACCAGACAGTTTCAGATTTATAAGCATAAATTAATGTAGCGTACGCCTACACGAGGAAATCGTCGCACTGAGTCGTGTGTGGTTTCAGGTAATCTTCGAATGTCAATGCAGATGTATGCTGCTCTTAGTGTTCATTATGGTTTAATCTCCATAGCTTACTAATGAGACGCATGTGTATGTAGGCCTACGTCTGATCCTGCTTAGAAATCAAATGTACGTATTAGAATCACTAATTAGCCAGGACTGCTCTAGCACTTATGAAGAGGGGCCAGAAATGTGTGGAACATGACGAAACACCTTAAGGCAAATAGACCTAAGCACAGATGGGGTATAATACTGAGATCATTTTTAAAGACATTGGGCGTGAGGGTCTGGTCGAAAATAATTTGTCGCGGATTATTGTCCACTGTCGGACTGTTTAATTGCAACACTAACGTGTCGATATCGCGTAAAGGCGCGGAAATTTTGACCAACTGAGCGAATAATTGTTTTCTCTTCCTGTGATTCATGGAGTTCGTTGTGTACAGTGTTACCTTCCTATTAGTGGAATAGCTCGCTTAAATTAAGCGGGGAATTCTTTATTTCTATCGTATCTCTGCTCTTCTATCTCCTTTATTGCCCGATTTTTCTGTGAGGACAGTGAATTACCTAACCACTTCTTCCTTCAGTTGACATTTTATTCGCCACAGAGCTTCCACCTATGTCACATACGTAGAAAATGCTAGTGTATTCGGAAGGTCTGACATACATACATAATCGGATAACGTAAGGTACGTTTTGAGAAAAGTAAATCATACTATTATATTTTGATTGTTATACTGTTTATTTAACGACGCTACCAGTTCTGAGGATAATATGTGCAGTGGTTAGGAGCAGCGAACATTAACTGAAAAGTCTGTGAATAGAAGAGATCTTATCTTAATATTGTACCTACCGTGCGTTGTGTTCTTATTTGTGTTACCTTCATCAAATCAGTGCTTAATGAACCACCTTTCATACACCAAGACACGCTGTTTGACTAATTCTCCCCCGAAACGCGTCGGGGTATTGGTCAAAGAGCGTGACTTGGTTTACGAAAGGTGGTCCATTAGGTGCTGGGTGAATGAAGGCAAAATAAATAAAGCGATCGTAGCCTAGTTGAAGGTGGTATCCAGACGTTCGCCTGGATGAACGGAGAAGAAACCTCAAAATAACGGACAGACCGTGTTCGATCCAAGATGTGGATCTGGGACTTCTTCATTGTGTAGCAGGATTTCTACCCACCTGCACACTATGGGTAGTCGCTTAATCTTAGGGCGTATTCTGCATTGCCCCTTATTGTTATTATTATTATTATTTTCTCATTGTATAGAGAAAGGAAATGTATTTTTGAATGTTTTATTTCTCCGATTTATATTCATACCGAACTTATATTTCAGCCACACATTTTGCTGTATGCCAGCATGACATGGACCTATAATGGCCTAATATAGTGAAGAGAAATATTATTTTGGAAATATACGCTTTCATAGGGCATCAGAATTACTCGCACGCTTTCGTACGTATACGTGGTTGTTGGACATTTATTTCTTCTATATAGTACAAGAGTGTTCTGGGCACTCGTCTGCTTTTTACATAATAAGAGTTAAATTTATTATGTGATGGCTGTGCGCCGCCATAGTGGCAAATAATAAATTGGGTAACATAGTGCCTTAGTAATTTTTTTCGTAATAGCCAACGGTTTTATTTAAGTACACTTTATTTTAAGAAAAGTCGATTCGAGAAGCGGGATATTCCGCAAATCGTAAAATATTTAGGTACGTAAAGAATTTTTCATGGGCCTTTAACCCTCGAAGATGACGACACTTGCCCTCGAAACGTCAGAACTAATGCGAGAAATATTGACTGTTTTTTAAATGGCAAAGCTTCGGAACAGGTGAATTGAAACGAAGAGACGTTTACGGTGAATTAGACTAAAACTTGTGCTGTACGTATAATACTTAGCTCGTAATAAGCACAGTACGTTACATTTGATGAGTGAATTATTGTTTGCATAAGAGTATTAAAATATGCATAGTTCATTTATGAGAACACTAGAAGGGATTCATTCTTCATACAAAACACACAAATTAATAATCTTTAGTTGACTGATCCTTTGCACCTTTTTTTTAATACGTAAATTTTAAATTTATTCTTAGTTTTCCCAGAACTAGGGTTTTTCGACGTGTCGATTTAGAAAAAAAAAAAAACCATTTGTCTTCTGCCAGTATCGTAACTTATTAGGAACAGGATATTGGAATTTCAAAGCAATACTACAAATTAATTTTAAGGACTTCCATATGAAACGAATTAAAAATTATAATCTTATTTAAAGACAATAATGTACAAATTAAAACTTCTCGTTGTAATGTAGTCCCACTACCTTGAATCGGCAGCATAATTTCGGAGATTTAAAAGAATTTAATGTATTAAGAAATTAATTATTTATTCTGAGCTCATTTCAACAAAATAACATGAATAACTTTTTATTGTGGAATCCCACAAAAGAGTTTAGGATTTTGTGTGCGTGTTTGCCTTTTTTAAACATATGTATGTGATTGTTTGATGATGGTGATCCGAATGTGGAACCAAAATACGTAATTTTTTCATAATAAACACAGAGTTGTGTTGTACTTTATACTTGATTGTTTTCTGATATTTTAAACACAACCGAATGGCAAACATCATGTTGGAATAAATGAAATAATATCTATTGTTTTACATCCTACGGGACTTTTTGTGAAAAGTTAATATGAAATATTTTTATAGAAAACATAATGTATTTCCAAGTACAAGATTCAATCCTGTGACTGACTGACTGACTGACTTAATGATTGAATGAATGAATGAATAAACGAATAAATCAATAAATAAACATTGAAGTGTAGAACCTTCACATGTCAAATAGCGTACACGAAACTAGATAATTTTAATGAAAGTGGGGTTGATGGTAACCCTTATTACATGTATGTCCAAATACAGGCGGCAAAATACCGAAATACTGACACTACTAGAGCGGAAAGCGAAAAATATTCCGTTCTTAAATAAGGAAATGAAAGTATACCCAAAACATTAGTAAACAGAAAATGACGGATACGAAGTTTACAAGCACTGTTTCGGAATGCACAAAATTAAAATTGAACAAAAAAGTAAGGAAAGAAACTCTAATTCTTATGTTTATTGGACCGTGCATCATCTTAATAGTTGAATAAAGAGAGACCAACTTGATATCGCTTGCTTTATTATTTCAATATTTAATGCTCAACATGTTTCGGATGTTAACACCAACACACATCGAACCAGAGCAATACAACCCACGAAATAACTCAACAAATAAGTCGCAAGCTCCTGAGGATGGATGTACTAACATCCGAAATATGTTGTGCATTAAATAATGAAATAATAAAGCAAGTGACATGAAGTTGGTCTCTCTTTATTCAAACTCTAATTCAGTGAGTGGAGTGTTGTGCGACTGGGCAAGAAAATGGCTAACATGTTGAAAGGAATGGACTGCAATGGGGTCAAAGTACTGACGTTTCGCTACAGACTAAAGACAGACTGTTATCCAAGGACTCGATCCAGAGGATGGTTGCTAAGGCAGGACACGCTTTAGCCAAATCTTTTGAGAGCAGAAGAAGAACAAGGAGAAGAAGGAAGCTAGTGTTAGCACTAATGTTGTAAGTCGATTTTTAATACAAGGTTGTGTGAATTTTATTTCTAAGCGATAAGACTAGATTGTTTGCTTTTATTATAATTATTATGTATGTACCATGCATCTTGTATGCAAGTTTTATATCATCCAGCATTGTATTATATATATATATTTTAATAATGTGTATGTTATAATCACTTATAGATTATGATATAAATATTATGAAAATAAAATACATATTGTGAATCGTTGGTTGAAATAAAACTTTATTATAGTTTGTTAGATAATCCTAAGTTGACGTGCAACTCTTGCTGAAACTTGGCAGGTTTTTAAGAATTTCTGGGACCATGCATGAAGTTTTTGTACACATTTGCTGTCTCTACCTTAATAACAGAGACAGACTTACTTTTGGGATGTAATGATATAAAGTGTAACAATATGTACAGTTGGAGCGACATCGCAGTCGAGGAGAAGGAATATTACTCGCGTAGGAAAATGTTAAGAATTTATATTAAAATAAGGGGAAGGGTTTAACGTGTGTAACGGCACAGTTATTGATTTAACAGCAGTTTCAGGTTCAGGTATGCTGAACTCGTACAGGGTGTTCACAACGTTTTGGGATTTTGTTTTCTTTTGCAGATTTACTAGTTCTTATATTAGAACGCATTCCTGCAGAAATAATTTACATAATTATTTAATAAGACAGCATCTTACACTTCGAAACATTGTGTATTGATAGTGAAACTTTTTATACGGCTGAGGGCGTTGAGGGAATGTTACGAAACTGTCGAAATATTAGTGTTCGTGATTTTTCGTTTGTAGAGGATGTAGTGATTTTGATACAAAAAACGCGACACTCACATATTCACTCACTCATTGCCTGAGTGACTCACTCCCAATTCACTCACTCATTGACTCACTACAATCCAATAAATAAATAAATAAATAAATAAATAAATAAATAAATAAATAAATAAATAAATAAATAAATAAATAAATAAATAAATAAATAAATAAATAAATAAATAAATCCAATCAATCTCTCCATTCAGTCCGCGTATTCATTACGTCGTGGCTAAGGCAGAGACATCTTCTGTTAGGGTAAAGCCTAAAGCCTGCAAATGTTTCACTTTTTTTCGAAATGCTGCTTAAGAAAAATTACATATGAGCTGAACGGTTTCAACACTCTTACAGAATTCGTAGTTTAAATTTCGGGAAAGAAATTCAGTGTTTCGTTCTCGAATCTTACAAAGAGTTTATGCTGTAGGCGTGGATCATTTTCGGTGCCTGGCCTCGTTCTCTCTCAGCTTTCATCTTCCTTTCCGTGAAGGGTCACACACTTAAAACTTCGCGTAACTTTAATTGTTCTACTGACAAAAGGTAATACTAAATTAAGCATATTAAAAGAGTTTTCCTTTGTTGTCAGCAGTAACACAATAAATTCAAGACCGAAGGACAATAGCCTCTATTTCCATATAATGCATTATGTCATGTGCAGTGGACAGGGCCATTAAAGCGTGGTGTCTCTTCATACACTCGCTCTGTCACCATTTTGATTCAGCGTCTAATACGAATATTTGTGTGGGCATGTGTGTGTGTGTGTGTTTGTGTCTGTGTATCTGTATGGGGTCTGTGGAATTTAATTTTCACACTTTCATTATTACTATTTATTTGTTCTAACCAATCGCCTAATTTTCGCCCTCGCTATGAAATAATATCTTAGAATTAGTTTTTCTAAACCTATGCCTGGACTGATAGTCGCTGAATTTCTGTTCGGTTTTCTGCACATACTTCTTCAGTCAGTGTTACACTATCAAACTGAGAGTGTACTATTGAAAGGTGAACACATGTTAACGGCGTCTGAGAAGTGGATGCTGAAGTGAATGTTCGGGACCGAGACAAAGGAGAAAAAAGTAACCGGAGGCTGAAGGAATTCGTATGAAGGAATTCATCAGGAGCATTTTTTTTTCACAAATATTATTAGTCGATAAAAAGAGGATAATATAGGCGAGGTTTGTAGCACTGTGCTCAGGTAAGAAACGCACAAACAACTTCATCTGAGATTCGGAAAGGAAGCGTTCATCTGAAAGCCAAATCATACACGGGAAGGTGATATCAAAATTGGAGTTAAGGAATTTTATGTAGACTGAATTATATCGCTCAGAATAGCAGTGGAGTTGTAAGCTTTTATCAGTAGGTAATTAAAACTTCTTTATTACAGGACATCTTTTGTTATGTGTGTAAAATTGGTTAGGAAAGACCATCCACATGTTGAACAAGTTAGTTTCTTTAACAAATATGGCCTGCTTTAGACATTTACTTGAAGGTGCTAAATCCTGCTTTGAGAACGTAATATCTGTGCTGTTCACAAATCTAGGATAAAAGGCAATTTGTTTTTGAGGCTTTTTCGTTTGGCTTGAAGATAATTCTTCCAGTTTTTGGCTCGTCCGCAAAATTACGAAAATGGACTTCAAGCTTCGCTGTGTGTGTCCGTATTGTACTTGTGCGTTTGTATGTCTGTCCGCATGGAACAACTCTGTTGCCTGTGGACGGATATTTATTAAGTTGGACGTTTGAGGATGTTTCGAAATCTGTCCATAAAATTGAACTGTCGTTAAAATTTGACAAAAATAACGGGACTTTTGTATCAAGACCTTTGCACATGTGTGATAATATCTCCCTGAATTCTCCTTAGAATGAGAAATGTTTCAGACGAAATTTGTGGAGGTACACAAGATGCACAATTTATTTTAGGTAACTTTTTCCGAAAATCATTCCGTTTATGAAAAAATGTAAAACAATACAGTACAGCCAGATGGGCCACAGATGATACCATAATATGGTGCCTAAAATGCGACTTGCAGGCTGGATAACTAAGGGGAAAACGCACACTCGCGTAGTATAGAATACTTACTGCTTCATAACTGGTCAATTCCGCCTGATCGCGTAAAATGTTTAACGGCAACACGAAACTGAGAAACTGCGGAACGACTTATCTGTCACTCCGATCTGTTTAGTAAAATTTTACATGTAAAGGCCATGAGCGAAGGACAATTCTTTTATTTCAGCGCAAAATCGGGCATTTTACGTGAAGACACACGTACGTTGTATTGTTGTCGGCAATATAAATTTGTCATAACAACATTGTTCTGCAACACTCCACGTTTTGTATAGATGACAGTGACGTGTAGCTCAACAACACACACAGAATGCATTATTGTGTATCAACTGCAACAATGGTTAGGCAGACGCCGCGCAATATTGCGTTATACGTAATTGCCTATCTTGTTTGTAACAAACATTGGTTTGTGTTGATGGTTTTTCTTATTGCATTTTAAATGAAAACTTGAGTGTCATGAAAGGTTAGGTTATACATTGACCAGTTGAGCAAACAGAGCTTCTCAAGAAGGACTTCAATTCATGAAGTTAGAGAATTTTGAAGGTTTTGTTAATGATATTTTTTACAGTTTTTATTCATTATTTCACGAGAATAAATTTAAAACAAGTTATAGACTATTATATACCAACATACGCACAAATAGGTAGTGTAAATTTATATTAAAATTACTCCGACACGTTTCGGTGTTAATACACCATCTTCCGTTTCCTGTTTACTCCGCATCACACACACACACACACACACACACACACACACCTAACCAAGAATTACATAGGCGGCCCCATTTACCAATATTTTATCATAATAACATACTATTATATTTTATTTTAACATTTTAATAATTCATAACTTTAACTAACACAACTTGTAAACTCCCTGAAGATGGTGTAATAACACCGAAACGTGTTGGAATAATTTAATAATAATTTACACTAATAATTTGTGCAGCTGTTGGTATAAAATAAACATTTATTATTCAATATGCACGGTATGAACATAAAAGCAAGTTATAGACTGTTATACAAATTGTTTAAATAAATATTAACTCATTTAAAACCAGATTGTATATTAATTCAGTCTTGGAAAGAGTATCCTTGTCGGATTAGAGTTGGACGAAATTATTTCTGCGTTCGTGTGACGATCTATAAATTTCTGTACTTACCTTATTTCCGTCAGACTGTTAAATACCGCTTGTTTTTAAAGATACAGGCAGAAGGAGACTCTGATCTTTTGTTGGGTTCTTTTATTTTCCTTTTATTTTCTTGTTTCCATCTCTTGCATAAGCAGCTTATTAAAAGTGAAGTTAAAAACAATGAATATAAATTAATAATCCTGTAAACACAGTAAGCAGGTTTCCAGAGTTGGAAGCATCTCGATGTCACTCAAGTGTATTACATTTGTTAAGACCTCTTTGTTTCTTAATTCGAATGAAGTTCACTTAACGTGCTCTGATACTTATAGACGATAACGGAGTTTCAGTTTCGTTACTGAGGGCTGTCATATTTATCTTAATATCGACAGACGTCAATAGCAGAGTAACTGCATGGTTACATGTTTATGGTCAAGTTATTTTACAGTGATATGTCATAATACAAATTTTACTCTTTTGTAACATTATAAATGTTCGAAGACTATCTGATGTTCACACAATACAAACTTCTGACTCTAATTACGAAGAAAAATTATGTGTGTTTCTATCTATATTCATAAAAACCGAGGACATATTTATCTGTATTATGTTGCTTCGTTGATTTCCTCCATTTTTATGGAAATTACAGTTTATTTCATGAAGATCTGAAATTTCGTTTTATGGTTCTAGTGTGAGGGGCATTTAGGTTTTAAGCACTGAATGATAATAAGTAACATATATTGATATGAAATGAATTTTTGAAGAATTGTAACCTGTTGATCCCTCTCCCTGAAGAAAATTAAAAATTGAAAATCCTTGGTAACTGTGGACGTTCACGTGTACGAAAATTATTTTACAATATTCAGTTTTTTTTTTCAATTGCGTGTTGAGATATTTTATTTGTCGTAATGGTCATACATGTAACACGCGTCCGTCTAAAAAGTCGTTGCTAGTATATGGTCAGAAGTTCATTTAGAGTTTAGGGCAAGCTAAGGTGCTTGAAATCAAAGAACACCTGAAAACATTCAAGTGTCCGATGCAGACTCTGATGACTTACTTTAGATTAACATGACGTGGAATGTGTAGTTTAGACTCCTCTGGGTTACGACGTTCTGCTGTTCTGGAGATACCAAGTGTTAATGGAAAGTTGCAAAGTTGTAGGCTGTGGGTTTCTCCGAAACTTTGTAAGTTCCTACGAAATTATGCGTCTTCGTATCTCAGAAGACTAACTCCTCTTTGGTTATGTAACAGCGCTGTCAAAATGGAAGACTATAATTCCTGCAGATGGGTTGGGCATGTGGCGCGTATGGGTGAGGAGAGGGGTCGTATAGGGTCTTGCTGGGGAAACCGGAGGGTAGGAGACCAATGGGGAGACCTAGGCGTAGATGGGTGGATAATATTAGGATGGATCTCCAGGAGGTGGGATGTGGGTATATGGACTGGACTGGGCTGGCCCAGGATAGAGACAGGTGGCGGACG
>Ga0123355_10021167_pt1 | contig 10405 bp, 10 predicted proteins | sample TergutEmb28metaG_3_FD_89872 | JGI IMG/M metagenome (GOLD analysis project Ga0123355, IMG submission 89872) | Embiratermes neotenicus P1 segment gut microbial communities from Petit-Saut dam, French Guiana - Emb289 P1 | ecosystem: Host-associated > Arthropoda: Insects > Digestive system > Gut ... | reverse complement strand
TCGCCATACTTGTAAATATTATTGGCCCTATCGTGTACTTTGCCATTGGCTCGAACGCATTAGACCAAAAAGCTGCAGCACTGGAAGAAAAATACGAAGAAATGGAGTATCGCCAACAATGAATTCAGTAGAAACAAAAAATCTAACCAAGAAATACAGCACCACTCTCGCCGTTGATAATGTAAATATCCAAGTGCCGGAGGGCTGCTGCTGCGGCTTTCTTGGCAAAAACGGCGCAGGCAAAACCACCACCATAAAAATGCTTGTAGGGCTGATGCGGCCTACTTCCGGTACCATTCGCATGGATGGTAAGGATCAGTACTTCGGCCAGCAAAATTCTGCCGTATTTGGCTACTTGCCGGATGTACCAAATTTCTACGGTTACATGACCGGCGAGGAATTTTTACAACTATGCGCACGCATTTGCAAAATACCAAGCGGCGAAGCAAAACAGCGTATAAAGGAACTGCTAAACCTTGTGGGACTTAGCAAAACCCGAACGCCAATTTCCGGATATTCCCGTGGTATGAAGCAACGCCTTGGCATTGCCCAGGCTATGATAAACAGGCCAAAAGTAATTTTTATGGATGAGCCGATGTCTGCCTTGGACCCAATGGGGCGCAAAGACGTAGCGGAAATAATACAATCCTTAAAGGGCACTACAGTTATATTCTCTACGCATATCTTGGCGGATGTAGAAAATGTGTGCGACTATATTCTTATCATCGAGAACGGTAAGATGGTTGCGCAGGAAACAATGGACGGACTGCGCCGCCGCCATTCCGACAACACAGCAAAAATCCGCTTTTTTGGCGAGGCAGATGCCAAACTGTTCCAAGCAAAGGCTAAAGATGCCGGTGTAAATGTAAGCGCCACCGAATTGCCGCACGAGCTGCTGCTTATGGCAGGAGATGGGCAAATGGAAAGTTTGAGCCGCACCACAACGGGTGTAGCACACGAAAATGGTCTGGCTATTGAAAGTTTTGCGGCACACACACCGTCGCTTGAAGAAATATTCTACAGAGAAATTGCACCAAAGAGGATGGAGGCCGCAAATGCTTAATTACACAACATTCCTGCGCAAAGAATTTACCGAAAATATGCGCACAAAACGCCTGCTGGTGCTGGGCTGCGTATTTCTGATGTTTGGCATAACGGGTGCACTTTTGGCACGGTATATGGGCGAATTTTTGGCATTTGTACTGCCCGCCGGCGACGAAATGGGTCAGGCCATGATAGACGCCATGGGCAACCCGCATTGGGCCGACAGTTACATGCAATTCTACAGCCAGCTTTCACAAATTGGTGTTTTTTCCATACTATTTATGTATATGGGTACTGTGCAGCGTGAAATAAACAGTGGCACGGCAAGCCTAATGTTTTCTAAAGGGTTGGGTTTTGCCTCCTTTATACTTGCAAAATTTACAATGGGTGCGATTATTGTAACCCTTGTTACGGTCGTGTCTGCAATTGTTACCTATGTATACACATTTTTACTCTTCGACGAAGCGGGGCAGCTTGGCCATATTCTGGCCGGGTCGCTGGCATTTAGCTTGGGCGCAGTAATGCTGCTGGCCGTTTTCATCCTTTGTTCGTCACTTACAAAAAACTCTGCCGCAAGCGGCGGGCTTGGCGTGGTAGGCTTTTTCCTATTTGTACTAACGGGTTTTCACAGGTTTTCGCCATATAATTTGCTTGGCCACGCTATAGCTATTTCCGGTGGCTATTTTACCGATACGCTGCTTGTGAACACACTGATGGCAGTAGCGGTTGCAGCACTTGCACTTATAGCAGCCATATGGCGGCTAAAACGTTCGGAAGGATAAGGAAATTTAAGATGCGGAAAACGGCGGAAATACGGGCATGTGCTGTAAAAGCAAAACTCAACTGGTTGGATTTTGCAACCAATTGAGTTTTGCACTTGCGATTATTATTTTTTAAAGCTTATGATTGTGTACAATTTCTCTTGTACGATTTTCTATTGCTCGAACAAGGGCAATACGTCGGTTTTCGTCTATTAGTTCAGACTTTGCGAATATCTCTGCACATTCGTCACCAAGACCATGCAATGCACTAGGATTAAACCAGCTGAAATCTTTTACCAATTTGATTTGCTCCAAGTGCGTGGAGCGAAATGGCTTGCTTTTTGCCGGCCTGCCTACAAATTGTGAATCGTGCCACAATGAGGTGCCGCTATCATAGATTGGTGCAACACCATGCCATTCTAACGTTTCTGCGCTACGAACAAATCCGAAATTGTTATAATGGCGGTCTGTGTTTGCAATGATATAATCCAGCACCAACATTTTTTCCAATGATTGTTGTGCATTGGGAACGCCAAGTTCATCCGTACAGCGCAACAAATGAGCAAAGGCAGAATCACGGTTGTCTCTTGATAATATCTGCACAACCCGCCATGCAGGAACAAGTTCTGTTTCAGGAGTAATAAAGGTTTCACACAAGCTATACGGCAGGTCTTCTTTGAATGTCAGTGTATATGGAACATGGGGGATGCCGAGTCTTTTCATCACCGCACAGGCAATAAGTTCATTAACCGGCTCTTGTTGATATGGGCCACTACCGCCCTTCATAAGAAGTCGTTTGCCATCCGAAACAAGCCACTTCTTACGTAGCCATCCGTCAGATGTATTGTCCGGTGACATAAGGCTGACTTGTTCATTATCACTAGTCTCGTGACCGAACAAGATGTTGCCTACGTCTTGTGAAAAAGTATTATCAAAAAAGTTGATGTGTGCCCACTTTAACCCCGAATCTACAGGAGATACCCAATACTGGTCGGACAAACTCAAACCATAGCATTTTGACAAAAGTTCTGTAGTCTGTAACAGGTGCATTTGGAATAAGGCCGCTTGGATATTTTCACGGCTTGCGGGGATGGAACGTCCAATCCACCAATCATTTAATTTCTTGCGTTCAGGCTCGCCTTTGTGGGAGCCTGAAATCCACGTTGTACCTACCGGAAGATGCGCCATATTATGAATTTCACCGATTTTTTCAATAACTCCGCTATCGTTATCCATTACAAGGTCAACAACAGGGATATTTTTGTGCATTAGGGTGCAATGCATGAGCGCACCTCCTTCCAATTTGTCTACAGTTTATCATTATAATAGCCTATCTCGCCTATCATTTCAAACATAAATTCAGTTGGTCGAAAATTTCGACCAACTGAATTACAAAAAACTCAAACATACAGTTTCCGAAAAATATCTTTACACCCGACGTATAGTATGATATTATGTCTTTTGTTATGTAGTAACCGCACGATATTGGGTACTAAGCGGCTTTCCATTAAATGCCCGCCCCGTTCGGCGTGTACTTCCATTAAATAAAAATAGGAGGTGTATGTATGTACGCAATTATCGAAACAGGTGGCAAGCAGTACAAAGTTAAGGCCGGTGACGTTATTCAGGTAGAAAAATTGGCCGCAGACGCCGGTACTTCTTTCACATTTGACACGGTGCTTAGCATTTTGGATGGCGAAAACTCCGTTTTTGGCGCACCAACAATAAAAGGTGCAACCGTAACCGGCCAAGTTATTGGTGATGGCAAGGCCAAAAAAGTTATCATCTACAAGTACAAGGCCAAAAAAGGTTTCCACAAGAAAAAAGGCCACCGTCAACCGTTTACAAGCGTGGAAATTAAAGCAGTAAATGCATAAGCTCTTATGATTTCTGCAACAATTTATAAGAATAAATCAGGGAGAACACTGGGTTTCATGGTAAAGAACCATGGCCAAACCCATGTGTGCGCCGCTGTTTCCATGCTGGTGATAAACACCGTAAACAGTATAGAAAAGCTAACCCTTGACACAAAATTTACTTGCGACTGGGACGATGGCGGCGGGTATATAAAATTCCTGTTGGACGATGAAAACCAGCGCAATACGGGGGCGGGTATCCTACTGGATACATTGTCGCTTGGCCTGACGGATGTTAGCCAAGAGTACCCCAAAGATATTAAGTTAAAGGATGTGACAGCATGATTAAGTTAAACCTATCATTCTTCGCCAGTAAAAAAGGCGTAGGTTCTTCTAAAAACGGCCGTGACTCCAACTCTAAAAGGTTGGGCGCAAAGCGTGCCGACGGCCAGTTTGTACTAGCCGGCAATATTTTGTACACCCAAAAGGGTACAAAAATTCACCCGGGCAACAATGTTGGACGTGGCTCTAACGACAACTTGTTTGCACTTGTAGACGGTATCGTGCGCTTTGAGCGTAAAGGCCGTGACAAGAAAAAAGTTTCTGTTTATCCAAAAGTGGCAGAAGCGTAAATTTAATGTGTATAATTTAGGTGCTATCGTATTGCGATAGCACCTTTTTTACAAAATAAAGTGGGCGTCCCGCCCACCCCGAAGGAAGCGGAGCAGGGATTTAATCCCTGCATAGCGGCGGGGTTTGGGGCAGAGCCCCATTAAAGTAAAGGAGTGGGTTCAATTGAACACACAAAAAATGATGGACATCGCCTTAGAAATGGCGAACCTAACCACCATGCCTCAGGACTGCGACATTGTAGTACCCGGCGAAAACATTAAAAAAGTACTTATGGGTGTGGATATGGACACCCCGGAGTTACTGCTTGCACGTGAACTTGGCTACGACTGCGTTGTCAGCCATCACCCCAAAAACAGCAATATAGACATGCTTAAAGTAATGGACTCTCATATCCTGCGCTTGGAAAAATTGGGCATACCACGCAACCGTTCCCAAAAAGCACTTGCCAAGAAAACAGACTCGCTTGGCTTTATGAAGCATGTATCAAACTCTCGCCGCAGCGAGTCCGCAGCAAAACTAATGAACATGCCGTATGTATCGCTTCATACCCCGGCAGATTTAATTGGCGAAGCCATGGTACAAAAACACCTTGACGAAAAATTTGCTAACAAGCCGGAGACCACCCTTGGCGACATTACCGCCGCACTTGAGGATATACCGGAGTACAAAAACAGCGCACGCAAGCCGGTTATCCGTGTTGGCTCAAAGGCTAGCTATGCGGGCAAAATTTATGTACTAATGGCAGGCTACACCGGCCCGGGTGCCGCAGTGCTAAAGCAATATTTCGAGGGCGGAGTTGGTACACTTATACTAATGCACATCCCCGAAGCAGATGTGAAAGAGCTAAAAGAACATGGCTATGGCAATGTTGTTGTGGCCGGCCACATGTCCAGCGACTCCCTAGGCATGAACAAAATTGCCGACGAGTGGAGAAAGCAGGGCGTAGAAGTTACCATGATGAGTGGAGTAATTGAAGCATAAATTAAAAATAAAAAAGCGGCTTCTCTTAACTTAATGACATTAGCAGAGCCGCTTTTTTTTGCTCTAGGAAATTGGTCTGTACGAAACGCACGCGCAAGCGCGCTTTATTTTTACACCAAATTTTCCTTTATAACTCCGGCCAGTTTCTCTGCCATTTCATTTATCCTGGCCGCATCTCGCCCTTCCATCATTACACGCACAAGCGGTTCTGTGCCGGATGCGCGCAGCAGCAAGCGTTCGTGCGGCGTACAGTTTGCTTCCACTTCTGTTTTTGCCGCCGCAATCTTTTTGCAAGTTGCAAAGTCTGCCATGCGGGCAGCAGGCACACGTACGTTAATTAGCACCTGAGGGAATATTTCTACCCCGCCGGCAAGCTCTGCAAGGGATTTTTGACTGCGGACAAGCACGGCAAGCAACTGCACGCCCGCCAAAATGGCATCACCTGTGGAATTGTATTTGCTAAATATCAAGTGCCCCGACTGCTCGCCGCCCAGGGTGAAGCCGCCGTCCAGCATTTTTTCCAATACATATCTGTCGCCAACGGCGGTGCGGTGAAGGGTAATTCCGTTGCTCTGGCAAAAAACTTCCAGGCCTTGGTTACTCATTACCGTGGCAACAATTGTGTCATTCACAAGTTCGCCCCGTGCTTTCATATCTAGCCCGCAAATGGCCATAATAACATCGCCGTCTACATCACGGCCGTTATTGTCTACAGCCAGTAACCTGTCGCCGTCGCCGTCAAAGGCAAGGCCAAGGTGTACGTTGTTGGCTTTTACAAATTCCCGTAGGCTTTCCATGTGTGTAGAGCCACAATTTGCATTAATATTACAGCCATCGGGCGTGTTGTGTATGGTCAAAACTTCTGCCCCAAGCTGCTCAAAAACCAGTGGCGCAACGGCACTTGTGGCACCATTTGCGCAGTCTAGGGCAATTTTTATACCGGCTAGGTTCAGGTTTGGCACGGTAGATGTTACAAATGCGGCATAGTCGCTCATGGCGTGTGGGCAGCTTTTTACAATACCAACGCCTGCGCCCGTTGGGCAAGGCAGGTCAGCCATGTCGCCCGCCATTATCGCTTCAATTTCCGCCTCTACTTCATCCGGCAATTTCAGCCCAAGGGAACTGAAAAATTTTATCCCGTTATCTTCCATTGGGTTGTGCGATGCGGAAATCATAACCCCGGCATCGCAGCCGTACTGCTTTATAAGATGCGCTACCGCCGGTGTGGGAATGACCCCGCATTGGCAGACTTCCACCCCAATGGCGCACAGCCCTGCGGTAAGTGCCGCTTCCAACATGTCGCCACTGCGGCGGCCGTCCTTGCCCACCAGAACCTTTGCCACGCCGGCGGCGTTTTTTGTTAGCGCATATGCGCCCGCTTTACCAAGTTTAAAGGCAAGCTCCGGTGTAAGTTCCTTATTGGCAATGCCACGCACGCCATCTGTCCCGAATAGTTTTTTCATTTAGATGCCTCCATTTCTCCTGTCATTATATCATAATATGCAACTTATGATGCATAGTATAGTAGCAATAAAATGTTTTGGAGGAATTAAGATGGCATATGAACGTTTTTTTATGCCCTTTGTAAATGAAACGAAGGGCTATGAGTTTAAGGGGCGTACACCGGCCGGCCGTTGTGTTCTGGAAAGCCGTAAGGGTATGGGTAAATTATCTGTTTTGGTGCAGGATTTGAAGCCGGAAGTGAATTATGGTGTGTATCTTGTGTTTGCCGAAGAACGGCGGCATGTGGGCTTTGCCATGGGCAAGTTTGCTGTTAATGCAAACGGCAAAGGCGAGTTCCGCAAGGATATTTCGCAAGAGAGTTTACATAATTTTGCACTGGCAGAAGTGGTTGCCGTTGCAGTACTGGACGAAAAAGCTGCAAGCACCGCCAGCCCACTGTGTGGATATAAAAATGAAGCAGTATCATGGCGGCACAGCTTTAAAATTTGGGAGAAACCTGCGCCTGTCGTGCCGGAGCCTGCCGTTATTGAACCAGAGCCTGTGAAAAACGAGCCGGTTCCGATAGTTGTTGAATCCGAACCGCCGGAGATGGTGGAAGAGCCTGTTTTGGCAGAACCGCCGGAATTAGAACCTCCCGCCCCATTTCCACCACTACCCACCACTCCGCCACGTGCTACCCGCCCGCCCGGCGCACAAAACCCACCGGAAAAAATTCAACCTCCTCTGGCTACGGTGCCGCAGACGGAGTGAAAGGCCGAAAAAAATAAAGCAACCGGTACGAAAATCGTACCGGTTGAAGTTTCAGTTGGTCGAAATTTTCGACCAACTGAATTTTTGTTTGCCGCTCTGGTTATATTACTTTTTCGATTTCGCTTTACTACTCACTATCACAGCTGTTGCAGTCAAGCCTAACGCACCAACACCAAGCGCAACCATTAGCCCAAACGGCATATTGCTTAGCAACACACCCATTGGCGGCGTGCCATCGTGGGTGTTGGTGACCGTTACATAGTTGGTTACAGTAGTTTCATTTATAGGTAGTGATACAGTGCCCTCGATAATAAGGTCGTCGTCACCAGTGGTGGTAACAGAAGAACCCGCTACGCCGCCTTCTGTCGCTACGCCGGACTGGTCGTAACCCACAACAAAATCTTCTGTGACTACATACGTTGTACCTACAGGTACATTCGTAAAGGTAATAACATCACCATGACGCAGCTCGAAAGTATGAGTGGCCAAACGGGTGATAGGGTCTACTGAGATTGGTATGGCACTGGATACAGTCACTCTGGTTGGTGGCAATGTAATGTGACCATCTACACCACGGGCATAGCCTGTAATGGTTGCTTCAATTGCATTTGACAGCGGAAACGATGTGAGCGTAGGCAATAGAAGCTCAACTTCAAAATCGAAAGGCAAATTTGTGTCGCCCATACGGCCTGTGACTTCTTTTATTACCTCAAAAGATGTGGTGCTGGGCCTGCGAGATAAGCGGTTCTTAAACGGCATCAGCACCGGATCTTTGATTATTGCATAGTCGCAAGTTTCGCAGTATTCATCATCTTCACAATCGTCGCACGCACCGGTTGGGACTCTGTGCCTTGCATAGTAGCGTATTACTTCCAATGGGTCGGTCATATCGCCACTTTGGCGGCCTACATAAATATAAAGGTAAAACACAGACGTGTCATATATAATCGCATAATCCGGGTTTGATGCAAAGCCGCTGTTCTGCATTTCTGTAACCCTAAACCTGTAAACACCCGGCATTGTCCATGTTATACCGCTAAGGTCTATGAGTGCATAAACGACTGCATATACATCACCGCTACCATCTGATACCGGGTTTAGCGTCATGCCGGGGTTAAAGACAACAGTTGGGTTGGGGATGTTTACTGTAGGGGTTAGTGCCGGCGGTGTAGGCGTTATAGACACAAGCGTAACATCAAACTCGAATGAGAATGGGTCTATTGGCAAAGTTGCGCCAGCAGGCATACGCACCTTTTTACGGATGCTTATTTGGGGTGTGTCAACAACAGTAGATGAGAAATTGATATCGTAGTTATTTAGTGCATGTGTACCGGGTAGAGACACTGAATACCAGAGGGCATTGTGCGGGTTACCACCTTGGCCGCCGCCACTGTTTTCAGCAGGTACGAGAACGGAAACACCACGGTATACAATGCCAAGGTCGTGCGGGGCGTTGGCAGAGTTACCGGAGAAGGTTACGGTAGGAGAGATGTGCAGGTTGTTATAGTTGGCTGTCCATATACCGCCGCCATAACCGCCTGCTGTGTTGCCTGTAATTGTACCGTCTGCCATAGTAAACATGCTGGTTATAGCGGCGGCAAATACACCCCCGCCATTTGTGCCTGCCGTGTTACCTTGGATTGTTCCTGCTGATATATTGGCAGTAGTGTATGGAAACATATGAATGCCACCGCCGGCTTGCGTAGCTATGTTGTTATAGATATGGCCGCCCAACATTGTGAGAGTAGCCTGCTCGCCAGGACGGCGGAGATTGGCATTAGTACCAACAAAGACACCAGCACCGTGATTTGCGGTGTTATTACGAATGATGCTACCGGGGTGTATTGTAATTGCACCATTACGAGTAGCAACTATACCGCCCCCCAAGCCAGAGGGGACTCTATTATATTCAATTATTCCACCACGCATAATAAATGTTGAAGCGGCACCTACGATTTCGCTGTTTACCCATACACCGGCACCCTCGCCGGAGACGTCATTACTTCCGGAGGTGTTATTATATATTCTGGCGTTACCTGACATTTCGAAAGTGGCATTAGTTTGTACAGCTACACCCCCACCGTGGGCAATTGCGTGATTTCCTTCAATTCTTCCGCCCGCCATAACGAAAGTTGCAAAGGTATCTACAGATACACCTCCTCCAGTACTACTTCCAGTATTTCCATAAATCAAGGCTGTATTATTCATATAGAAGGTTGCGCTGTTTTCTACAAGTACACCTATGCCCCGACCGGCAACACCCCAATTAAAGGGTAACGTGTTCCCACTAATTTCTCCGCCCAACATATTAAATGTCGAGCCTATACCCGTAACATGGACGCCCCTCGTGCCTGCCCCTGTAATAGTACCATCCGACATATTAAAAATACCACCATTTTGCACAGTAACAGTACCTGTAATAGTCCAGTCGTCGTCAAGTATAAGCGTACCGCCATTTACAGTTATATTACCCGTCACATCTCCATCAACTGTTGCCGTCTCACCAACGGGTACAGTAAAATTACCCGTTCCGGATATACTCATTGCATGCACGGGCACAGTACCTAAGATAGCTACCATCACGGTAAGGGCTAAGGTTAGAACCATGGTATAAATCATAAGGGTTTTAGCTTTTTTCGTTTTAGTTGTCATTAATTTTCCTCTTTTCGTTTTTTAGTTGGTACGATTTTCGTACCGACTGGTTTTTGTTTTATGTCAACGCCCAATTGGACGGTGGGAGTGTCTAATTAGCGTCTATTGAATAAAATCAAGAATTGAAAAAGGAGTATCACGAAATTTGTGAAATCCTTTTGTATTATCAGGATTTTTATGTGTGACAGGCACACGATATTTTAACTTGGCTTCACCAAATTTGTTGTAGGCATCAATGAAAACTTCAAGCACAGCCCTGAGTGT
>Ga0123355_10021166_pt1 | contig 10405 bp, 7 predicted proteins | sample TergutEmb28metaG_3_FD_89872 | JGI IMG/M metagenome (GOLD analysis project Ga0123355, IMG submission 89872) | Embiratermes neotenicus P1 segment gut microbial communities from Petit-Saut dam, French Guiana - Emb289 P1 | ecosystem: Host-associated > Arthropoda: Insects > Digestive system > Gut ... | reverse complement strand
GCACAATATTGGGTGAGGAGTACAAGTCATTTAGCTCCTCGTTATGCAATCTCCTCCATTCCCCCGTTACCTCGTCCCTCCTAGGTCCAAATATTCTCCTCAAGACCATGTTCTCAAACACCCTCAGCTTCCTTTCCTCCCGCTGTGTCAACGACCAAGTTTCACACCCATACAAAACAACAGGCAAAATTATAGTTCTGTATATCTTGATCTTTAAATTTTTGGTTAGCAACCTAGAAGACAAAAGATTCTGCACCGAATGATAGCAAGCATTTCCTGACTTCAATCAGCTCTTAATTTCTTCCGCAACAGAATTTTTATTTGTTAAAGTTGTTCCCAAATATTTAAACTCCTCCACCCTCTCGAAGGTACTATTATCAAACCCCACACTGTGAATTCGTCCTGCATTCATTTAATCATTAATTAATTGCATTAAATAATCGAACCATTCGTTGTGTCGATCTTACATTACAATGCATAATTTTGTATTAAATAACTGAAGCACACCAGCCGATACAGCAATATTACATACTATACAGTCTTCCCTTAATTCTCCAGCAAAAAGAATTACTTCTGGGCTGAATCTGTGCGGTGCACAGGTCAGTCTGTTAAAGGCGTGGACAACCTCCACAGCAAAATATGAAGAATACTGAAGATTCAAGCCTTCGCCGATGTGACGCAGTAACAGTGAATTACTCCCCCAGCGACACAGCTTCATACCAGAAATAGAAGCTACTGAATGGTTTGTTGCACTTATAATCTGCTCAACATGTTTCGGGCACTTATATGCCCATTATCAGGAGCTCGAGACTATACTTGTGTTATTACGGCATATGGTGTGTAATACCTTGGTTGCTGGTGGTCGGCGGTCAGGTTCAGGGCAGCAGGCTATGTGTCCGGGTTGAGGGAAGCTGCTCGAGCAGCTTCCCTCATCCCGGACAGCTTTGAGAACCTCAAACCTCGCAGCGTTGCGAGCGAAGAAGTCACAGACTGTGTTCAGTGTTAGATAATGACAATGTACAGGTTACATATACCAGTGCAGTAAAATTCAACAAGAATCTCTAATTTCTACTGCGTTCCATAAAAGACATGAAAGTAAAGAGAAATATAAAATTTTCTATCATCACATTGTTTTAAATAGTAACGATTTACACATCGCAATTCGTTATTCAGAGAGGCTAAAAACACCAATTAATACACGCAGTAAGTTCCAAGGTTTTTCAGTTAATGAGGTGACAGCGAAATCTACATACAGCACTTTAGTAACGGTTTATATGCTATGAAAACCGCCGTCACTTACAATGGCCCAACTGGATTAAAACTCAGACCATATGCCATTAAAGGAATTATAAAGTACCAAATGCTTACAACTGAAATTACAAGATTTCGGGCGACTTGAAAAATAAATCCTTGGAAAAACATCACTTTCAGTCCGGCGAGAAGAAATGTACATTCCCTACAAAGAGATGTTCTGCCTCATTTCACACCAGGGTTACTAATAATCCGACACACTCACTTTCATCCAAAAGCTGACATTACTATGAAATCCTTTCAACAAAGGTATGTAGGTTACACACCAATCACTTTATACATATAACAAGAGACGAAAAGAAACGTAAGAATGTACGAAAAGTACTGTCTCTGATGAAAGCGACGCGCATCAATCAAAACACCAAACTCTTTCCAGCCTAGTGCTTAACGTAAGTACCGTCAGGCTTAACACCAAATTCTCTGCATTTTAGCCACAGTGTATAGTTAAATGTTCCGTAGGATATAATAAACAAGTATTTCCTCATACTACATTCAACACGCTATCCCTAGGAAACTTGTAAGGTTAATAAAGATGAGTCTGATTGAAACATATAGCAGAGTCCGAGTGGGCAAGAATGTGTCTGACAGGTTCCCGATTAGGAATGGTTTGAAACAAGGAGACGCTCTATCACCAGTGCTTTTTAACTTTGCTTTAGAGTACACCATTAGGAGGGTTCAGGTAAATCAGGATGGCTTGAAACTAAATGGTACACATCAGCTTCTGGCTTATGCCGATGATGCTAATATACTGGGAGGAAGCATACATACTCTAAAGGAAAATGCCGAAGCTTTAGTAGCCGCTAATACGGAGATTGGGCTGGAAGTAAGTGCTGATAAAACTAAGTACATGGTCATGTCTCAAGATCAGAATGCAGGACGAATTCACAGTGTGAGGATTGATAGTAGTACCTTCGAGAGGGTGGAGAATTTTAAATATTTGGGAACAACTTTAACAAATCATAATTCTATAGCGGAAGAAATTAAGAGCAGAATGAGGTCAGGAAATGCTTGCTATCATTCGGTGCAGAATCCTTTGTCTTCCACGTTGCTATCCAAAAATTTAAAGATCAAGATTACAGAACTATAATTTTGCCTGTTGTTTTGTATGAGTGTGAAACTTGGTCGTTGATACGGCGGGAGGAAATGAAGCTGAGGGTGTTTGAGAACACGGTGTTGAGGAGAATATTTGGACCTAGGAGGGACGAGGTAACGGGGGAATGGAGGCGACTGCATAACGAGGAGCTAAATGATTTGTACTCCTCACCCAATATTGTGCGGGTGATAAAATCGAGAAGAATGAGATGGGCTGTGCATGTGGCGCGTATGGGTGAGGAGAGGGGGGTATATAAGGTCTTGGTGGGGAAATCGGAGGGAAGGAACCACTGGGGAGACCTAGGCGTAGATGGGTGGGTAATATTAGGATGGATCTCCAGGAGGTGGGATGTGGGTTTATGGACTGGACTGGGTTGGCCCAGGATAGAGACAGGTGGCGGAAGTTTGTGGGTGCGGTAATGAACCTTCGGGTTCCGTGAAAGGCGGGGAATTTTTTGACTAGCTGCAAACCAGTTAGCTTCTGAAGAAGGACTCTGCACAATGGAGATGGATATTCAAGACGCGGCCCTTCTAAGAAAAGCAAACTGCGTTCTCTGTGCGACAAGAGCCGAGTCTTTAATTGCAATGTATATTCATGTCTTTATCAAGGTTTTCTGTGGTTTTCCTCCTAGCCAGAACAAACGCTGAGTTGGTAACGAAATTTCTCGTTGCACCACATGTCTCTACCAAACGTAATATCAAATTTCCATCCACATACAGCTCTCCACACGTCAACATCTCCTCATTACAGAACTATCAGAATTAAAACATCAAGCAAAATGCTCAACTCCCGTGGCCTTTAAATGGCTAAGTACGAAAAGGAAACACGTAGTTTAAATTGCATTAGACCACTTAAGTGCCAAACGATTAAAAAAACTATGCTTGCAAAGATTATTTATTCGTTACAGTACAGTTATACTTGAAAAAGTAACAAAAATCATATTATTGAACTCAATAAGACGTTAAAAACAAGACAGGGAACCAACAGCGTGTTCAAACGTTACGAAAATACATAAAAATTTGGAGTCACTCATTAAGCCCCTAAAGGACACATGACGCTGACAAAACCGCGTAACTTAGAAACCATAAATTTAAACACGAGAGTCCATACGGAATGGCGAAAACTACATACTGCAGGATCTAGAGGAGTGAATGTGTTAGCGATAGCTGGATTCATGTGTTTTAAAAAATTAGCAGTAAGACCACCAATTAAAACCCGATGTGAAAGAAGGCCGAGTATTATACAAAAACTGGCTATAGGAATCCATATTTTCTTCATCTCTCAGGCTGCGAACGTGTCTTGGAAAGACAGGTTTTTGGATAGCAAGCACGCAAATCAGATTAACCTCCAGAGACGCCAGTTACAAGCAGAACTAGTTGTCATGCAACTTTTATAAAGCTCCTTACACTTCCTTACACTTCCTGTCATTCAAATAGCCTACTTATAAAATGATGAAGGCGTGCAATCAGCCACTTCAAAATTTAGTCCAGACACGAACCACTGATTCAGAAGATTTATGCCTCGAGAACTGTCAAAAGAATGGTCACTTCGTTAATATCCTGAAGCACTAGGACATACAAAAATTATACTACATTTGGGGATAAAGCAATCGGATCGTGAAGCTGACTACTCACCTCCACTTACCGCCGAGTTTTCAGTACCCGTAGCTGTATCTCCATTCTCCCCGTGTGTGTTTTTGGTGTGCACAGATACGTTAACTATATTCACCTTTTCATTGGCTAGCAATAGGCCTAAAGGATGTGTGGTAAGTACAGACTATCAAAACTACCATAACCCCCCCCCCCCTTTTTTTTTCAAAATTAAAACTGTATCAGTGAAATATATATCAGGAATAAAATTGAGAAATTGTAAGTTAACTGAGGAAATTACGAAACTTCGGGGAAGATACCAAAAATGTTAAGACGGTTATACATACATGTATGTATGTCTTCACGATGTGTTACGAGAGCAAGAATGATGGAAACTAACAAATACGAGCTAATATAATGATAATGGGAACATGAGCGCTTATACTGTCCAAGAAGGCATCTTTATTCCAAAATCAAACTGTATGTCCATATCTTAGTAAACAACAACCGCGTAACATCCACTTATTACATATATGTGCCACTGAGTCTTGTGACATTAATAGGAGCGCAGGTTAACGGAAAAACTTAGTAACTGAAACTACAGTATTACTGAATCAGACGATCAAGGTAAACATGCGACGAAGACAGAAGTTTTCAGAATAGGTTACCTGGTGTACGCACAACAAACACAAGAAACAGGAGCGAAAGTAAATAAGCCGATAGGTCACACACAAAAAAGCCAAGTAACACCAACCAAACACTTATAACGTGCAGTAAGTTACTTCGGCTTCAAAGCCAATCAAAAACGTAAACACCAAAAATCAACAGAAAACCATATAATAAATATTTACCGGTGCCAAGAGAATTCACACTCGCCCAAAATACACCAGGCAACTGAATATTCAAGCAAATACGAACCAGACAACACGATTTTAACAACTTTAACAATTTTGGGAACGATGGAAATAAATATATAATTAACCAACAAAAATATATTATAAATACAAAATACATACACTTCCATGCTAAGACAACTTTGTAAAAGTCTGTAAAAAATTCGTGATACGTCACAAATTTCAAAACATTTACATCCATGCGTGAGTTCAGGCTTCCTCCGCGAAGTAGATGATATCTGGCTCTTCTGAGTCATTATGCAGCGAGTAGTGGTAATTTCTTACCATCATACGCTGCGTAATATCCCAAACGAGCGCATATATCATCTACATGCACATTTACTTATATTTTACTTCACATATGTTAACGCCGGATAATGGTTCTTAAGGACGAAAACATATAGCATTTACTGATTATTAAAAGTTTGCTGTATTTTACGGTTATACATACGCCAATATTAATATAACATAAACTCAAGTACATCCATGGGTGACACTGGCACAATCCTGACAACCATTGGCAACCCCACGATGAAGGTCCCCGTTATATTGTTATATGGTTCTTTGTGTAAAGTGTAAAGTATGACAATTACATTGTATACACTACGCGAAGGACATATGTTGTATTTCCACCATGGTTAACCTGATGATGGTTCACAAAAGAGCCGAAACATGTAGTTACTTGTCGAATGTACACCTGCCTAGTAATGCAATAAGCTGTGCTAAAAAAAAGGTGTTACCACAAAAATTCATAAAGAAATGTTGCAGTGGCCACGGAGGAGCAAAGGTTTATCCTTCCAGCAGTCATTAATCTCACTGAATTCCGTCGACGGGCTCAGTGATGTTGACAGTTAAAATGCACGCGGAAAGTAGGCTACAGAATCAGAACTGCACTAACAGCAACTTCAAATGCTGACAATGATTTTCGCTCCCGGCGCTCCGTCACTACCTACATTCGAACATCTCTTTCTAAAGTCCTACACATGCTAAAGAAATACCACGCCTTTTATGGAAGCAGAAGGTTCATGAAGTGTACCTTCGTCTCTCACGTTAAGGGAAGAACTAGACAAGAAGTTCGAGAATACAAGGCTGCGGAAATATTTGGGCATAACAGGAAGGAAGTACCAGGATAACGGAGGAAACTGCTTAATTATGAGCTGCATGATTTTTAATCCTCGCCAAACATCATTCGGGCCATAAATCAAGGACCATGAGATAGGCTGGACATGTGGCAAGCACTGGGGCGAAAAGAAACACAGGGTCTTGGTGGGAACAGATTAAAAACAGGGGTCATTTGGAAGACCCGACGTAGATGGGAGGATAATATTAATATGGATCTTAAAGGTGGACGGACTTGACTGGATTCACATTGGCCAAAGAAGTGGGTAACTGCTGGGGTCTTGTGAACACGGTAATGAACTTTCGCGTCACATAAAATGCGGGAATTTTCTTGAACAACCCATAAACTATTGACTCCTCAAGAATTCTACTACATGAGTTAGTTCAGAAGGTTCATTAACTTGCTCACAAGAGCCCTCGTGTCCGCGCCTCACGCTTTATTTCTCAAAGATCCATTCTAGTATCACTGTCCATCGAAACACAGATCGCCCAGTTCATCTATTGCTTCTTGTCTGGTTTGCTTACTAATATGCTGTACACGTTTCTCACCTCGTCTATGCGTGACATTTGTACCTATCTCATCTTTACTCTAGTACGGTATTTAGAAACGCGTACATTTCACGGCACAATTCTGACATTAGGGCCATCTGTTTTTCATCGTGAGGAAGACACAACACAGTAAAACTTGCATTCATTACACTTTCAGAAATAAGTAAATACAGGAAGCAAACACGTCGATGACTTTACAATCACTAGCATAGTGTGGTATACAATTCTGCTATTCATTAGAATGTCACACTTCACAGAATCTCAGAACAGTCCAAAGTGCAGCGGACTTATAAGAAACAGCTCCAATTTAATTCTGGGAAGTCGTATGCACAACGATGGGATACAAAAATTGTGACTTCCCAGCCATCTACAACGTCCTCGACCACCTTAAAAAAGCGTACTAGATTCTTGTGATTTGTTTCGCTGACCACTTTTTAAGATGCACCAACCTACAGCAGGAGGGAATCTGGTTCCCAAAGTGAAAAAGTGGAACCGGTTTCCATTCTACAACGATTTCTTTTTTACTAGAGGTTGTATCGTACAAAGTATATATACAAACTTAATATATTCAAATTCCCCATTACGAGGCCACGTCAAGGAAAAATGCCATTACGACTTCCTGGGCATTTATTTTCAATGTAGCAAATTGCGTATTAATCCCCATAACACCAGCTGGCCTAGTTTTTAATAGAAGGATAGAGTCCCTGAATGCTATCAACCTCAAAGTACGAGGTCGAACCAGTGCCGTTGACAACAAACAGCGAATTAAAGTGTACTCAAACCTAAACCATTAGCTGTACGAAAGGAGGAAAGGTTTCAAACATAAATTAACACCAACGGTATTCCTATACATGTGGTCAACTCACATTTCGGTTAGCCATTAGCCATTAACGCTGGTACTACCGCGGACAAACGTTCTCCTCCTTGCTAAAATAAAATAACAGTATTTCAGTTCTAGACAATTCATGACCGGGGACATAAGAAGTCGGCTTACAGCCTCTTACGGGTATGGTTCTATGCCTCTAACATGCAGCAATTTCAACCCGACTGCAACTTTGACGCCAAGTTTGCCCACAGAAAAGCGTAAAAGAAATACAGTATTAAAACTAAACGCGTAAAAAATCAAGAAATCTATGCGTTCCACACTAAGGTCTTGCGAGTTGTATTCCTACTTTGCATTCGGGGAGGTCCGGGTTCAAAAACCGGAACAGAGACCAAACATACCGATTGAGGTTTCTCGTATTCCTAAGTCACCCCAGGCAAACATTGAAATACTACCGGAAATTAGACTAAGATAACTTCCTTCCATATCCCTTCAATTCATTCTTCACAAATTATTTTGTTTTTCAACATTATGGTATCTTAGTTACCGAACACCCTGCTAAACAAAGTATCAAGAACAGACACATTTTTGTATCAATTACGTTTAGGCCTATAGCTGCACAGACGACTGTTCTGAAGATACAATATGACAGTTGCAATTGTCAGCAATGTGGTCACCACAACAAAACCCGCCTATGGTTCAAAGGTCATCTTGACACAAAAATGTAATATTCTGCCCGTTTAATGACATCTAGTCACCTGAACACGTGAACAGAACCACCTCCAACAACGTCTCGGGCGCGCGCACACATATGGGCAGTCAGGGGTTCGATTCCCGGCAGGTCAAGAAATTCTTCTCTTCTCCAAAATGATAACACATGGTCTGGGGCCCACCTAGCCTCTTATTTAATGGGTACCGTGAGGTTCTTTCCCCGACAGCAGAACGGCCAGGGCGTAAAGGTGACCGACCACCCACTTCCATTTAGTACCGAAGTAAAGAATGAGTGGAGTTGTACTTGTACTTCCCATACATGCCTTCACGGCTCGCAGAGGGACAAAGTCAAAGTACCGCTACTAGTGACGGGCAGTCAGTCAGTCTCGGTGTCGAGCCCATGGTCTAGGACCCAGCTTTGCGACTCTCTAGACAATGCGAGCCGGATCCACCTGACACACATTTCCCCATACATTTCTCCAGCTACTGCGGTCCTTCGACTGAGTCTCGGTCTATATCATGACCAAATTTTAATCTATACATTGAACACAAGAGCCTTAGTCTCTGAACTGGGTACTGCGGCACCCGCTGTGGCAACAGTGAGGGTTCGTCCGTTGTCATAATTCAACGTCTTTGTCGGCTGTAGGTAGCAGAGAGACAATTTTACCTTTGCCTCATATAACACGTATACAGTATATAATACACATACATACTTCAAAGGTCAATGGCCAAATATGATACTGGCATAACGAATCCCCGTGACAAATTTTTATGAATTACTGTAGGAAAGAATAAACTGTCAAGAAGACATTGTAAACATAACTCTAAACGTTGTAATCTCTGTTACTGTAAGTTCTTTAGTGAGAGGTAGACTAAAGTTATAGAATCGGTTGGTTGGTGGTTCACAGCACAAAAGGGTATTCGAGGCTGCTATTCGTTTGAAAGTATATACTCCATATGGATTAAAATAAAACAAAGTTCGGAATTTTGAAGTTTTCTTTTAAAAAAAAAAAAAAAACCTGTTGTGGTCGGAAGGGTAGTAGAGTATTGTGAATCAACTAGGTGTGTCAAACACCAGTAGTCCTTCTCAAGAGTCACGGATTTCTTCCAGCAAATAAAGTAACACATACACATGAGCAATATTTGCCTAGAAAAAGTTACAGAATGAACTGAGAATCCAGAATTAAGCACCGCATTTTGTGCAAACATTTGTTACTACACGCTCTGAAGAAATTCCTTCTTCTTTTTCAAGCGTTCGACTTCCAACACAAAAGCCACAGCACCTGGCAGTGCGCATTTCATCGGTGTTAGCTGACAGGAGTTGCCTATGTAAATACGTCGTTCTTTATAGTTAATATCCAACATTCGTAGTTGCGTGTCTTACTTTAATGCACACTACTGAATAAATGGTTCATAATAATGCAACGGAATTATGCATTTTAAACTGAAACAATAACAAAAGCGCTGTGTGTCCTTGCGCGGCTTTGCGCCGCCGGCACGTAACTGCAGTATAAAGTGTTCCCTTTATTTTAGGACAATGCACTCCTATCCTCGAGAATTATAACACTTATCCGCCTTTAATCTTCGAAATCACCGAACAGATACGAAGCCGTTCTGAGAAGGTACACCGAATTTAAACATCCGCTAAATCCGCCACTGTACGAACTGAGATACAATGGTTCCTACGTTTGATAAACTAGTCTTAAATTAAAAGCAAAGAGAACTATCTAGAAATCACTATAAAAACTCCATGTAAAACGAAATCTCAGAAAGAAGCGTGCAAAATATCGACACAGACGAACAATTTTCCCAGGAATGCAGGTATATCATGAAGGTGCATCTCGCAGGTCGAGTGGGCGTCTTACAGGACCTACAAAAATGAAAATCATGCTTCTTGGGCGGATACTCTTAATAACAGTTGTGCAGTACCTCATTTCCTTGTGGGTGCCTCAAAATAATAATAATAATAATAATTCCCTCCGATAACCTAATTTTCCTTTTCTCCACCCAACAACCACTACAGAAAGTATCAGTAACCTTAACTGTTAATTCAGTGGAAAGAAATTAATCGTAAGAAAATACGTTACGATCAAAATTCGTTCTTTCATCTTTACTGCCAGCACAACAAAAATTCTGATGACAGAATCTCACTTCCTTTGATACATGTTGCAAAATTCTAATTTGTCTCGTGTGCTTTGTTGCTAGTTTTAAGTTGTCTTTTGTGTAATTGTTGTTGGTTGACCGTGTGTATTGTTGTAGTTGTCTTGTGTGTGTTGTTATCTTATGTGTATTTGTTGTACTGTGTGGGCATTGCTTT
>Ga0123355_10021165_pt1 | contig 10406 bp, 8 predicted proteins | sample TergutEmb28metaG_3_FD_89872 | JGI IMG/M metagenome (GOLD analysis project Ga0123355, IMG submission 89872) | Embiratermes neotenicus P1 segment gut microbial communities from Petit-Saut dam, French Guiana - Emb289 P1 | ecosystem: Host-associated > Arthropoda: Insects > Digestive system > Gut ... | reverse complement strand
ATGGAAAATTTCAATATCCAGCTCTAGTTGCCCTACAAATACAAGTGGCTTACCATTTGAAATGGGCCAGTTATAATCTTGTATCCACTTGGGGGGCTTTTTTAAGCACCGAAAATCTTTTTTCACTTGTGCTTTTATCTGTTCTTTCTTTTCCGCCTTGCTTAAACTATCATTGTCTAGTATCGCAGAGAAATATTCAGATGGCGCGTTAAGCCATCGCGGTAGCGCAGTTAGAAAAATGTTATAGTTTATTTTTGTCTTATTCGAATAAGTGAACGCGATTTCTTTCTTTTGTAAATATAGTTTTATAGCAGCTTCAATGTAAGCCCTCCATTTATGTTGCCGCCTATAAAATTTTTCGCCATTGGCTGGCGAAATGCTCATGTCGCATAACAATTTTATTATACCTAACTTTTTCATATCTGCAAAAGTATTGACACCTATTACGGCAACCGATATAATGCTATTACGTTTAACGATATAACGCGAGGCGTAATATTATAAAAGGAGGTTGCGCATCTTGAATGGAAAAACGGAACAAAGTGCACTTACCGAAGGGGTATATCTAATTCTAATATCCATGCTTATGCCACGCCACGGCTACGCTGTGATGCAGAACATTGAAGAATTAACCAATGGGCGGGTAGTGCTAGGGGCTGGAACGCTTTACGGGGCTATAAATACACTATTAGAAAAAAATTGGATATGTGCCGTTGGGCATAGTGCAGAATCAAGAAAAAAAGAATATGTAATAACATCAGCAGGCAAGTATGTTTTGCGTGCTGAAATAAAAAGGCTATCGGAGCTTCTTAAAATAGGGCAGGGCGCGACGGAGGGAATGCAATGATTGTAAAACGCAGATATTACGACATTATGGAAAATGAAGAATGGTTGAACGAGATGGTGCAAGACGGCCACGCCATGAATGATTGTAGCGCGGGGCTTTTTAAAGATGTGTTTTCATTTGAAAAATGCGAACCGGGCGAATATACTTTTCGCGTTTTAATGCTGGATAATAATATAAAGCACGTTGAATCTATGCGTTACTTGCGCTTTTTGCGTGAAAGCGGAGTGGAACATGTTGGAAGCAATGGTAATGCCGTTTACTTGCGCAAGAAAGCCGATAACACCCCTTTTGATATATTTACAGACAGGGATTCGCGCTTAAAATACCATAATAAAATGGTGCGGTTATATGTTTGGAGTTTGCTGGCTTATCCTATCATTGTGGTTATCGCCGCTGGGATGATGATGTTAAGCAGGTTGTTAGACATATCTTCAGAATGGTGGTATGCAGGGGCAGGGTTGTTTGGCGGCGTTACTATCGGTTTATTGCTTACCTTGGGTATAGTTATTAAATGCTTCCAAGCACTTCGTCATCATCGTAAAGTTGTTAGGCGACTTAGAAACGAAGGGTTGTTATATGAATAATTGTACATCCGCATTTGGCAATAACATCGCCCTGCTTTACAAAATTACTTTCTTTAACCGTAGCACTTATTTGCACAATGTATATAAAGTTTAGTTATAAATCAAACTAAATCTAGCCCCACCCACATAAATCCAGTACAATAAGTGGGTTAGCATTAAAACCAACCCTCGAAAGGAGAAACAAAATGCTTGATAAAAATCTAGCCAACGATGTTTTAACAGCGGCCATGGCAACAGGCGGCGCATTTGCGGAGATTTTTGTAGAAGAAACCGCCCGCAACGTCATGATGCTGGTAAACAACGTGGTAGAAAAATCTCGTAGCGGTATAGACTACGGCGTAGGCATACGTATATTTGACGGCACAAACGCCATATACGCCTTCACCAATAACACAGACCGTGACAGCCTGCTGGCCGTGGCAAAAGAAGCCGCCGCCGCAGTAACGTCCCCCCAAAGCGGCAAGGTAAACGGCTTTACTGTACTAAACTTTACTAATTTAAGCCCAATGGGGATAGCCTATAACACCATCCCCCGCACACAAGTGGTAGAAATGCTTAAAAAAGCCGGAAACGCCGCGTACACCGTTAGCAAAGAGGTAACCCAGCTAACCTCCCAGTACAGCGATGTCGTAACCAATAATCTAATCTGTAACACTGAAGGCGTATGGGCAGAAAACACCCGTAACTACACCCGCACATGGATAGAGGCCGTAGCATCTTCTGCAAGCGATAAGCAAACCCTGTTTAAAAGCAAGGGCGGGCAAATGGGCTTCGAAGTATACGACGGCCACGACTGGGCGGCATGGGGCCGCGAAGCCGCTGAGGGTGCAGTAAAAATGCTTCATGCAAACTATGCCCCGGCTGGTAAATACCCCGTAATAGTTTCAAGTGGCGAAGGCGCGGTAATACTGCACGAAGCCTGCGGCCACAGCTTTGAAGCAGAAGGCGTTGCTAAAAAAGCCTCCGAATTCGCCGAAAAAATGGGCCAAAGGGTAGCCCCCGACATGGTAACAGTAATAGATGACGGCACAATCCCCGGCGGCAAATGGGGCAGCATTAACGTAGACGATGAAGGCAGCCTACCGCAAAAGAACGTATTAGTAGAAAACGGCATACTAAAATCCTTCATGGTAGATAAGCTAAATGGCCTGCGCTTAGGTATGAAGCCAACAGGAAACGCCCGCCGCAACAGCTACCGCTACGCCCCAACATCCCGCATGACCAACACCTACATCGAAAACGGCAAAAGCAGTTTCGATGAAATAATAGCCGCAACAGAATACGGCCTATACGCCAAAGAAATGGATGGCGGAAGTGTAGACCCGGCAACAGGCGAGTTTAACTTCGGTGTGGCCGAAGCCTACATGGTGCGCAACGGAAAATTATGCGAACCCGTACGTGGCGCGTCACTGATAGGCCGTGGCTCGGAAGTAATGGCCAATATAGACATGCTTGGCAATGACTTCAAGCTTGCAGGCGAGGGGCAATGCGGCTCTGTAAGCGGCTGGGTACCAACCAGCGAAGGCCAGCCGACCATTAGGGTCTCTGAAATGACCGTAGGCGGAAGGAGCGAATAATAATGGATTTGAAGAATTTCAAAGAAAAGCTATTTACAGCGGCAAAGGCCGCCGGGCTAGAAGAATACGAAATTTATTGCAAACGCGCATCATCGTTTGATGTAAGCGTATTTGAAGCCGTGATAGACGAGTATAAAAGCGAACGCACCTTTGGTGTAAGCTTCCGCGGCAAGGTTGGCGGCAAGATGGGCTATGCGTCATCTGAAAAAATTGACGATTCTGTCATAGATTTCTTAATAGACAGTGTGAAGCAAAACGCCGCCGTTATAGAGGACGCAGAAGAAGAGTTCGTATATGCCGGAGACGCAAGCTACCCCGCGGTTGTATGTTACAACCCCGCAATAAACGACATTCCCGCAAGCGCTAAAATAGAAGCCGCCATGAGCATAGAGCGCGCCGCGCTAGCCGTAGACAAGCGTGTAGAAAACGTACCATATAGCGCATTTGAAACAATGGAGTCGGAAGTGTTTATCGCAAACTCTAAAGGGCTTGATGTGAGCTATATATCCAACAGGCTAATCGGTGTTGCGGAAGTGCAAGTAGAAGGCGAAAACGAGCAGGTCAAAACCGCTTATGATGGTTATGACGGTCTGGATTTCGAGAAATTCGACCCTGCGGCAGTAGGCCAGAAAGCCGCGAATAAAGCACTGGCTCTACTTGGTGCTTCCCCTGTGCCATCTGGCAAATATGCGGTTGTATTTTCGTCAGAGGCGGCAGGCGATATGCTGGAAACATGGATATCAGCATTTTCTGCCGAAAAAGCACACAAAGGCTTCTCCATTTTAGCCGGTAAGCTTGGCGAAAAAATAGCGGCAGACTGCGTTACCATTATAGACGACCCACTACTACCAGGCTTGGAAGCAACTACCCCCTTCGACAGTGAAGGCGTTGCATCACGCACCAAAACCGTAGTGGATAGCGGCGTGTTTAAAACCTTCCTACACAATACAAAAACCGCCGCCAAGGACGGGGTAGCCCCAACTGGCAACGGTTTTAAAGGTGGTTTGCAAATGCCGGTAGAAATTGCCGCGACAAACTTCTATATTAAGCCAGGCGCAGAAAGCCACGAAGCCCTGCTTGCAAAAATGGGTAGCGGCATTGTCATAGCCGAGGTAAACGGCCTGCATAGCGGTGCTAACGAAACCTCCGGCGATTTCTCGCTGGCATCTTCCGGCTTCCTTGTAGAAGGCGGTAAGGTTGTACGTGCCGTTGACCAGATTACTATTTCCGGCAATTTCTTCACCATGATGAAGGATGTAATCGCTGTTGGTAATAACCTGGAGTTTAAGCTTGGCGATACTACCAATAACACCGCTGTACCATCCTTATACGTTAAAGCCCTGGATATCGCAGGGGTTTAAACTGTAGACTTCTCCAGAAACTCCGAATGAGCGGCCATAAAAGCACGTTAAAGCCCGCGACTTTTATGGCCACAAATGAAGTTTCTGGAGAAGTCTTGTCTTAAAGATATTTATATAATATCCCAAGTAAATCTTGGGTAGCAAAGGGTTTCCCTATACAGTCTAGCATACCTGCCCGGCGGTAAATTTCTATATCGTCGGGCATTACGTTGGCTGTTATCGCCACTATTGGCGATGGGCAACCCATTTTTATTAGGGCGGCGGTTGCGTCTAGGCCGTCCATTACGGGCATATAGATATCCATTAATATGATATCGAAGGGTTTATCGCCGCTTGCCATGCGCTTGGCTACTATATCTACCCCTTCTTGGCCATTGTTGGCGGTTGTGCAGGTTAGGCCAAAGCGTTGTAGGTGCTTATTTATTACCAGTTGGTTCATTGCGCTATCTTCGCATACTAATATTTCACCGTCGAAATGCGGCCTTTCTGTGCCGGTTACTACAGCCGGTTTTTTTATTAAGTCTTGTTCCGGTATTGTGTCTAGGGTTAGCTCGAAGCTAAACCTACTGCCTACACCTGGGGTGCTTTCTATTATAAGCTCACTGCCCATCATGTCCAATATGCCCTTTATTATGGGGATGCCAAGGCCGGTGCCGCCGTATTTACGGGTAATGCTAGAGTCTGCTTGCATAAACGGCTCTGAAATCCTGGCTATTTGGGCCTCTGTCATGCCAATGCCGGTGTCTGATATCTGCCAGCGGATGGTCATGTTTGTTTCGGAAACGGATTTTATAAACGACTCTATTTTTATTGTGCCGTCACTGGTAAACTTAACGGCGTTTGCAATTATATTTAGCAGTACCTGGCGTAGCCTTACTGGGTCGCCCAGTATAAGCTTATCGCCGCTTATCGGCTCGGCTTTAAAGTCCAGGGTAAGCCCTTTCTCCATGGCTTTTGGCATGATTATGTTTTTGCACTGGGTGAAAATGTCGCTATAGTCGAATGGTACGCGCTCTAGCTCTATCTTGCCGGATTCTATTTTAGACATATCTAGTATGTCGTTGATTATATCCAGCAGAATTGCCGCGTTTTCGTTAATCCGGCTTAGATATTCGCGGATTTCCGGCGGCATTTCATCTTCCAGTGCAAGCTCCGTAAAGCCTATTATGCTGTTCATTGGGGTGCGGATTTCGTGAGACATATGCGCCAAAAATGCGGATTTTGCTTGTGAGGCGGCGCGCAGGTTTTCTTCGTATTCCTTACGCTCTGTTATATCGCGGGCCAAGCCCAAAATGCCGTAAACGCCTCCACCTTGCACTAGGGGCGTTCTTATCAAATCTACAATGTGTGTGCTACCGTCGGTAGCTTTTATTGTTTCCTCTGTACGAATTACGCGCTTTTCATTGATTATGGCAATGTCCATGTTGCACCAGGCAAGAGTATTTTCCGGTGTCACCCAGCCCTTGTTGCTTGTGCCTATTATATCCTCCCTTTTTGCCCCCAGAAGTGCCTCGAAGCTTTTGTTTACACGTACATAGTTTAGGTTTAAGTCCTTGTAGAATAGCACGTCCGACAGGGAATCTACGATAGCGTTAAGGGTATTGCTTTCACGTTCAAGGATTTCGGTGCGCTCTGCCACCAGTTTTTGTAGCCTTTGCTTTTCGTACTGCGTTTTCCAAAATAGCAGAAACAGCAGAACCAGTACAAGGGCAAGCAGTACAGATACGCCAATTAGAAACGGGAGCCTGGCTTGCAGAATGCGCAGTCTAAAGTCGAAGGTTCTTGTCATCCAGTCATCGGAAAAGGCTTGGGTGTCTATTACTAGGATTGCGCTGTTGATTATGGAGTGCAGCAGGTCCAAATCCTGGCCTATGGCAAATGAAATGCCATATGACTCGCCCAGGACATAGTTAGCCCTAATGCCAGTGCGCTCGAAGTAATTTGTGGCCCTTATAAGCCCGCGCAGGCTGTAAAAGGCAAGGTTAACTTCACCGTTTTCTAAGGCATCTATAAGATAATCAACATCGCTAAAAAGTACATAATTGTCGTGTTGGGGAAAGAGATTTTTGAATAAAACATCATAGACATTGTTCTCAAGCAAGCCTACACGCATGTATAGAAGCTCGCTGATGTTAATAGTTGAAGTTTCGGCGCGGGATAAAAACGCGTAATTATCTGTGAAGAATGCATCAGACATTAAAAATGGGTTTGGGGGGCCGCCTACCACACCCCTGTCTACCCTATCGCTAAAGACACCTGCGGCCAGATACGCCTCGCCAAACCTTAGCATTTGTGCCATTTGGGGCATTTCCAACCCTTCATTGTGCACAACTTCAAAGGTTAAGCCTGTGATAATCCCCACCTGCCTTAGTACATCGTGGGCTATGCCTTGGAACTCGTTATCCCAATTATTGTAGAAGCTTATAGGGTAACTATGGCCATGGACGGCTATGGGTATTATGGGGTTGTTTTCGATAAACACGCGCTCTTCATCTGTGAGCAACAGAGACATTCTGTGTTGTTTCGTATCCTCCATGCCTTGGGTAAATAAATCACCCAAAATGGCGAGGGCACCGTTGTCTAAAGCCTTTTGTACTACATCAATAATAGGGAAAAAAGCCGGGTCTTGAGTCGCGAATGATGAAAAACTAAATATAAACGGGTAGAAAGCCTCTACACGCAAATGCGGAAACGCAATAGAATTAGTAAGAACACCGTCACCAAAAAAAGCATCGGCTGTGCCGGCTAGAAGAATCTCGTTGGCCTCCGCTATCGTGTTTACATGGGTGTATTCGAAGTATTCAAAGACGTTCATATCTCGCAATATGTTGTGAAGAACCGACCCGCTTTTAAATACAAAGCGTGGGGTACGTTCTTGGACGATATTGTCTAGCGGGCGGCTGGGATGCGGGCGCACGATGGCTACAGAGCGCATGGAGATAGGGTCTGTCATTCTATAAACAACCTCTAGGCTGGGCGCGCGCGGTATCTGCCCTGTAAAGTGGACTGTGCCGTCTGCTAGGCCAGCGGTTAGGGAGGGTAGGTCATCAAAAATCACCGGAATAAAAGGTATGTCAAATATATGTGTGAGCCACTCGCACATTTGGGCGGCAAAGCCTACTATCTGGCCGTCTATTGCGGTGAAGGCTTCGTCGTTGTGTAGCATGCCGTATATTAGGTATTCATGTTCGTATCTTAGTTGCTGGATAGCTTGTATTTGCTCTGGGGTTATGCCGGGGATTTCATGATACGAGTCGAACCATGTGGCTGGATAGGGGTGGTTTTGGCACCCGGAGGTTAGCAGAATGGCGGCTAGTATTGTCAATAATAGGATTGGGCTAATGCTGGTGATGAAATAGCTACCTAGCTTGTTTTTTATCATGACTTTCATCCTTTTTGTAGATTAATCTTATTTTGGCTTGCTTTTACAATGGTACCCTGGATGGGAACTGCGTATGTTCGCGCACAAACTGCGCGAATGCGTTCGCAATTCCGCTTGACTTAGGAACAGTTTGCTACCTTGTATCCATCGTTAAGGACGATTTCGCCTCTTTTAAGTACAGATTATACCACACGGCTTAGTTTTTCAGAATTACATCTGTTGACAAAATTGAAATGATGTACTATTGTATTATGCATATAATACAATAGTACATCATATATTTCGCATTGCCATGTGGAGGTGAGCCATGAAAGGCCAATACGACAATAGCCAGCCGATATTCCGTCAAATAATAGACCATATACTGCTGGCCATAGCCACAGGAGAGCTACCGCCCGGCGGCAAAGTAGCCCCCGTGCGCGAGATGGCACATGAGCATAAGGTTAACCCCAACACCATGCAAAAATCCCTAGCAAAGCTAGAGGAAATGGGGTACCTGTATACAGAGCGTACATCTGGGCGATATGTTACGCAAGATTTAAGTTTAATAGAAAGCCTAAAAACGATGTTGCCCGCGAAAATAACAGAAAAATATGTAACAGAAATGGCAGAATGCGGCATATTACCAGAGGATATCCCGCGCTACTTGAAAGAATATTTAGAAGGGGAGGGTAACAATGGATAGAGTATTACAACTGCAAGACTTAAATGTAAACTATGGTAAAACGTTAGCCCTTAAAGGCGTAAACTTAGATATTCCCAAGGGCAAGATAGTAGGCATACTAGGCCCAAACGGTAGCGGAAAGACCACGCTAATAAAAACGATAGTGGGGCTACTAAGCGGCTACACCGGAAAAATAAGTATAGCGGGGCATCCGCCAGGGCCGGACGCAAACGCACATATATCATATTTGCCGGATAGGAGTCACTTGCCAACATGGTTTACAGCAGACCAGACTATTGCATTTTTCGCAGACTTTTATAAGGATTTTGATAAAGATAGGGCGCATGCAATGCTTGAAAGCATGAAAATCCCCACAAGTAAAAAGCTAAAGACACTGTCGCGAGGTATGCGGGAGAAGGTTCAGCTGGCACTGGTAATGAGCCGCCGGGCGGATTTATATGTACTGGATGAGCCAATTGGCGCGGTAGACCCAGCCTCCCGGGAGTTTATTGTGGAGACGATATTAAAGAATTTCCCAGAAGGTAGTTCTATTGTACTCTCTACCCATATTATCGCGGATATAGAGTCTGTTTTGGATATGGCTGTTTTCCTGAAAAAAGGCGAGATAGTTTTGCACGATGATGTAGATAATATTCGCACAGAGCATGGTACATCGCTTGACGGGTTGTTTAGGGAGGTGTTTCGTAATGTTTTTTAAGTTGCTTAAATATGATATCGCATTTAGTAAATTTGCGTTCCTTTTCATATCGGTTGCTATGTTGGCTTTTGCTACGTTTATACGGTTTACTGCACCAGAGCCTACACGCATGTACGATATACATGGGCAAATATTATATGCAAACACGGGTGGACTTGAAATGTTGATGTTTCTATTCATGGTTGTTGTAGCTGTTGTGTCTATTGTGCAGGTGATGCTACTATTTAATAGCTTATTTGATGATAGCGGCTATTTAATGCTTACCCTACCGGCTAGTCGTACCGCGTTACTTGCATCTAAGCTTATGGTATCTGTTATATGGTTTAATATTATGGTACTTATTGCGGCTATCGCTGTGATTATTTCCCGGCAGACGGGTTTTGTCTTTATGGGGATTACGCGGGCTATTAGTTTGCAGAACTTTTGGGCACTTGTTGAGGCTAATCTTGTTGCTGTATTTTCTATTCTATCGCTGTTTTTTGCTAAAATATTCTTGCATAGTAGTTTTGGGCGGTTGCGGTTCAATACCTTTGTGGCAATGGTGGTTTGGCTTGTGGTGGCGGGGCTTTATATAGGGATTAATGTTGCGCTAACCACGAGGCATAGTGTATGGGTTTATGAGGAGTTTAGCGTTCCCGTACGCCAATATGGCGCAGTTGGTGAGTATATCGGGGAGCTCTTGGTTTCCCACACCGCTTCTTTTAACCGGCCTATTATTGGGCTTAGGTACGGGCGGATACCTGTTGGAGAGGTTGGGGAGTATATAGGGGCTACCGGCTCGTATGTTGATATTTTTAGGATAGGGGCTACGCTTTTGTGTTGTGCGCTGGTGTTCTTTGCTATGGGGTATCTTTTTAGGAAGCGGGTTAGCTTGTGATAGAATAGTACATCAATCCGGTGTATCATCCGTGTTGAAGTAATTTACTATCCCCAAATAAATACCCCAAGCTATTTTCTCCTGGTATTTATCTGTTAGAAGGTTAGTGCGGTCGTTATAATTGGTAAGGAACCCGCATTCTACTAATACGGCTGGCATTGCGGTTTGCTTTAGCACAAAATAATTTTTATTGGCCTTAGCCCCCAGTTTATTGCCGGGATTAACAAATTCTTTTAGGCTTTCTTGAATGCAGGTGGCCAGCTTTTTGCTGTTATCGGACTCATTAAAATAAAATGCCTGGAACCCCTTAACATTGGCAGTATGATAAGAGTTTTGGTGGATGCTTACAAATATATCAGCATTGCTGGAGTTGGCAATTACCCTTCTAACATGCAT
>Ga0123355_10021164_pt1 | contig 10406 bp, 10 predicted proteins | sample TergutEmb28metaG_3_FD_89872 | JGI IMG/M metagenome (GOLD analysis project Ga0123355, IMG submission 89872) | Embiratermes neotenicus P1 segment gut microbial communities from Petit-Saut dam, French Guiana - Emb289 P1 | ecosystem: Host-associated > Arthropoda: Insects > Digestive system > Gut ... | reverse complement strand
GGCCATTATCTCCGTAACCGTTCCACTTTGGACTTAGGTGTTTTGGGTTATATCGGTATAGTTTAGCATAAGGAACACCCTCCCGAAGTCTGGCACATTCCTCCTGGGACACCCTGTATAAGATTCTCATTGAGTTTGGTATCCCTAGGAAACTTGTAAGGTTAATAAAGATGAGTCTGTCTGAAACATATAGCAGAGTCCAGGTAGGCAAGAATGTGTCTGACAGGTTCCTTATTAGGAATGGCTTGAAACAAGGAGATGATTTGTACTCCCCACCCAATATTGTACGGGTGATAAAATTGAGAAAAATGAGATGGGCTGGGCATGTGGCGTATATGGGTGAGGTGAGGGGGGTTTATAGGGTCTTGGTGGGGAAACCGGAGGGAAGGAGACCACTTGGGACACGTAGGCGTAGATGGGTGGATAATATTAGGATGGATCTCCAGGAGGTGGGATGTGGGTATATGGACTGGATTGGGCTGGCACAGGATAGGGACAGGTGGCGGACGCTTGTGAGTGCGGTAATGTACCTTCGGGTTCCGTGAAATGCGGGGAATTTCTTGACTAGCTGCAAACCGGTTAGCTTCTCAAGAAGGACTCTGCACCATGGAGTAAGTAAGTATTGTATTCAGTTACATAATGTATTTTCATAAGATAGTTGAATGCAAGATATATGCAGGTCCAAGTGTAATAATCCAGAACACTTTGCTTGCTGTAGGTCATACATTTTGTATGATATAAATTTTTTCTTTTCCTTTTTCTTTGCAGTTTGTGCTGATTTGATTAATGGAGCAAAGAAACAGAATCTTCGTGTGAAGGGTCCTGTTCGAATGCCAACAAAGATCCTCCGTATCACAACACGTAAGACTCCTTGTGGTGAAGGTTCAAAAACTTGGGATCGTTTTCAGATGCGCATCCACAAGAGAGTTATTGATTTGCACAGTCCTTCTGAGATTGTAAAGCAGATTGTATCCTTTAAAAAAGATGAGTATTTTCACATTGAATGCTGGTTTTCTTTTTTCATAATGACTGCTAAAAGTATAGTACATGTGTGTAACTGTATAGTATGTACACGTATATTATTCAGCTATTCTCATTGTGTGATGCTTGAGTTGGATTGTTTCCACAGTGTAGCATAGGATACAGATGATGAAGGAACTTGTATGTTTATGAACATTTGTGATTTTAAAGAACACTGAATTTGCAGTATGAATTCAGCTATATCAGTGAAACAGTCTAACACAACACTTTATTATGGTGATCTAAAGAAGCTACATGTTTTGGTTGTGTAACACAACCGTTATCAGGCATCGTATTTCAGAATTCCATAAAGCGGAAATTATCTAGCTTTGTCCATACAATCGATAATAAAACTTTCAGGTGACATCTTGTCGTTATGTATTTGTAGTTTCACATTTAGGTGATTTTATAATGACCTGTTCATGGTGTAGGCGACCTACTAGTAGTGAATCATTTCTTACCTGTTTGTTAACCTGATTGGTAGTTTATTTGCATATAAAGCTACTATGTTTGAGTGGTAGACAATGCCATCTGCTGTATTGATGTACGAAGTATGGAGTCATTACTGAAATGGATATACCAGATCATTCAGAAACACTGTTGCATGTATTATGTTGTTGTATGTACGTTTGTGGTTTTGCATACAAGGCCATCACGTGGATGGTTAACACTGAAACAAAACTTGAGATGTGTGCTAACCACTTGTTCAGTCTTGTGTTCGTATCATTCCTTTAGTAGTCTGCCACCATATGGAGATGTTGGAAACATGATCAAAGATGCAGCAGCTTTACTGTGTTAAATTGTGCCCCGTTTTGTAACATATATTCATTGATTTTTCAGTTCTGAGGTAATTTGAGGGCAGTGGTCCATTTAAGAAGACATGAGTCATTTGCTAAATTGTCAAATTTTGTAACATTGTTACATTATGGTGACAGCTTGGATTATCCACTCCTACATATAATCTACTTCTAGGACCAAAAAAGAGGGCTGTAAAAACATGCCCAAATATAACAGTAGTTATAATTTTCTTGCTGGAATTAGAGTTGCCTTTTGGCAGATAGTATTACTGTGTTTTAAACATATACAATTTTTGTCATATTGAATGTGTTACAAGTGGCATGTAGTGCAGTTCAGTGTACAAGCCTTAACTGCTTACAGACATCTATCAGCATTGAGCCAGGAGTGGAAGTAGAAGTGACAATTGCAGATGCATAAAATGTTGGTAATAAATACAGGATGAAAATTTAATTAAAGGTGTTTCATTTTTAAGTCCCCTCCTCTTCACAAGTGATTTTAAATTTTTCAGTATGATTTGCATCTGTCTGAAATGATAATTTGAACCTGTGACATATGCCTTATTCCCTTCGTTTGTGTATGTAGGTGGAATGAAGATAGTTCAGACAGGATATGGTTTGCAAGAAAGGTCTAAGTGTAAATCAGTATCGGATGACTTGCTTAGTGTATGTGTTTTGTTGTGGTAGTCTGTTCGATCTCTTGAGGCCTGAATATTTCTTGGGTTGTGGTAAATCTGCAGTGGGGATGCTAAATGACTTAGGTTTTACAACAGTGCAACAGGAACAACAGTGGCATAGTCACTGTGGTGACTTTTGCTGTGGGCTGAACATGTAAGGAATTGTGGTTTGATAGAAATTTTTTCCTCTCTTAAAGGCTTCCAGATTGGCCCTGCTGTGTTCACAGCTTCCTAGGTGGTGGGTACTTGGGATTAAAGTGGTTGGTGCTTGGTGGTGAACAGTGACCCTGTGTAGTGCCAAGGTAAAAAATGTGTGGAAAAGTATTGTGCTGCCTCTGTTTGCGTTCATGGTGTGCACAGGGACAGTTTTGAATTGAAATGAATTGATTTACATCCAGAATCCTTAACAAGGGTACATATAACCAAAAATAGGATATTGGCATAGTCAATAAAAAAATTTAAAAAAAATTGTGATAAGAAGTACAAAAGACAAGTGCAGACATATAATAATACAGTTTTACATACACTGTATAAATAAAAGTGTGAATAGATAACGTAATAAATTTTAAATAAACTAAATAAAAACATTCACAGACAAGCAGCCCAAAAGTTAAATTTTAAAATTATAAAAATATTTTTTCAGTTGCATGGAAATGAAACACACTACATCAAGGAAAACTCAAGATTTATGTACCACGCGTATTGTCTGTTATAATATTCCTCCAAACAGTAAAAGGAATAAGTGGACAAATTAGGAGGTTTTTAAATCTCTTAGTATTGCCAGAAGCTCCCCCGAAGGTGTCTCCACCTTGTAGTGGAAGGGGGGCTTGTATGACTCTGTGACCTGGAGAGCTATGCCGGCGGTAGCGTAGCTACTGGTAGGGCCTCCCATGCCAGACAGGTCGAAGGGTAGAGCCCAGACAAAGAGAGACACCCTGGTCTTACAGGCTGGGGGTTGGACGTGAGGCTAACAACCTCACCCCGGAAAAAACAGTATTGTTCAGGAACCTAATAGAGGCAAAAACTGGTCTGATCTTCTGGAGCGACACAGGCGAGGGAAAGGATTAAGGAATGAAATATGGATGAAGGTGGATGGACGACGTGAGGGAGGACCTGAGGAGGATGGCTGTCACAAACTGGAGGATACGTGCGCACAGAAGAGACGACTGGAAGATGGTTGTGAAGGAGGCCAAGGTCCTACAAGGACTGTAGAGCCATGGAGTAGTAGTAGTAGTAGTAGTAGTAGTATTGCCAAAAGCACTTCTGATATCCAATGAAAGGTTATTGAATATTTTTACACCAGCACAACAGACTACTTTCTGATAGATAGCTAGGTTAGCGTGAGGTGAATACAGATCCTATTTTGCCTAGTACTGTATTACTCCAAATTTGTAATAAAATCATCTTTATCACCAGTCAAAAATAATTTGAGACAGTATATATTGCAATTTAAAATGGTAATATTTTTAATTCTTTAAACTAATTCCTACAAGTATTTTGGAGGGGAGTAGAATTCCCCCAAAATAGAGTACCATCAGACTCGCTGTCATCGCTCATAACTGAATCGTTACCCGTCACCCAGTCACTATCATCTTTATCTTCCCCATCGTCCTCCCATAGAAGGTGCGGATTAGAACCGCGAACTAACTTTTTTTTAATTTAAGAAATTGGCGGAAATTAGTGCGGATTAAATACGAGAATATACGGTATATTGTTATTAGCACAGTTTGATACCCATAAGGCTTGATTTGCCTTATTGCACAACATGCTGCACTCAGTCTATTAATAAGTTGATGAGTATGATTTGTCCATGATAGTGTGATTGATTAGACCCAAGAATATTGTGTATGTAACATCTGGAATCTTTTTGTAATCCTCACTGATTTGCATAAAAGTGGAAGAAGTATTTTGGTTAGAAAATGTGTTTTTCCAAATTTAAGGAAAGTAAATTCCTTTTCAACCACTTATTCAAGGTATAAAAAGCAGTATGCATGTTCTGAACAAAATGATCAGGATTAGAATGACTGAAGAGAATACTGGTTTCATCAGTGGCTAAGACGTATACATCTGTTGTTTATTGCCTTTGGTAAATCATTGATATATATCGGAAAAAGCAGAGGTCCAAGGATAGAGCCGTGAGGAATATCACATTTGACCTTTGCCCAGTGGGAAAAGGAAAATTTGTATCCTTTTCATATAGTGAGAGACTGATATCTCTTAACACAGGTATGATTTTTATAAGGCTTTCTCAGTACCTTTTATTCCATAATATAGCAGTTTAGACAGGAGGATATCATACTTGTTTTTAAGCTTTCGCCGTGTTCTAAATGTAATTTGTTCCTTTAGGGGTAATTCCCCGGCGTCCGAGTTCTAATTGCCGACTTTTCAGTACTCACTGTTGGTTGCATCTTCATAGGTTTGAATAGACGGATGTGTCTAGTAGTTTCCTCCCCATGGAGGTGTATCATTCTTGTTATTAAGCTTTCGCCATATTCTAAATGTAATTTGTTCCTTTTTGGGTAATTCCCCGGCGTCTGAGTTCTAATTGCCAACGTTTCAGAACTCACTGTCGGTTCCATCTTCATAGGAACCGACAGTGAGTTCTGAAACGTCGGCAATTAGAACTCAGACGCCGGGGAATTACCCAAAAAGGAACAAATTACGAGTTTATCATAGTTTACACTGAAAGCCTACTCAAGTCAAATATGCCTCTTTCCATTAATTTATTATTGAATGCGTACAAAATTTTGTTGGTGAGAGAATATCTAGCATATTCTGTGGTAAGTTTAGTTCTAAATCCAAATTGTTCCTTTCTTACGATATTAAATTTAGTTCAATTATTTTGTAATCTAGTTTGCATTACTTTCTCCAAAATTTTCTAAAAGGCTGCTCAAAATGATATAGGTATATAATTTATCGTGTCTAAATATGGGTGGTATGCAGTATGCAGTATCGTGTCTACCTTACTTCCATTTTTGTATAGGGGTTGTATTAATGAAAATTTCAGTCTATCTGGAAAAATACCTTTAGAGAGAGCTGTATTACAGAAATATTTTAAAGGTGAACTTGGAGAAGGAGGTCATATTTTTAGAATCCTTATAGAGATAATATCCATGTGAATTTTCTGGTTTAAGGCATTTAATTGTATTTTCTGTTTCTTTAATTGTAGGTTTATAAATCACTTGGATATGAAGTGTGTGCGGTTTGTTTCTAAAAGTATACAGAACTATTGTTCAATTCTAATTTTTTGAATAGGGCAGAGTTTTATTGTTGATAACAGAAAGGAAAAATGTATTAAAAGTCTCAGCAATATTTTATTATATATACACCTTTATTTCCAATTTTTGTGCATTGCATGTCAGTAAAACTTATCTTTCTTTGTGTTTCTAAATTATGATCTCCCATATCTGTTTTATTTTATTTTCAGAATTGTTTGTCATTATGTTATCTCTTTGCTTTTTGAATAACATTGGTCAAAATTTTACAATAATTTTTATAATATGTCTCTAGGAGGAATATTTCCTATTTCTACTTATTGTGTATAATGTCCTTTTTTGTTTGCAGGATATTTGGTAATCAAGAATTGTCTGTTCATAATTTATTTTTTATGAAAGGGAAACTTAAAATATTCTTTAAAAAGTTGTTTAGAAAAGTATTAAATATTTTGTTTACATCATCACCATCAAAAACAGATTCCTTTCATTCAAAGCTTAAGTTGTAAAGGAAGCAATGGCATGCTTATTGATGTTAGTAGTGTAATGGTTTGAATGAACATCAAATGGCCCATGCAGCATATGAACTGCAATGATTTGTGCATTGTGATATAATAAACTGTTTGTTAAGGGATATACAGTAAACTTTCAAACTTAGCAGTATCTATAAAATTGTTATAAATGACTGCATTGGAATCGTAATTAATTCTTGTGGGAAAGGTGACTGTGCTGAAGAGACTGTACGACAATAATAATGCATAAAGTTGGCTTCTTTTAATGCTACCAGTAAGTTTATATTAATGTACACACAAATGATATCAAGATTCACGTAGTGTAGTTTTTGTAATATCAGGTATAACTTGGTTTAGGAAATTATTGAATTTTCTAGTTGGGCTCTACTGATACTAAAAATGTGGAAGTGCTTGTAAGAAAATTTAAATCTGACGGTACATGCTTCAATGTCTTGATTAATACAGAACTGACAGAATTTATCTTCTTCACACACAAGATTTTGTGAGTTACTTATTTTCATTCATGATACACCAGATAGACGAATTTATTTTTCATTTTGTATTTGCTTCTCTGTAGGTTAAAAGATTTTACTCTTCCTATAAATTGAATATACATCTAGGAGTATAAATTCCCATGATTATGCGTCGTTTGGGTAAATATGCCTAAAACCCAACTGTCCGAACTTACGAAACACAAATATAATTCAAACGCCGTACTAACCGGAACTAAAATAAATCTGTGACCGGAACCGTAATTTAGTTTACCGTTCTGGTTACGTGTCGTCGCTACAGTTACTAACACTCAGTGCTGTCCTACCAACCGTGAACGACCATGTACACGTGCACAGTACACGACAGTTTTCATCAATGCATTTAAGGATACGGAAATACACGAACCGTGTACAATATGTCACAACACAACAGTTCTACCATCTGTGCCTACGGGTATTCAACAGCTAAGTGAGGCAACGGTGTTGATATTCCGTGGTATAAGTCTTCTCTGCAATTACTTCATGCCAGGGCGGGGGTTCGTGTAAGAGCAGATTCACAAATTTAGAAAGTTTCATTTTGTGGTAGGTCCATTGTAACCACTTCATCCACTTGGTTGACATCGTGTTGATTTGGATTCGTAGGAAGGTTAAGTGATGCCGGTGGTTTGGAGTTTGAAGCAGGACGTGTGATAGGGCCGATAAATATAATACAAAATGCCTGAATTGTGATTTATTTAGGTCTGGTATGTGGAAATGAAGAATTTATTCCGTTTGCTGATGATTGACGAGTGTGTTAGTTGAGGAAATGTTAATCCCAGACAAGGTTGTTAACCTTTTTTATGGTGACGTTTTGAGTGGCTGTGAGAAAATGATACCTGAAATAGTGGTCTTTGGTAGTAGAACACTAATAGTAATACATGTTAGCATATAGGATGGGTAGTGTTGCGATTATTTTACCCAAGGGTGGTTGGTTGCACAGTGGCTTTTGTGCCCACCCTACCACACTGCTGGATAGTTTTTGATACTACAGCTTTTGGCTGCAGTTATTTGATGTTTTTGTTTTTGGTTTTACTGTAACGACAAGGGAAAGGGAAGCCGGCCGTCGGTCAGTACCTGTTTGGATGAATAGAAACGGATGTCACGTTACGCGCATATCTTACTACCCAAGTTATGTCAGTCCTACACTATAGTTTAGGTTTGCAGTATTTAGCCATGTCATTATTACATGCAGGTTAAAGCATGGATATTAAATTTTTTATTCAGGACTTCAGAAGGAAGTTGTGATCCTCTGAATTGCCATAAACGTTCAGAATGGTGTATTTGAAAGTAATTTGAAAGTCGGTAGGGGTGAAGCATTCCTCATGCCAGGCCATTTTCGACAAAAACTGCAGCAATTCTCACCGAGTGAGAATGTTCAGCTGTACATCATTCTTGAGTGATAGCCGTTGTTGCCCTGTGAATAGGTGTTGTATTGCCCATCTTGTACTTATGTTTGTTTTTGCATTGTGTGTGATGTTTGTAGAATATCTAATTAGTAGTTAATGTGTTATTTAAGAGTTTATAACTCTGGTGATTAAATCAAGGAAAATTGGTTATGCAGAACATGTAGCTCATACAGGAGGGGAGAAATGTATACAGGTTTGGGAATCCCAAAGGAAGGAGACTGCTTGGAAGGCATAAGTGTAGGTGGGAGCATAATATTTAAATAGGTGTTACATAAGTGGGATCCTTGAAAGTGTACTAGGCTCCTGTTGTTCAGGATAGGGACATATGGTGGGAGCTTGTGAACATTGTAATCTTCAGCTGGGCCATCTTCACTGTGTGCTGTAATTGCAATAAATATACAATAAACCTATCTGTGTATGTATAAATGCGTGTAAATGACACTTGTATTGTATTCTAACATGTTTTGTTCAGAACGAAAATCTGGGAATTTACGTTTACACAAGTTTTCAGTGTGAAATTAAAGTTTACAGCAGGTTTTGTAATACTAATCATTGTTCAGATTTCAGTACATTTTTGTTTATTTCTTGTGTTACTGTGTTGCTTGTATATATCTAATTAAAATATTTACAGAACTGTGTCTTGTGGTTCTACCTGGTATTTTTCACCTGAAGATTCCCTACAACATTTTTGTTATAATTTGTTCATCTTGGCTGTGAGTTATTTAGATCATTTTTTTTTGTTTTCAGGATTTTGTGTGTAAACAATGGGTTTATTGACTGATCCAGGTGCTGGTAGTGGGAAGCTTACACGTCTCCTGGTGACGTATCATAGTAAATTGTGTGTTTTATTATACATTGCAGGAGTAGTGTGGTTTATGATTCTAGCACATGAACATTTCAATGCAGGTACATATTCATAAGCAGCCTTAGAGATTTTTTTTTTAATGAAGTTTAAGTTTTATTCATATGTGACACAACAAAGCATTGTTACTTGTCTAAGAAGGAATGTATTTTCATATTGTCATGAATTGTAATGAAGTGTCTTGCATATAACATTTTTTAAACAGGTACATATTTCTCTGAAAACGCTTTGCTTCCCGGACTTGTGAAGGGTGAATTTGATGAGGATGCAGTAGCTAAGGTTTATCATTCTGAGCTTTTAGATGAAGCAGCCAGATACCCTGATGGAGTGCCGTACTCTTGGCTGCTTGCTAAGTTTCGGCAACTTAATCTTGATGCATATACCCACAACTTCACACTTAACTCTCCGTTAGGACTGGGAACGGTAAGAAATATTTGCATGATGATGGAACATGCCTGTTAATAGACAGGTGGTTTGTTTTAAATCTTCCCAAAGTTGCCCAGTTGACAGTGTGGCGAGACATTTAAAATTACTTTGTCATGTTTTGTGTAGGTGGACACAAGGCCTTGTGTTGGATAACTGTGCAGTGAGTTTCACTCTGCAGTCTCCTATGTTAAAACTCAAAACATGCACAGCTGTTTGGCAGGCAGAAGTTGCTTCTTTTGCTATATTAGTACTTTCCTTACCCTGAGGTGCAGTACAATTAAAAAATGAAGTAGCAGTTGATGATGTCACTGCTGTTGACATGTGGGGTTTTGTGTTTGGCACTTTTTGTGTGTTTGGGGCAGTGAGGCTGCGCTGCATGAGTTGCGCAAGAAAACTGGCACAGTGCAAACAGCAATACTTCTCTATGACATGTGTCATCCCCGTTGTGTATGAATGAGCTTAGGTTGGCTTGTAGTCAAACACAACTGTGTCAGTATAGGTGTATTTATTGACTGTGTAGAGCAACTACATTTTTCGGTGTCTTACGAGAGATAAATAAATGACATTGACCTTAAGCACTTATACATGCATTGCGTGCTTCGCTATGTAGAGATCTCTACATTACCGGCTTTATCTTAAATACTCTGTTGGGCTTACTGATGCTGTTGATTAGAGTTCGTCAGCTCGGGGGGGTGTCCGTGGTTGCACTTAATGCCTTCTTCTCCTGAGTGGGTTGCTCGATGTGGGGATTGGCGTGGTCTGTTGCCTGCGGGCAGAAATGTGCATGTGAGTATGATGGTGGAGTGTTTTGGTATATATACACGTTTTTAGAACGTGTCTCTGTATTGGGTATATGCGTCGTGGTACTTACTTGTGTTTTGGTGCTGGTGTGTCCTTGTTTCCAGGTGGAGTTCTTTGTAGTTATTAAGTTGTAGCTGGTATGTTGCACTGAGTTCTCTTGTAGGGC
>Ga0123355_10021163_pt1 | contig 10406 bp, 8 predicted proteins | sample TergutEmb28metaG_3_FD_89872 | JGI IMG/M metagenome (GOLD analysis project Ga0123355, IMG submission 89872) | Embiratermes neotenicus P1 segment gut microbial communities from Petit-Saut dam, French Guiana - Emb289 P1 | ecosystem: Host-associated > Arthropoda: Insects > Digestive system > Gut ... | reverse complement strand
CCCTGGTATTGGGTTTGCAAAGACTTACGAGATGAATCTTGAGGCGATCGGTAAAATCCATATGCTAAAGGAACTCGGGTGCCCGGTGATGCTTGGCGCGTCGCGCAAAAGCGTAGTGGGACGGGCGCTTGATCTGCCAGTGACCGAGCGCGTTGAAGGTACGCTAGCGACGACGGTTGTCGCGGTCCTGCGTGGCTGTTCGTTCGTCCGCGTGCATGACGTCCGGGAGACAAGGCGAGCGGTCGCGATGACCGAGGCGATTCTTTGCAGGGTGTAGAACATGGACAAAATAAACATAAAAAACCTTGAAATTTTTGCAAAACACGGCGTACTCCCGGAGGAAAATTCACTGGGGCAGAAGTTCATCGTGTCTGTTTCGCTGTATGCTGACCTGAGCGGCGCGGGGAAGTCTGATGACCTTGCGCAGTCGGTTGATTACGGAGCGGTTTGCGGCTTGATACGAGGTTTCGTTGGGGGCAACACGTTTAAGCTGATTGAGACGGTCGCGGAGGGTCTGGCGGAGAAGCTGCTTATTGAGTGTCAGGCGGTACATAAGGTCTGGATTGAGGTAAAAAAACCGTGGGCGCCGGTCGCGGAGCATCTTGAAACGGTTTCAGTTGAGATTGAGAGGGGACGGCACACCGCGTTTATCGCGCTTGGGTCGAATATCGGCGACAGGGAAGAGCATCTGCGTTTCGCGGTGAGCGAACTTGTAAAAACGCGCGGCTGCCGCGTGTTGCGCGTGTCGAAGTTTATAAACACCGCGCCTCACGGCGGCGTAGATCAGGGTGACTTCCTAAACGGCTGTCTGGAACTTGAAACCCTGTTGAGTCCGCATGAGTTGCTAAAGGCGCTGCAAGAGATTGAGCAAAAAGCCGGGCGCGAGCGCGACGTGCGCTGGGGCCCAAGGACGCTTGACCTTGATATTATTCTGTATGACGATTCTGTAATATCAGACGATACGCTGAGAGTGCCGCATGTCGAAATGCATAAGCGTGATTTTATGCTGATCCCGCTGAGTGAGATTGCGCCGAATGTGATACATCCGGTTTTTAGAAAGACTGTGGCGGAGTTGTTGGGTGAGTTGGGCGATATAAGGGAGAAATGATGGGGATAAGGGCGCAGCCTAGGCCAGGTCTTTCATGGAGCGCAATGCGGAAAGTATTGGAGCAAGACAATATCTGCGATTCTCTCAAAGGCAGAATTCAATATTTTGCAACCAGATACAGAGGCGCGCACGACCAGACGGGGCGTGTGGCAATTCGTCTTGACGGGAAAGAAATTTTTAACTCTGATTACTTTGATTGGGCCATTAAACATCATGAAGCATGGGAAAAAATAAAAGCAAGTACAGAGGAAATAAGCTATGAGCGGGCACACCTCAGTGCGTTAAATCAGGGCGGTTTCGATCAGCATGAATTCTATCGAGCGTTTCATAGCTACAATAATAGCAGTATTGACGAAAGTTTGCGCTCGTCTGATCCTGTGGTACGGCTTTTTGCAATTATGGATAAGCGTGTTGGTAAAAGACGGTTACATAAACTTTTGCCTGAAATTGAGTTGCAACCGGTATGGCTGCAAAGCTTTTTTAGGTTGCGGCTAGAGGCCGAGAGGATTGCGTACATATAAAAATATTCTTAAGCATTTATATTTTTGACAGGAGAAAAGGGGAACATCTAAATGGGTTACGAGGAAACACTTGAATATATTCACAGCGTACAATGGCACCGGGGAATGAAGCCTGGGTTAGAGCGAACGCAGGAGCTGCTCCGTGGGCTGGGCAATCCCGAAAAATCGCTGAAATTCGTACACATCGCCGGTACCAACGGCAAAGGCTCAACAGCCGCCTGCGTCGCCGCTGTGCTGCAAAAAGCGGGATGCAGGACGGGGCTTTACACCTCGCCGTATATCCTTCGCTTCAACGAGCGGATGCAGGTAAACGGTGAGCATATATCGGACGATGAACTTGTGCTGATGACCGACGAGATCCGCCCGATTGCCGATGCGATGACTGACCCGCCGACGGAGTTTGAGCTGATTACGGCTCTGGGCATGAAATACTTTCTGCACAAAAACTGCGACATAGTTGTCCTTGAGGTCGGCATGGGCGGTGAGCTTGACTCGACTAACGTTATTGACACGCCGGAGGTTGGGGTTATCACCGCGATTGGCTATGACCATGTGGCCGAACTCGGTCCGACGATAACCGATATTGCCCGGGCGAAAGCCGGGATCATCAAAACCGGCGGCGACGTTGTTATTTACCGAGGCCTACCCGAGGTTGAGGCCGTGTTTGAACGTATAGCATCAGAGCGCGGGGCAAAACTGCGCATGACGGACTTTTCACGCATAACACGGCAGGAATTTACGCTCGGCGGCGTGCGTTTGTGCGTCGAACCATATGGCGACATCCTGCTCCCGCTTGTGGGCGCGTATCAGCCGAAAAACGCGATGGTTGCGATAACCGCGCTTGAGGTTTTGCGCGAAAAGGGGTACAAGATAAGCGACCGGGATATAGTCGAGGGGCTGGCGAAAGTCCGATGGCCGGGCAGGTTTGAGATCCTGGGGCAGGACCCGGTGTTTATTCTCGACGGCGCGCACAATCCGCAGGGGATCGAGGCGACGGCGGAGAGTCTGCGCGGGCATTTTGGCGACAGAAAGATAATATTCGTGGTCGGCGTTATGGCTGATAAGGACGTGGACGCGATGATGGGGCATATCGCACCGCTGGCGGAGGAGTTTTTCGCCGTCCGGCCCGACTATCCGCGTGCGATGGACTCGAAAACGCTGGCGGAAAAGCTCTCGAAGTTCGGTGTGCCGGTCACGGCTTGCGACACGGTGGCCGAGGGTGTCGGGTGCGCTATTGGACGTGCGGGGGCTGACGGCGTGGTATGCGCGCTGGGGTCGCTGTATTTTTCGGGGGATATACGGGGGTCCTACTTTTCTTTTGAAAAAGAAAAGTAAGCAAAAGAAAACTTAACGGCGCTTCGCGGTGTTTTTTATAGGTAGGTTTGTGTGAATGTTACAGATACAATTGATGATACTACTCATTATCGCGGTGGGGTACTGCATAACAAAGGCCGGGATGTTCTCCGAGAAGGCGAGGGGGGACCTAACGAATATCATCATGTATATCGTCCTGCCATGCAACATATTTGCGTCGTTCGGAGGCGATATCACTCCTGAAATTCTGCGGCAAAGTGGGATCATTTTGATCGCTTCATTCGGTTTGCAGGGCATGTATATAATCCTGAATAGAATCCTGTACAGGCGTTTTACACCGGCGAGGCAAGCCGTGCTTAAGTACGCGACGATTAGCAATAACTCGGGGTTCCTGGGTCTGCCGGTTATTGAGGCGGTTTTTGGCCAGACCGGACTGCTCTATGGTTCGATCGCGCTGATACCAATGCGTATTTTTATGTGGACGTCCGGCCTGTCGCTGTTTACCCGGACCGCGACTAAAGAGAAATTGAAAACGCTTGCCACGCATCCGTGTATTTGGGCGGTTATTCTGGGGTTCGGATACATATACGCGCCGTTTACGCTGCCAGCGTTTCTAGGGAACACGATAGCGGCGATAGGTGACACGACGACTGTGTTGGCGATGCTTGTGGTCGGCTCGATTCTCAGCGGATTTGACGTAAAAAGCGCTCTTGACAAGGATTGTTTTTACTACTCGTTTTTCCGACTTATCGTCATACCCGCCGTCGCGTTCGGCGCGCTTTACCTGCTCGGGGCCGACCCGATGGTGATTGGCGTGGCTGTGCTTGCCGCGGCGATGCCGGCGGCGGTTGCCACCGCCATGCTGGCGGAAAAATACGGCCAGGATTCCGAGTTTGCCTCAAAAACGATATTTGTGTCAACGCTTCTGTCGATAATAACGTTGCCTATAATAGCGGCGGTGATGGACATTATTCTGAACTGATAAAATCGAGGTGAGAAAATTATGTCACTCGATAGCGCGGGCGTTCTTGAAACCGACCGGCTGATTCTGCGGCCGCTGAGTCAAGCTGATTTTGAAGCTGTCCACTCATGGGCGGGTAATCCCGCGAACACTCGATATTTGTCATGGGGGCCGAACAGTGAGGAGCAGACGCGGGAGTATTTAGATTTAGCCGCGACAAAAGCCGGCAAAGATTTTGCCGTTGTTTTGAAAGAATCCGGGAGGGTTATCGGAAGCTGCGGGGTATTCCCGGACGATGATAACGATACGGGGACGTTGGGCTGGGTTCTGCATATGGACCATTGGAAGCGCGGTTACGGTACGGAAATTGGTGGCGAATTGATTCGATATGGATTTGAAGAATTAAATCTGCGGCGCCTTATCGCGCCATGCGCCGCTGTGAATTATGGCTCGTACCGCGTGATGGAGCGAAACGGAATGCGCCGCGAGGCGCTTCACGTCAAAGCGTTCTGGGCGCGCGTTGATAAGCAGTGGATTGATCTGGCGGTATACGCCATACTCGCGGAGGAATATGCTTGAAGAAAAAAATAATCCTAGCAATTGCCGCTTTACTGATCGCCGTTTTACTTTTGGCGGCTTGCAGCAGTTCGTCTGATTATTATCCGAATGCGGATTACTATATTTCGACCGAATACACTGAAACCGGAGTTGAAATTTACGAAACCGTGCCTATACCGCAAATACAAACGTGGCATGAAGCATATGCAGCTTTGCTACGGCAATATTACAGGGCGACCGCCCATTTGCCGGCGGAAGAGGGTTGGCTGTTTGCCTTTCATGATATCAATGGGAACGGGGTTCCCGAGTTAATCATTTGGGATTCCTATTTCGGCAGTTTTTTCTTTACAGTCCATGCTGCATATACCTTTGCGGAGGAGGAAGTTAGGCAGTTAGAAATTACTGAAGATTTCGGTGGTCACCCCGCAACTATTTCTCTTTTTTCACCCCCGGGCAACACCCCGGGTATTATTGTAAACGGCGCCGGAGAGGGTTTTTGGCGGCGTATGCTAATAAACATGGAAGGATACAGCCTGGTTATTGAGGTTTGTGCCACTTTAAGTACGTCGCCCTGGGATAGAGGTTATGACGATCTTTTATATTTCATAAGAGGTTTGGAAGTCACCGCGGCGGAGCTGCCTGATCATTTGTATTGGCTGGCGGATGAGGAGGAAGGGATGAGTTGCCGAGGTTATGTGCTGGTCACCGAAGAGGAATTTTTCAGGGTGCTTGACGCTGTATTTGGTTTGATGCCTGAAAATGAAGGTACACGGCCGCGTCCAATCGCCTGAGCCAACATTGTTCCCAGAGAAACATGGTAAAATCTCAAGCATTTGCAGCAAAGCGTCACGGTATCTCTAGTTTGACATAATTAGGAGGCGGTCATTAATGAACGACAAAATCGAGCATCTGACAAATATTCTGCAAAATTCGGATAATATCGTGTTTTTTGGCGGCGCGGGGGTGTCCACCGAAAGTGGCATCCCGGATTTCCGGAGCCAGGACGGCCTTTATAACATGCGGTACAAGTACCCGCCAGAGACGATATTGTCGCGCAGCTTTTTTAATAAAAACACGGACGAGTTTTACCGTTTTTACAGGGATAAGCTGCTCGCCCCGATGCTGAATGTAAAGCCAAACGACGCACATAACGCGTTGGCGGCGCTTGAAAAACACGGCAAGCTCAAAGCCGTAGTCACGCAGAATGTGGACGGGCTTCACCAGATGGCGGGGAGCGTTAACGTGTTTGAGCTGCACGGTTCGCGCAGGGATTATTACTGTATTGAGTGTTCAAAGGATTATCCATTGGACGCTATTGTGCAAGACACGGCGGAGGTCCCGCTTTGCGGGTGCGGCGGGGTGATAAGGCCCGATGTGGTGCTTTTTGAAGAGCCGCTCAGCCAGTATGTTCTGGAGGGCGCGACGGGCGCTATCCAGGAAGCGGAGGTGCTGATCGTCGGCGGCACATCGCTGAACGTCTACCCGGCGGCGGGCCTTATTGAGTATTACGGCGGGGATAAGCTTGCGCTTATAAACAAGTCTGAGACCTCATACGACTCCCGCGCGAACCTGGTTATCAGGGAGAGTATCGGTAAGGCGCTTGGCGCGGCGGTCCGCGCGGCGTTGGAGAGTTTATGATCGCGGGGCAACGGTAACGGGCGCACGATATGCGGGACTTCATTCTTATTGGGAATAATATAACGTGATGTTGTGCGCCGGGATTGTAGGGCGCGACGGGGTCGTCGCGCCCTACGATTATCCAGCCGTCACCGCACCCCCAACCAAACCCCGGCGAAGCCCAGCAAAGTTTTTTGCCCAAATTTTTTACAAAAAAGTTCGCCGCCGGAGGCAAAGAAAAAATTTATATTGAGAATCCCGCTGGATTTTGCTATACTAAACGGATAACGGCAAGAGGAAGGTGGCGCGCGCGGGATGAGTTTTAAGAGTTGGGATATAACGGGTTTCGACAGAGGCGCGGCGGTGGAGCTGTGCCGGAGAGGGATATCTCCGCTCGTTTCCGTTTTTCTGTCCGCGAGGGGTTTTACACGGTTTGATGACGCGGCGGCGCTGTTGGACCCCTGCGAGATGTTCGACCCATGGCTGCTCGCCGACATGGACAAGGCCGTGGCACGAATAAAATCCGCCGTCGAAAAAGGCGAGCGTATCGCGGTCTACGGTGACTACGATGTGGACGGGATGACCGCGTGCGCACTACTGGCGATGTACCTGCGCTCCGCGGGCGCCGACTTTGAAATATACATACCGGGCCGAATAGACGAAGGCTACGGCCTGAGCCGCGCGGCGCTCGATACGCTAAAGTCACGCGGTGTGCAGCTTATCATCACGGTGGACTGCGGGATAACCGCAATCGACGAGGCCATTTACGCGCGCGAGCTTGGTATGGGGCTTATTATCACCGACCATCATGAATGTATGGACCGCCTGCCCGAGGCTGACGCCGTGATTGACCCGCGCCGCCCGGACTGCGGGTACCCTAACGATACGCTGGCCGGAGTCGGTGTCGCGTTTAAGCTTGTCTGCGCCCTTGAGGGCGGGGGCAAAGAGAAGACCGATGAACTGCTCCGGCGGTACAGCGGCCTTGTCGCGCTCGGGACGATTGCGGACGTCATGTCCGTCACCGGAGAAAACCGCGAACTTATCAGGCGTGGGCTTTGCATTTTGAACGATAACCCAAGCCCCGGACTCAAAGCGCTGCTGCGGCAGTCCGGCGCGGAGCGGGGCAGGACAGGCACCTCGACAGTCGGCTTTGTACTGGCGCCGCGGTTAAACGCGGCGGGCAGAATGGGTCAGACGGACACGGCCGTAAAGCTGCTTCTGACCGAGAACGACGCCGAGGCGAGGCATCTCGCACTTGAACTCGACCGGCTAAACACGCAACGGAAAAAACTCGAGTCGGAGATTTATGAAAACGCCGAATCCCTGCTCGAAGAGATTAGTCCCGGCGGCCCGATCATACTCGCGCGGCGGGACTGGCATCAGGGCGTCACCGGAATAGTCGCCGCGAAAATATCGGAACGCTATTGCCTCCCTGCTATTATCATAAGCATAGACGAGGATAATTTGGGCCGGGGCTCGTGCCGCAGTTTCGGTACGTTTGGGTTACACAGCGCGTTGAGAATCTGCGATGACCTGCTCATCAGCTACGGAGGCCACGAGATGGCCGCCGGGGTCACGATAGTGGAGGAGAACATAGATGAGTTCAGGCGGCGAATAAATGAATATTACCGGGATCATATTAAATCTGTCCCGAAACCCGGATTGAAGCTGGACTTCGAGGTTGAAAAACCTGAGCTTCTATCGCCGCAAAACGTCGAGGCGTTAGAGCTGCTTGAACCGTTCGGTAGCGGCAATCCGCCGCCGGCGCTGTGTATCCTGGGCGCGCAGCTGGTTGAGTTCACGGCCGTTGGTGCGGGCCGTCATACGCGGCTTAGGATCAAAAAGTCGGATAAGATTTTAGACTGCATATACTTCGGCGTCCCGCCCGAAGAGATGGGTGTCGCCGGCGGAATGATGGTCGATATCGCGTTTGAGCCGCAGATAAACGAGTTTCGCGGCCGGACTAATGTTCAGCTACAGGTGCTGGATATTAGGAAATCCGAATAGGGGCCGCTGTCCTCAGCGTCCTGTTATTTGTAGGGGACGATGGGAATCGTCCCGTTGCACAACGGGGGCTGTTTGCCCCCCGGGCGGATTGCCATCCGCCCTTACGGTGCGGCGGTTTTCGCACACACGGCGCGCCGAGGTTGTCGCGCCCTACAAATCGGCAACCCCTGACATCAAAACACCGTGAAGCCCGCAAAATTTTTTGTCAAACTTTTTTTCAAAAAAGTTTGCCGCCGGAGGCAAAACATGAGCGATGTGATTGACAGATACCGGCATCTAGAGTCGGTCATACTCCAGAACAACCCCGACGCGGACACGGGGCGCGTTTGGTCTGCGTTTGAGTACGCGCGTAACGCGCACGGTACGCAGCTGCGCAAGGACGGGACGGAGTTTATCACGCATCCGTTGGCCGCCGCCGAGATAGTGGCGGAGATCGGGCTGGATGAGGATTCGCTGTGCGCCGCGCTGCTGCACGATTGCATCGAGGACACCGATGTGACGTATGAGGAGATTGAAAAACTGTTCGGCGCGGACGTTGCGAATATAGTCGATGGCGTCACTAAACTGACGCGTATTACGTATACGAGCAAAGAAGAAGAGCAGATGGAGAATATCCGGAAAATGTTCATCGCCATGGTCCGGGATATTCGCGTCATACTAATAAAAATGGCCGACAGGCTGCATAATATGCGGACGATGGAATACCAGTCGCGTGAAAAGCAGCGCGAAAAGGCACTCGAAACAATGGAAATCTATGCGCCGATCGCTCACAGGCTCGGAATGCAAAAGATAAAATGGGAGCTTGAGGACCTCTCAATAAGGTACCTTGATCCAGACGGCTGCGCGAAAATCGAAAAGGGCTTAGAACGCCAGAGGGCAAAGGACGTCGGTCTTTTGAACAAAATCCAAAATCAGATCGCCGATCATCTCAGCTCCCGGGGCATAACAGACTGCACTGTGTTCGGCCGCGTCAAGCATCTGTACAGCATTTACCGCAAAATGTACGGACAGAATAAAGAGCTGGCCGAGGTTCTGGACCTGTACGCGTTTCGCGTGATCGTGGACACAATCGGCGACTGCTATAACGTGCTGGGATATATCCACGAGCTGTTCAACCCTATGCCGGGCAAATTCAAAGACTATATCAGCACGCCGAAACCGAACGATTACCAAAGCCTGCATACCTCGGTTATCGGCACCGACGGTATCCCGTTTGAAGTGCAGATACGTACATGGGCGATGCACGAGACGGCGGAATACGGAATCGCCGCGCACTGGAAATACAAAGAAGGCAAAAGAAAAGGCAACGCGGATGAAGAAAAATTCGCGTGGGTCCGCCGCCAGCTTGAGTCGCAGCAGGATTCCGACGCGCAGGACTTTTTCCAGTCGCTGAAAACTGACATGTTCTCCGACGAGGTTTTCGTTTACACGCCGAACGGCGACGTTGTGAACCTGCCGGCCGGGTCCATACCTATCGACTTTGCGTACAGCATCCATTCGGCGGTCGGCAACTCGATGACCGGCGCGATTGTGAACAAGCGCATGGTCCCGTTCACGCATATCCTTCAAAACGGGGATATTGTCGAAATTCTGACTTCAAAATCATCAAAAGGCCCAAGCCGTGACTGGCTGAAAATCATCAAAAGCACTGAGGCGCGAAATAAGATACGGCAGTGGTTCAAAAAAGAAAAGCGCGAGGAGAACATTATCCACGGTAAGCTGATGTTCGAGGAGGAACTGCGGCGCGCGAACATCAAGCCGGAGGAGATTTTACGCGAAGGCGACATGCTTATAAAAGCCATATCACGCGCGTCGTTCAAATCCCTTGATGACATGTACGCCGCGATCGGATACGGCGGGGTTTCCGCGCAGAAAACCGTCAACAAAATCCGCGACGAACTGCGTGCTGCCGCCGCGAAAACAAAGCAGAAAGAGGAAGCGCAGAAAGAAGACGAGGCGCAAAAACAAAAGAAACAGGAACCGCGCCAGACTCACGTGAAAGAGGGCGTCATGGTCGAGGGCATGGGCGGCTGTCTCGTCAAGTTCGCGCGATGTTGCTCGCCGGTGCCGGGCGACCAGATTGTCGGGTTTACCACACGCGGGTTCGGCGTGTCGGTCCACAGGCAGGACTGTGAAAATTACATCAAGAGAGCGCCCGGGGAAGCCGACAGATGGGTAAACGTCTCATGGGCCGACACAGAGAAGCGGCTCTATGCCACGACGATCCATGTCGCGGCGAAAGACAGGGCCGGCCTCATCGCTGATATCGCGACCTCGGTGAACACGCTGAACATAAAAATGGGCTCGTTCAACGCCCGGT
>Ga0123355_10021162_pt1 | contig 10407 bp, 8 predicted proteins | sample TergutEmb28metaG_3_FD_89872 | JGI IMG/M metagenome (GOLD analysis project Ga0123355, IMG submission 89872) | Embiratermes neotenicus P1 segment gut microbial communities from Petit-Saut dam, French Guiana - Emb289 P1 | ecosystem: Host-associated > Arthropoda: Insects > Digestive system > Gut ... | reverse complement strand
AAGTGTTTCAAATTTGATGCACGCTTATATAGTAAAAAAGGCAAAAAATTCTTTCATACACGACAAATATATGCTATAGTTTCATAGGCAACGATGTTGGGGGCATGTATGATGGCGATTCGGTTTGTGCGAAAGTATGTTTTGGGCAACTCTAGTAACTCTGAATATTCGCCGCATATTTTTTTGGTGTTGTGTTTTTATGCGATATTTCTTTGTGTATATGCGTATCTTGTTTCTGAATCTGTGGAGCATCTTGTGGTTCGGATTATTGTTGGTGGGCTTATTCTGGTTACGTTTGTTGTGCTGGAGCGAGTACCCATTGCAAATGGATTGAGAGCATTTTTATCGCCGTTTCTAATTATTTTTTACATTACTGCTGGTGCGTTTTACTTGTCGGGCGATTTTTTGATTTATACATATACAATTGGCTGTGCAATGATTTCGCTTACTTATTTAAAGCCTAGGTCTGTAATGATTTACTCTGGGCTTATTTTCTTTGTGCAATTGATTGTGATAGTGGTTTTTGGCGTAAATTTGATGGGTGAAAATTTTAGACAAGTGCAGAATTTTGTGGGAACATTTGCGGCATTGGGTACGAATGTTTTTATTTTTTTATTTTGTCGGCATTATGCTAACACGCTTGCGGCATTGATTGACGCAAAAAATGCCGCGAGTAATGTGGCGGTTAGCAAAAGTATATTTCTTTCCAATATGAGTCACGAGATTCGCACACCGCTGAACGCCATTATTGGAATGACAGTTATTGGCAAGAATGCAAAAGACGAAACCTCTGCCCTCACCGCGATTAACAAAATTGAAAAGGCTTCTATGCATCTGTTGGGTGTTGTTAATAATGTTTTGGATATGGCAAAGATGGAATCGGGCAAGCTAGAACTTTCAATCGAAAATTTCTGCATGGAAAAAACAATCGAGCGTGTGTCAAATATAATGTCGCACGACGTTGGCAAGAAAATGCAGGAGTTTCACGTCTCCATAGACGAAAACATGCCATACATGCTGGAAGGCGACGACCTGCGGCTTGCGCAAGTTCTGATAAATCTTTTGGGCAATGCCGTAAAATTCACGCCCCAGAACGGCAAAATTGAACTATCCGCAAAATTGCAAAAAGAAGAAGATGGACTTTGCACAATTGAATTTCGCGTCACAGATACTGGAATCGGAATTAGCAAGGAACAGCAAACTGGACTTTTTAATGCGTTCTTTCAAGCGGAGGTCAGCACGGCGCATAAATTTGGCGGTACAGGACTTGGGCTTGCCATCTCGAAAAATATCATTGAGATGATGGGCGGCACGCTTAGTGTTGAATCTGAATTGGGCAATGGCGCGTCGTTTATCTTTGTGGTACAAATGAAGCGTGGGATTTTGGCAAACCCAGCCCCACCTAGCGATTCCGAACCCGAAGACACCACCGCATACAGCACAAAACATATTCTACTGGTGGAGGATATAAGCATAAACCGCGAAATTGTAATGGCGTTCCTAGAGCCAATCCGCGTAAAAATAACCGCCGCTGAAAACGGAGTGCAAGCTGTTCAAATTTTTGCAGAAAATCCTTCGGGCTTCGACTTAATTTTTATGGACTTGCAAATGCCCGAAATGGACGGATTCACCGCAACACGCAAAATCCGCGCAATGGACGACCCCAAGGCAAAAACAATCCCCATAATTGCAATGACAGCAAATGTTTTAAGCGAAGACGTGCAAAAATGCCTAGCCGCAGGCATGAACAGCCACATAGGCAAGCCAATAGATATAGAATCCGTAATGAAAATCATAAGAAAGTATTTGCGCTAACACAGACTTGCCCCTATAATATGGAAGGCTAGTGCAGAGCTAAGACCTTGGGGACGCTGTCCCCAATGCCCCTGCAAGGGGACACAGTCCCCTTGACCCCTTCTTTTGCGGCTTTATAGCTTCGTTGGATTTTCACTCATGTGAAGGCGCAAATTATAAAGTTTTGAGGAGAGGGGGTTTGGGGGAGAGGAACTTGTTCACAAGTTCCTTTCCCCCAAGGTCTTAGCTCTGCAATAGCCCATCTTTACTGACATAAAAAAGGAGATTGAAAATGACACAGATTTTTTCAGCTTTATGGGAGCGCACGACATTTCTTGGAATCCCAGGTATGCCCCCTCCTGATGGTGCAACTGGTGTTGGTGGCGGCGAGGTCGCCCAAGCCGTGAATGATACAGCCGCCACTGTAGGTGACGCGGCTGCGAATGGTGGCGGAGAACCAGCGTCCATAATTCCAATGATACTCATGTTCGGCGGAATGTTCGTGGTTATGTATTTTTTAATGATTCGTCCACAGCGTAAGCGCGAGCAAAAAATGCGTGAGTTACAAGCCGCAATTGGTGTTAATGATGAAATTGTGACTTCTGGCGGATTGTTTGGCAAAATTATAAGCGTTGGCGAGGACTGTTTTCTTGTAGAGTTCGGCATAAATCGCGGCGTTCACATTCCTGTGTTAAAGGCCGATGTTGTATCTGTTAGAACGCCCGTGCTTACACCTCCCCCAAAAGAGACTGAAGGGAGTGTCCGAGACTGAATAGCCTATTTACAATGTATGTACAAATATGGTAGACTACCCGTCGTGCGACGGCACAGTCGCATTTTGCCGATGAAATTTAGGCAAAAAAAACCTTGCGCATTTTAATGATGCGTCATAGACCAGGAGGAAAAATGAACAAGTATGAATTAGGCGTGATTGTAAGAGCCGACTTGGAAGAAGAAGTTTTCCGCGCAGAAATGGAGCGTGTGAAAGGATTCATTGACCGTTTTGGCGGAACAATCGACAAGATTGACGATTGGGGAAGACGCAAGCTGGCGTACCCTATATCAAAATTAAACGAAGGTATGTACACCTTCATAACGTATTCATCAGAGGGCAACACCCCCAAGGAAGTTGAAGCGCGTCTTCGTTTGCAAGAAAACGTATTGCGTTTCTTAACAATTCGCAGAGACGAAACAGAAATAGCCGCGCCTGCGCCAAAAGCCGCAGAACCAGCGGAAGCACCCGAACCTGTAGAATCCGTGGAAGTAGAAGAAGCTCCAGCCCCTGCGGAAGAACCCTCTGCCGAAGCAGCAGAGTAGGAAGTAGGGGGGACGCATGAATAAAGTAATTTTACTAGGTCGCCTAACCAAAGACCCCGAAATCCGCTACTCGCAGAGTTCCGACCCTGTATGTGTATCAAGATTCACAGTGGCGGTAGACAGACGCTTCAAAAAGGAAGGCGAACCAGATGCCGATTTCATAAACTGCGTAGCGTTCAGACGCACCGCAGAATTTATGGAGCGGTATATAAAAAAGGGTATGATGGTTTCCATATGTGGAAGCATTCAAGTGCGTTCGTATGACGACAACACTGGTCAACGCAAATGGATTACAGAAGTGGTGTCAGAAGAAGTAAACTTCGCAGAAAGCCGCGCCGCCTTCGAGGCGCGCATGGCAAAAGGCGGCGGAGATTACCAATCCAGCCAAGTACCCCCACCACCGCCATCATCAGGCCCCGCAGAACCCGAAGGTTTTGCCGCAATAACCCAAAGCATAGACGAAGACGACGACCTGCCATTTTAACGCCGTTTTTTAACGCCGATTACATGCCTTCGAAGCCGCGTATGCGTCTCGAAGCCAGATAGTTTCGTCTAATTAAGGAGATGTTTAAATGATTCAAAAAAGACGCGGGCGACGCAAAAAACGCGTTTGCCAGTTTTGTGTAGATAAAGTAACCGCAATCGACTACAAAGACATTGCGAAGTTACGCAAGTTCGTTTCAGAGCGCGGCAAAATCCTACCTAGGCGCGTAACAGGCAACTGCGCAAAGCATCAGCGCGCCATGACCATGAACGTAAAACGCGCCAGACACATGGCGTTAATGGTTTACACGCAGGAGTAAGATTTTAAGACAGAAGCACCCAGAGACTTCACGTAGCCGAATGCGGTCGAGTGAAGAAAAAAGGCAAGGGGCTGTTGCAAAACTGCAAACGCAGTTGGCAACAGCCCTTTTTCGCTTCTCTCGTTGATTCCATCACCCTCTTTTCGGAGGGGAATCCTTGGGACGTTTTTATTTTGCAACAGCCCCTTGTTGTATTTTTCCCGTTACACATATTTAACCTGTGGCATATGATAGGTTATGTATTTATAATACGGGAGGCATGTAAATGGGTGGAAATTCCAAATGCCCTGTAACGGGCAGGGGATTTACAAAAGGCAGAATGACAAACAAGGATTGGTGGCCAAACCAATTAGATTTGGGCGTGTTGCATCAAAATTCGGATTTGAGTAATCCTATGGGGAAGGATTTTAACTACATTGAGGAGTTCAAAACGCTGGATTTGCAAGCGGTAAAAAAAGATTTGACCGATTTGATGCGTAATTCTCAAGACTGGTGGCCGGCCGATTACGGGCATTACGGGCCGTTTTTTATTCGGATGGCTTGGCATAGTGCTGGCACATATCGAATTTCGGATGGTCGTGGTGGTGCGAAGGGCGGTACGCAAAGATTTCCGCCATTAAGCAGTTGGCCCGACAATGTAAATTTGGACAAAGCGCGGCGGCTTCTTTGGCCAGTTAAGAAGAAATATGGCAGAAAAATATCATGGGCAGATTTGATTATTTTGGCGGGAAATTGCGCTATGGAATCCATGGGGTTAAAGTTAATCGGGTTTGCTGGTGGTCGCGAAGACGTTTGGGAACCTCAAGAGGACATCAACTGGGGCGAGGAAACAGAATGGCTTGGCGATGACAAAAGAATTGCAAGTGATAGACAGCTTGAAGGCCCTGTTGCCGCCACACAGATGGGTCTTATTTATGTTAATCCAGAAGGGCCAGACGGAAATCCCATTCCATTGGAATCTGCGAAAGACGTTCGCGAAACTTTCGCAAGAATGGCAATGAACGACGAAGAAACGGTCGCGCTGGTTGCTGGCGGGCATACTTTTGGGAAAGCGCATGGTGCTGCACCTGCCACGCACTTGGGAGATGCGCCAGACGGTGCGCCAATTGAAGAACAAGGGCTTGGCTGGAAAAATAGTTTTGGCGCGGGGAATGCCGACGATACAATCGGAAGCGGAATTGAGGGCGCGTGGAGTCCTCACCCCACAACTTGGGATATGAATTATCTGAAAGTGTTACTCAAGTACGACTATGAACTAACCAAAAGCCCAGCGGGAGCAAGTATCTGGCTTGCAAAAAATGTTGCCGACGAGGACATGATACAAGACGCGCACAACCCAAATATAAAGCATCGTCCCATGATGACCACTGCCGATTTATCGTTGAAAATTGACCCAATTTATTCAAGAATCGCACAGGATTATCATGCGAACCCCGCAAAATTTGTTGATGCGTTCACAAAGGCATGGTTTAAGCTTACCCATCGAGACATGGGGCCATCGTCTCTTTATTTTGGTGCAGACGTGCCTCGCGAGGAATTTCTGTGGCAAGACCCAATTCCCAAAAACGAATGCTATTTTCTAAACGAAATGGAAATTGAGGACTTGAAATACAGAATAGCAGGAAGCGGATTAACAATTTCGCAACTTGTGAAAACAGCGTGGGCAAGCGCGTCTTCTTACAGAAATTCCGACCGCAGGGGCGGGGCAAATGGTGCGCGGATTCGTTTAAATCCGCAAATTTCTTGGGAAGTGAACGAGCCAGCGCAATTGGAAACAATTCTGCAAGTGTATGAGCGGATTCAATATGATTTTTACGCAACAAAGAGGTATGTTTCAATTGCAGACCTAATCATTTTGGGTGGTGCAGTTGGCATAGAATCGGCGGCGAAAAATGCTGGTACAGAAATTAATGTTCCGTTCACTTGCGGAAGAATGGATGCATCTCAAGAGCAAACAGATGCCCAGTCCTTTGACGTGCTAGAGCCACACCATGACGGTTTTCGGAATTATTTAAAGCCAAACCTATGCACATTACCCGAAGCATTGTTGCTTGATAAGGCGCAATTGCTAAACCTAACCGCGCCCGAAATGACGGTACTGCTAGGCGGTTTGCGCGTAGTGTTAAACAATTACAATGATTCGCCAAATGGCGTATTAACCCATTATCCCAGTTGCTTAACCAATGATTTTTTCGTAAATCTGCTGGACATGGAAACCGAATGGATTCCCACCAAAGATACCAATTTATTCATGGGTATCGACAGAAAAACAAACACGAAAAAATGGACAGCAACCCGCGTAGATTTAATTTTTGGTTCAAACGCCCAACTGCGAGCCATTGCAGAAGTATATGCAAGCGACGATGCGAGGGATAAATTCCTAAATGATTTCGTAGCGGCGTGGAATAAGGTTATGAATGCCGACAGATTCGACTTGGCATGAAATATGTATATTTGGTAGCAGGGTTGGTTTTTCTCGGATTGGGAGGTGTAGGCGTAGTATTGCCGCTAATTCCGACAACGCCCTTTGTACTGCTTGCCGCCATATGCTTTGGCAAAAGTTCCGAAAAGCTTCATAAGTGGTTTATTTCCACGCAATTCTACAAAAATAATATCGAAGGATTTGTAAAGGAAAGAACCATGACTATCAAGGCAAAATTAAAATTACTGCTCACCATAACAGTGTTTATGGGATTTAGTTTTTTTGTAATGCGCGTGGCATCTGCGCCACCTGTGTCGCAGATTATGCTTGCGATAGTTTGGGTTTTGCATGTTTTGTACTTTGGGTTTAAGGTTAAAACATTGAGGACAGTACCCGCTCATAAAGAGACAACTCCGCTAGAACACTAACGAGACTACCCCCAAATTTTTCATAAGTTTAGGGGTAGTTTCTTTTTTTCTATATAGGCGTGGCTATATTTGACGATTGCCGCCCTATTGACAAAATCTAAGGAATGAACTACATTTTATAAGGAGTAAAAAAAATTTTTTTAAGGAGGAGCTATGGAACATATAACAATAGACAACATAGAAGCTCTGACAGAGGCGATGGCAAGAGTTCGCGAGGCGCAAGCAATTTACGCGACCTACTCACAGGAGCAAGTGGACAAGATTTTCCGTGCGGCGGCAATCGCGGCCAACCATCAACGTATTCCATTGGCAAAAATGGCAGTAGAAGAAACAGGCATGGGCGTGGTGGAAGATAAGGTTATCAAAAACCATTATGCGGCAGAGTATGTATACAACACCTACAAAAACACCAAAACATGCGGCGTAATTGAAGAAGACAAAAGCTTTGGCATTCGCAAAATTGCCGAGCCAATGGGCGTTATTGCGGCGGTAATACCAACCACCAACCCTACATCAACGGCAATTTTCAAATGCTTACTTGCACTTAAAACAAGAAACGGAATAGTCCTTGCGCCGCACCCTCGCGCAAAAAAATGCACAGGCGAAGCGGCAAGAATCGTATATGAAGCGGCAGTAAAAGCGGGTGCGCCAGAAGGTCTGTTTGCTTGGATAGCCGCACCATCTTTGGATATGTCCAACCAAGTTATGAAGGACGCAGACATTATTTTGGCAACAGGTGGGCCAGGTATGGTTAAGTCTGCTTATTCTTCTGGGAAACCAGCGGTTGGCGTGGGCGCGGGTAATGTTCCCGCAGTTTTCCATGAGTCCATTGATATTCAAATGGCGGTAAGTTCTGTAATTCTTTCCAAAACTTTCGACAACGGTATGATTTGCGCATCAGAGCAATCCGTGATTGTTGACGCGAAAATTTATGACGCTGTTAAAAAAGAATTTATTAAACGCGGCTGTCACCTACTAAGCCCCGACGAAACCGAAAAAGTTAGAAAAACCATAGTTGTAAATGGCGCGTTAAACGCGAAAATCGTAGGTCAACCAGCGGCGGCAATTGCAGAGCTTGCAGGATTTACCGTTCCAAAAGACACAAAAATCCTTATAGGCGAAGTTGAAAGCGTTGCTTGGGAAGAAGAATTTTCGCACGAAAAACTTTCTCCTGTACTGGCTATGTACAAATATGAATGCTTCGACGAAGCAATCGAAAAGGCCGACAAACTTGTTAAAGACGGCGGCTACGGTCATACCGCATCAATTTACATTAACACCAACAATAAAGAAGATTTAGCGAAGTTTGAAGCCGCAATGAAGGCTTGCCGCATCGTAGTAAACACGCCATCTTCACACGGCGGAATCGGCGACCTTTACAACTTTAAACTTGCTCCATCTTTGACCCTTGGCTGTGGCTCATGGGGTGGAAACTCTGTTTCCGAAAACGTTGGAGTAAAGCATCTTCTAAACATCAAATGCGTAGCCGAGCGGAGGGAAAACATGCTGTGGTTCAGAACACCCGAGAAAGTTTATTTCAAAAAAGGCTCGCTTCCCGTGGCACTTGCGGAGCTTAAAGCCGTTTATGATAAGAAAAAAGTTTTCATTGTTACCGACGAGTTCCTTTACAAAAATGGCTACTCTAAAGCCGTTGAAAAGTCACTAGACGAAATGGGAATCCGTCATACAACATTCTTCAAAGTTGCTCCAGACCCAACCCTAGAATGCGCTAAAGAAGGCGCGCAGGCTATGAGAGAGTTTGACCCAGATTGTATTATCGCATTCGGTGGCGGCTCTGCAATGGACGCGGCAAAAATCATGTGGGTTCTGTTTGAACACCCAGATGTGGACTTCCTCGACCTTGCAATGCGTTTCATGGATATTCGCAAGCGTGCTTACGTTTTCCCAAGAATGGGTACAAAAGCGAACTTTATCGCGATTCCAACAACTGCGGGTACAGGTTCCGAAGTAACTCCTTTCGCGGTAATCACCGACGAATCTACAGGAATCAAATACCCACTAGCCGACTATGAACTCCTTCCAAATATCGCAATCGTAGACATCGACTACATGATGGATATGCCACCAAGCCTAACATCAGCCTCTGGTATAGACGCGCTAACCCACTCACTAGAAGCCTACGCATCAATGTTAGCCACCGACTACACCGACGGCCTTGCTCTAACATCAATCAAAAATATTTTCAAATACCTGCCAATAGCCTACAAAGACGGCAAAAACGAAGAAGCCCGCGAAAAAATGGCAAACTCTTCAACCATTGCAGGTATGGCTTTCGCCAACGCTTTCCTAGGTATCTGCCACTCTATGGCGCATAAACTAGGCGCAGCGTTCCACCTTCCGCATGGTGTTGCAAACGCAATCCTAATCAACCATGTAATCAAATTCAACGCCACCGAAAATCCCAAGAAAATGGGCGCGTTCTCTCAATACAAATACCCCAAAGCAACAGAACGCTACGCCGAAGTAGCCTCCTTCGTAGGCATCAACGGCAAAGACGATGAAGAAAAAACCAAAAACCTAATGGCAAAAATCGACGAGCTAAAAGCTTCCATAGGCATCAAAAACGCCATAAAAGACTACGGAATCTCCGAATCCGATTTCATGGCGCAACTAGACAGCATGGTAGAGCAAGCATTCGACGACCAATGCACAGGCGCAAACCCACGCTACCCACTGATGGAAGAAATGAAAGAGATATATCTGAACGCTTATCATGGTAGATAATTAAGGGATAATACCTCTGTGGGGGAAACTTTTGAGAGCCATACGCAATAAGAAATAAAATGCGTATGGCTCTCCCCCTGTTTCTCACTCAAAATTTCCGCTGAATCTCAATATTTTCAGAAACAGCATTAATCTTGATAATCAAGTTATCGACTACTTCGCGCTTGTCTCCTAGGTCAGCGTTGCCCCAATTGTCTAAAATTTCTGAAACTCGAATCATTTGTTCAGCAGGAACTTCCATAACTGCGAACTCTGCAAGCTGTTTTACAAATGATTGTCTGCGGGTATCAAGCTCCATTATTTTAGAGTTGGCGTAAGACATCAAAATGTCGCTTGCGCCAGTGAGTGTATTAATTAACTTTTCAATTTCGTCTTCTACACGCGCCAGTTCAACTTTTAGTGAAGTTACCTTGGGGTTTACGATTTTGTTTTCACCTTTTGTTAGCGTGTGAAATTCTTGTAACTTTGCAACCATTTGGTTGTAGATAAAGGCTTCAAATTCAGCCACACGGATAGTTCCTACACCTTCATAGGATTTGTCGGAGATATGCTTACTGCAACGCATATATTTGCTTTTTGCTTTGAGTGCGTACCCGCATTTCGTTTTCCCTGCAAGCCATGAATTAACAATTTTTCGCCCTGCTTGATAATTCATATTGGCCATTAGTTTACGTCTGCAAGCCAACCATACATCAGAAGGGACAATTCCTTCGTGCGGCGCAATCACCAGCGTTTTTCCTGCTATGGTTTCTAAAGTTGCTGTATCTTTGTTGTTTTGACCGTTGTAAAGATAACAACCATTTATACCTGTGAAATCAGCGGCATCGTTAATTATGTTGGCACCTTGGCTTTTGTAGAACTCGTAGACATTCATATCGGCTTTTACATACACAGGGTT
>Ga0123355_10021161_pt1 | contig 10407 bp, 8 predicted proteins | sample TergutEmb28metaG_3_FD_89872 | JGI IMG/M metagenome (GOLD analysis project Ga0123355, IMG submission 89872) | Embiratermes neotenicus P1 segment gut microbial communities from Petit-Saut dam, French Guiana - Emb289 P1 | ecosystem: Host-associated > Arthropoda: Insects > Digestive system > Gut ... | reverse complement strand
CGAAAGGTGGAACTGTGGGCGAGAAAGATGTCCGGTAGTAATTTTGCCTAAATTCCGACTTCCACGTAAATTTAGGGATCTTTTACATGCCGCAAATCTACAATATGGGACTGACGGCTTTACATCCCCTCCGAAGGAAGGTGTGCTGAGGATTTTTTCGCCCTAAAAATCCGACAGCTTCGGCCGGGTTTGAACCCGCAAACTTGGGTACTAAAGGCCAGCACGCTACCCCTAGACCACCAAAGCCGATAATGACACTATACAAAAGGTAAAATAGTCCCTGTGCACACCATTAAGGCATGTAGAGGGCATGAAGGTACAGCTCAACTCATGAAACTTGGTACTAGATGGAGCTGAGTGCTCAACCTCATGCCGTGGCTGCTTTGTCCCCAGGGCAAGAGTCCTTAGTGTCCATAGAATAGGAGGTTGTGTGGGACCCAGAGCCTGTCTGGATGTTTTGGAGAAGAAAAGAATTTCTTGTACCTGCTGGGATTTGAACCCTGGGATGTCCAGCTTGTAGCCTAGCCATTCAATTCATATTATATGTAATTAAAATCTGTCCACTTCTCCAACTGAAACCCAATGATGCAGAGATGATCTCCTAAGTGTGTGTTCTTATGCACATTGTGCAAAGAACAGGAATGCTGGGAACTGCATACTGAGAAGCTTTGTATGATTTGTGTGGTACGATTATGGTAACATAATGCACATATAAACTAGCTGGAATGTACAATATACAATATACAAATAATAAATCTACATTTTTGTGGTACACCTAGTAAAAAGTGGCCACTTCTAATAAACGCAGTTATGTGTGAGCATAATATGAAAATGGATATTAGAGAAGCAAAATATAAAAATGTGAACAGGACTAACATAAACCAGACAAAAACATTATTTTCTTGCTTTGTACCATGTGTTTTGAGAGAACGAAGAATTTTCCCTAGACCTGAACACTGGGTGGTTCTTACCTAAAACCATGATACACTCCTTCTTCTTATTAATTTTCACCATACTGATAAGATTCTGGAGTAAGTGTAGTGTGTGGACTGGCGAGTCCTGAATGGCAATAGTATGAGCAGCAATTCGGTCTGCTACTGTTCCTTTATTGATGACAGTACGGATCCAGTTGTAATCTGACTTCAATGAACTTTTTGAGATCTCTGAAACAGTATTTCAAAATTCTAACCTATGTGTGTGCATATTTTTAAAACATAGTGTCCAAGAAATATGCCTTGAAGACATACTGCAATGTCTAAGTAAATTTAAATGTATATTAGACACTGACACTGGATGGAGGAAGAGCTCTCTGATACTGGATGGAAATGGATGGTCAGCCGTCCGGTGCCCTACTGACACTAGATGGAGGAAGATGTCCCTTACCACTTCATATCCAGATACAGAGACTTCTGATACCCCACTTACACTAGCAAAAAGACGGTGGTCAGCTCTACGTCCCTGACCATTTCACCTCTGGAAATAGAGCCCTCTGGTGCCCTTTTGACACTAGATACAGGAGGATGGTCAGCTTCATGTCCCTAACTTCATCCACAGATACAGCCCTCTGGAGCCCCAGTGACACTAGATACAGGTGGATGGTCAGCTTTATGTCTCTGATAATTTTATCCCCAGATTCAGAGCCCTCTGGAGCCCCAAAGACAGTACATAAAGGATGATGGTCAGCTTCACGTCCCTGACAACTTTATCCCCAGATAGAGCCCTCTGGAGCCCCAGTGACACTAGATACAGGAGATGATCTGCTTCATATCACTGACAACTTTATCCACAAATAAACAGCCCTCTGGTGCCCCTCTGATGCTAGAAAGAGGATGATTAGCTGACAAATTTATCCCCAGATACAGAGCACTCTGGAGCCCCAGTGACAGTAGACAGGGAAGGATGGTCAGCTTCACGTCCTTGAAAACTTTATCCCCAGGTAAAGAACTCTCTGGCATCCCTCTAACATTAGATTGAGGAAGATGGTCAGTTATATGTATGTGACACCTTGTCTGCCCATGAAAGAGCCTTCTGTCACAAAATAGGTCTCATTTTATACAAGTACATGAATATAACAAAGCTTGAGTTCAATGTGTATAAAGTGAAGCCAACAATGTTATACTTACTGCTATTATATGATGCAGCATCTTGATCATAAAGCATTTTTGCTTCAGATTTTAATTTATCAATTTGGTCCACTGACAGCTGTGGAAATTCTTCCTCCTCATCTTGAAACTGAAATAAATGTAAAAAATAAACACTTCAGTGGGCTTCCTTTAATATTTGGAGAGAACAGGATGCAAGATATCAATGCAACCCTACAAAGCACAGTTTTCCTTGAGACATTAATAACCAAATGGGCTGGTCAATTAAATCATTGTGTTTACAAACTATTGCATAAAGATAAATGGAAAAAAAGAATGAAACTAATTTAATCTAATATTATCAGCACATATGAAACTTGAATTGAAATTAACAAACTACATTAAAAATAAAAAAGGAGTAGAGGATTATGGAAAGGAAATGATAATGTGGCAATAAAATCCAAATTACGTAGATGTAAAGTGTTCTTACAAAAAAGAAAAAATACGTACACCAACTGCAATACATCTCTCATAACAAAAAGCATCTATGAACAAGTGGAGCTCATCTGAATTGTTTCTTCAATCAAGACAAATCACATGAAATTCTGTCACAGTCATACATCATTAGCCTTTCAGTGGGCTACACAGGAAGAAAGCAAAAAAGCATGAAGCAAGAAACATGAAACAAGGTGTGTCTGAAGTCTGAAATAAATTTCACAGCATGCACTGATTCACTAAGCATGTTTAGTTGAAGTACCGGAATCTGAAATCAGTGGACACAATCTTCAAGTTTTGGAGCTCATATTAACAGTGCAACAGAACAACAGGCCTACACATCATAATTCTCTGTTAACTTACATGACTGCCTTGATTACTTTTTGTTAATATTTAATTTAAAAATCAACTGATGTATTGTGTAGATCCACTAACAGAGCTTGACAACGTATTACAACCTATGTATTAATAAACAACCACATTTACCAGAACATTTTATTTCTGCTGCCTTCTGCCAAATACTGTCCTGTTCTGTTTTTGTGGTATTACCTTTCAGCCTCGAACTACAGAGAACTTTCTACTGTTCAACAACACCAACCAAAGAAGCACTGAACTCTTATCACATTCACTTAAAATTGGGGAAATGCTATCATCATCATTAGTAGCAACATCACTAGCAGCATCATGCCTCATGCTTTTTGCTTCCTCAGCACACGTGGACAAACTATACACTAGAGGGCATACTTGATGGATAAACAATCTACTTACCATACTGTACCACTTTGTACCAATACCATCATCATCTGCATAGTTCTCAGAATGGCTAGATGAGTGGTTTTGATTGTGTGCAGGATGAGTTTTGTACTTCTTCTTCATTTTTAACTGTCTCACCACGCTTTAAAAAAAAAGTAAGATTTCATAAAACACAATAAGAACACCAACACATGAGACAGAAATTTCAATATATTGGGCGATGATACAGCAAAGGTGTTACAAACATTACATTCAACTATTCTTTGCCATCCAACAAAAATTTCCAACCCCTAATGTACTAAAATAAAGTACTTATATCTCACATAATAAGGTGTTGGTGGCTACTTTGTAACTAATAACATTTAATTAACAATGTTTTTAGTACTGTACTTAAAAAACAGCTCCAGTTTTGTAAATACTCTTGCTGAAACAGTCTAATAAGTGTAAACAACAACACTTGAGAGCAAGTATGCTGGCATATTCCAGTAGCTTTGGGTAGGGGAAACAGTGGTTAATTTTCTTGCTTTCTTTGTATCTGTTTTTCTCCAGCTAATTTCTGTTCCAATCCATTATTTATCTCTTACAGAAGAGTTTCATTCTAGTTATTATTTACCATAATAAAAATGGCTTTATTAGCAAAGAGTTTAGAGTTTCTTAAAATGAAACAAAAATTAAATATCCACCAACTGTACTTGAATATCTGGAAATGTCTCCACTGCACACTGTGACAAAATTATGTCTTGAGCATATACACAAAAACACAGTTCCTAGCACAGACTGATATTTCAATTTGGGCACATGAATTTGGTATTCAATATTCCACATTAAATAACTACCACCGTGCATATATATATATATATATACGTACATACACACACACACAGGGTGTCCCAGGAGGAAAGGTCAATATTCTGGGAGGTCACACTATCGGTCATTCTAAGCAAAAATGTTTATATGAACAACCGCAAAATTGTTGATAAGAAAGAGATACTATGTGTACTTACTGTTTCTAATACCGGTATTTATTGTTCAAGTGACGAAGAGTTGGTACATTTACAGTACAATAAATGTTCAAAAATTCCACCGTCAAAATCAATTTTAGACGATCGTATAACAGGATAAAATTTTCTAGACGTTCTGCAAAATGAATTACCATAACAACTAGAGAATGTTCCTTTGGCTATACAGATTGCTATGTACTTTCAGCATGACGGAGCCCCTTCTCATTATACCTGACATGTGATGTAACATCTCAATGACACTTTCCCTAATAGGTGGATCAGTCGTGGCAGTACCATTAACTGGCCACCAAGATCCAGACTTAACCCTGTTAGAATTTTGTTTATGGGGTTTGATGAAGAGTAAAGTGTACAGAAAAAAAGTGGATACACGAGACGAACTGCTCGTTAACATACTGGATGTTATCGCCTGCATAAAGGAACGTCAAGACGCACTCAGACCCACCATGTCTTCACACGCGTTGCAAAGTGCATTGATGTTGATGGTGAAATTTTCGAACATTTATTATAAACTGTACCAACTCTGTCACTTGAACAATAAATACCGGTGTTAGAAACAGTACGTACACGTAATATCTCTTTCTTATCAACAATTTTGCGGTTGTACATTCAAATAGTTCTATCTCGGAAACCGTTCGGAATAGGACACATGTTCATATATACATTTTTGCTTAGAATGACCGATACTACGACCTTCCAGAATACTGACCTTTCCTCCTGGGACATCCTCATGTGTGTGTGTGCGTGTGCGTGCGTGTGCGTTGTGTGTATGTGTGTGTGCGCGTGTGCGTATATATATCAAGCTGTGTGTATCACTTATTATAGCTCAGTTGTATTTTTGTCCAGACTGACAGACTTCTAGGATATATTTTAAATACTCTGATACAAATATATAAGGTTATCACAGTACATACCAACTCAATAAACCATGATACAATATACCCCTTACTAACCATCACTTCAGTAACAAAACTTGGCTTCTGTTTTAAAAGTGAATGTGCTGAGAACTGATTAGCATCTCAAGAAGGACTCTGTTCCATGGAGTAAGCACGAACAGACTCTACCTTATATTTATTAACAGCTACACCAGAGTTAATTAAAATGCAGTCATACGCTACTTAAGTTACTGGTTCATGAACATGCAAAAAATATACTGTTCAAAATTATTAATTTATCATTTTAGTGTCATTTTTTAATATTTTTCAGCTGGTGTATACATATTAACTCACACTTTCATCTGTTGAAGATGAGTGTGTGATATTGCCACTTTTCAATGAAGGAACGAGGCTTTCTTATTTAGCTGCTTGATAGGTTACCTGATGTAGCGACCATGATGGTGAAAAGGTATCAGCTATATAAAGCATATCAATTAACTCAATAAGTGAAATACACAGACTGATACAACTGTGTTGGTTACTTGACAAACTCTGGCTAAGTACATATCGAAGGTTTAAACAATGTAAACTAGGTATTAGACGTTCATTCTTTATTGGCTTAGCGCAGAACACTGCATGTGTGATTCTGCAGCTGGTCAGTGATCAATATGTCCAGCTTTAACGTTTGACTGGTGTTGTCCTCCTCTTTGGGTGGAGTAAGGACAGGCTCTCTTGGACCTTTCTCCAAGTTTTGAAGCAAGGGTCAGACAACATTTCTGGTGGTCTATTTTAGCACCACAAGGCAGCAGAACAATACAGCTGTTCAATAAAGTTACATGCAGCACAATTTTTCTGACTACTCCCCTGTTCTCCAACTAACCGAACAGCTGTCTATTGCTTTTCTTGATGTGTTACCTGTAATGCTCAAAACTAAAGATTGGGACTTACCCATGTGCTTTCTGCCAATTGTTTATGCACATATTCAACATGTTCATATCTCAATTATTGTTCTAAATTAGCTGTCAAGGTACCTCACCCTCTAGCACATTCACATTACTTCTAGTACCGTCCTGTCAAAGTCCTGCCATCCTTTTATGATTTCAGTTACCAGTTTCATGGCAGTTGTTCAGATTTTTGTGCAGTTTCATCCTATAAATCTTGAGGAGAAAAGACATTGCTCATGCAAAATTTCTGGTCCACATCTACTCTCATAGTCAGAATGCAGTACCACATATGTAACAGTTGTCACGTGTTGTATTTTCTGTGACCTTTTTAAGTATAGCCATACGTTGTATGAAAAAATAGTGAGTAATGACACATTTTGTACATGCTTATAACAAAGCATGTAGGTTTCTTCAGACAGCCTTTCTTGAAAATAACTCATTCTAAAGACTAATCTCACTTCTTCCACAGTCAAAGGTACAGACGAACAGATTCAAAGAGAAATTTAATTTTCCAAAGGCTGTCAGAGTTACAGTCAGTCTTGTCCAATTAAGACTTACTGTCACAAAAGTGTAGAAATCTCAACAGATCTATTTAAAACAAACTGGCTGCACTTCATCACTATAAAACTGTCTATATAACTTTTACGTGTGAAACAGCAATAATTGTGTTGCTGAGGTCATGTTGCATTTTAATTATTACAGTATAACAAACAAAATCTAAATCTCCTGTACCATAATGTGAAGAATTTGTCAGCTTCCAACTCCACTGTCATTGTTAAATATGTCTAAAACTGACTATATTACTTGCACCTACCACCACTAACTACTTGGTATGCAGTATATAACTTACTTCATGTCACCCTTCTGGTGCCTAGATTTTTGAAATGGATCCTAGGATTTTGAAAAATCTGTGCATCCCTATGTTCTGATAAGGGTGATCAGTTACAACTTGTTTGTTTCTCTGAAAAAAAGTATAGGACATCACTGTATGTGACACATATTACTTGTTTCCAGTTTGGAGATCATAGTTCATTAGTAAAACTATAATACGGCAGTTGGTGCCGCGACTGTAGGTGGCTCGCGATTGGGGCATCAAAAATGGAAAAAGTAATTTTGCCCGAAAACTATCTTTCGCCACTTCCCACCATTACTCCACCAGGTGTGTGCAGGTCAACTGGGTAGTTTAAACTAATATGATAAAACTAGTCGACAGGAAGCAGCACTCGATATGTCACGTAAAACAGTGGCATTATACAAGACTAACAAAGGGAAATACTAACATATCTGCATTTCTTCCCAAGTACTTTCATAACACGTACAATGTCAAATATATACTTCGTCGAACACAACTATAAAGCATAAGAGATTTGTGTTCGATGAAGTATACATTTTATTTCATTTTAATATTATACTTAAACACAACGGGATGTCCTCTACTAAGTACAATGTCGCTTTCTTGCAAAAGTGTTACGTATTCTTATTACAATAATACTTTAAGTACCATATCATATTACTTTACTCATAACCTTGCAATACAAGAAACTCATAAATACGCGTTGGCTTTTGTAGGTGTTTCAGCACAGGCCAAGACACGAGTATTTTCAACATTTAAAATTTATAACTTATTTTACTACTACATAAAACTCTGCATCATGTCGTCAAAAGTCTCACTTCATATTGGCACTTTAGAACTGTTGACCACATGGTATTAACCTTATACTATTACCCTTACCTTCAAAATATAACTTCAAATCCCTTTTGCCACCAGTAGTTACACCTTACTTATAAGCTTAACTGTTTCACGCCCTGGGTAGGTTAATACTGACTGAAGCATCTTTCTATTCACAGCTTGTCGTATTTAAAGAAACTTGAAACTCCTAACCTCGACCGTACCCCACAATACCTACCTTCCGTACACTTGCCACCACAGTTCATGCTTGTCACGGATACCAGCTAAAATGGTCACGCTAATGCCACGGTCAAGTATGAGAACTACCAGCAGGTCTACAGATAACGTAAATGCTCATGTATTGTTGAGAACTGCGCCCTCCTTCTGGTTCATTACGCAGCGAGCAGTGGTAATTCATTGCCGACGTTTCGGGACAACCAATCGGACCCATCCTGATAGGTTGTCCCGAAACGTCAGCGAGGAATTACCACTACTCGCTGCATAATAACCCAGATGAGTACAATTCTAATCCATTTCACGGCAGAAACCTGATATCACTCATGCATCGTTCTCTATGCTGCCAACTTCTTACCCGACCCTACAATTGACGTTGCTTGCATTAATTAAACCTTAACTGTTATCCAAAACCAAAATGACACTGCCAGTATCTTAGACTACCTAACTTTGAATGGTAAGTTAGTATGGATCACTAAGCATTGCTGCACATTTGCAAATTGGAAGTTCAAAGGAAGTACCAAGAAAAGCAACCAAACACCAACACGACAAGCAGGAAGAAAGAAAAGAAGTAAAAGAAGACAAATTACTGCCCCAACCCCAGTTGGTGAATCAAGGTGATGCAAAGTTAATACCCATACAAAGGATTGAATCTACCCCAGGTCCTGCCCTTCAAAGAAGTATAACTAAAGTCTCAAATAATGAAATTGGACACCAAGAGCTCAAGGAACAGGATGAAGAAGGAGAAAAACGACACATGCCACTATTACTAAATCAAACACAACAAAAACTGTCATGTAGAAGAAAAATGATTCCACTCACTAGAACGGATGATTTTTATGGGGATAAATTGTACCAAGATAAAAGGCAAGGACATTCCACCCAATGCCATTTGTAACTTTAATCACCCAAACAAAAACAATGTACCCCTTCAAAGTCAAATCACACAGACTATGGGTGTTAATCAAAATTTTTTTGAAGGAAACAATAAACTAGAATTTGTTAATAGCAAAACAATAAACTTGAAAATATTTCATCAAAATATTAGAGGGATTAGAAATAAAGTTGATGAACTAGTATTGCATTTATCTGAAAGCAATCCCCAAGTGCTATGTGTCACCGAACATCACTTAAAGGATTTTGAAATTAACAATACAGGTATAAATAATTATATCCTGGGTGCGTATTATTGTAGAAAAACACGGAAATCTGGCGGAGCGGTAATTTTTATCCATGATACCTTATTATGTACACCTATTAATCTAACTGAATATTGTAATGAGTTGGACTTAGAGGCTTGTGCCATAAAATTAAAAGTTCTAAACAAAGTTTTCTGTATCTTGTGCATATACAGGCCACCAACAGGAAACTTTGAAACTTTTATACATTTACTTGAATCCCTACTCAATAAACTATATACAAACTCCATAAATGTAATTATCTGTGGAGATGTTAACATTAATTATCTTAAGGCCTCCAATTATAAAAATCAACTAAACTCTTTACTAGAAACATATAACCTGTGCAGTGCAGTAAATTTCCCTACTAGAGTTACTCATCTTTCTTCCACAGCAATTGATAATATTTTTATGAACAAAGAAACAAATTCAAATTATTCCATTGAATCATACATCAATGGTCTATCAGACCATGATGCACAAATTTTGGTATTGCGAAATTTAAACATACGATCCCAGAAAGCCCAACCTACAGTTATAAGACAAATAAATGAAACTACTATAACACAATTTAAACTACATCTAAGTGAGGAGAACTGGTCAAATACCTTTAATGAAGAATATATGGAATTAAGTTTTAATAATTTTTTAAATGAATATCTTAGGATTTTTAATCACAGTTTTCCTCCTAAAAAATATTATAACAAACATCCAAACCAAGGTTAGCTAACTAAAGGAATTAAGATATTTTGTCAACACAAAAGGGATCTTTACATGTTATGTAAAAATACAAATAACATCAAAATAAAAATTTATTATAAAACATATTGTAAGATCCTAACTAAAGTTATCAAGATGGCAAAAAGGCAACATTTTAATAAACTTAATAAGCGCTCTGTAAATAAATCTAAAACTATGTGGAATTTAGTAAAAACTGAAATGAATACTAGAGTCTCCAATGATAAATTACCACTAACTATTAAAGGCAAATCCATGAAAAATTATCATGAATTGGCTAATGTTTTTAATGAATACTTCATTAACCCTTTCCCCTCCCTAACGCTCCAAAGCGCTCGGGATTTAAAAGTCCCCTCCCCCTCTAAACGCTCTAAAGCGTTTCTGGTTTAGTACGTAAATTTAAATGTCCCGTGAAAAAACT
>Ga0123355_10021160_pt1 | contig 10407 bp, 9 predicted proteins | sample TergutEmb28metaG_3_FD_89872 | JGI IMG/M metagenome (GOLD analysis project Ga0123355, IMG submission 89872) | Embiratermes neotenicus P1 segment gut microbial communities from Petit-Saut dam, French Guiana - Emb289 P1 | ecosystem: Host-associated > Arthropoda: Insects > Digestive system > Gut ... | reverse complement strand
AGTCAAGCTAGGAGACTCTATGCCAGTTCTCGACACCAAGGGCAGTCTTGACGCAGTCGTGCGCGAGTATGCTTTCCCTGATATCCACATCGGCGGGGGAGAGGATGACTCTCCCTGGGTTCCCTTCCAGCGAAATGTTTTTATTCGCCATCTCGCATTCGACGTGAGAACCAATATGTACTCGAACGTTCTATGGGTGAAGTCGGGAGGCAGGTTGGGCCGGCATCGCCATCGGGGACGGGTTTTTGGTTATACGCTTGAAGGCAGTTGGCGCTATCTTGAATACGATTGGGTGGCTCGTGCGGGCAGCTACGTACAGGAAAGTCCCGGCGCCCTCCATACTCTGGTTTCCGACGAGGGCATGAAGACGGTTTTCTGGCTCAATGGACCGCTGGAATTCTTCGACGAGAACGACGGCTGGCTCGAGACCCTCGATGTCTTCTGGTTCATGGATCATTACCTCAGCTACTGCCGCCAAAACTGTATTACGGTGAACAAGAAGCTTTTTGTTTGACCTCAGGCGTGACCGCGCAGTACAGGCGATGAAGCCACCCCTGCGCCCGGGCCGTGGCGCCCTACATCTCGGCCCGGGAAGTCCGTTCACGTCGCAGATTCCGGCGTGCGGGTGGACCTCGGTAGTTCTCGTAACTTAAATCGCTGCAGTTTGCCGGTGGCGGTCTTGGGAAGTTCTGGCAAGTATTCGACCCAGTGCGGTTTCTTGTAACTCGTCAGTTTTGTCCCAACCCAATCTTGAAGTTCTTTCCGCAAGCTGTCGGTTGGACTGAAATTCTCATTTAATACCACGTATGCCGCCGGCTTCAGCAGGCCGGCCGCGTCTTCGCCAGCCACCACACCCGCTTCTCGCACCGCGGGATGAGCAATCAAGGCGCTCTCCACCTCAGCCGGACTCAGCCAGCGGCCATTCACTTTGAACAAGTCGTCGGCCCGCCCCGCGTACCAGAAATATTCATTTTCATCCTGGTAATACTTGTCCCCAGTTCGAAGCCAGGGACCGTCAAATGTGGCTTTGGTTTTTTCGTGTTGGTTCCAGTAGCAGGTGCAGGTTGAATCCGCTTTCACCAGCAACTGTCCAATTTCACCCCTTGGGAGGGGCACTCCTTCTTCGTTCACAATCTTCGCCTCAAAGCCGGGAATGATTTGCCCGCTCGATCCCGCCCGAACCTTACCCGGAGAATTTGCGAGCACCATTTGCAAGGTTTCAGTCGATCCCCAAGCATCGAGAATTTCAATGCCAAAACGCTGCTGGAATCGCTCAAACAGCGCAGCTGGCAAGGATTCTCCAGCCGAAATCGCGTGGCGAATGCTCGCAAGATCAAAGTCTTTTCCATCCGCACCCTGACGGGCTAACAAAGCAGAGTAGTTCGTTGGCACCGAGAAGAACAAGGTTGGACGATAGCGCTCGATGTCCGCGAAAATGCTCACGGGAGTGGAGCGGGAGGGTGAAAGAATCGTGGTCGCACCGCAGTAGAGCGGAAAATATCCGGCATTGCCGAGTCCATAAGCAAAGAACAAACGCGCCACGCTGTAGCAGCGGTCGGATTCGTTCATCCGCAGGATGCCTTTCGCGTATGCCTCCGAGGAGACCACCATGTCGTGGTGGAGGTGAACGCATCCTTTAGGAGCTCCGGTGCTTCCTGATGAATAAAGCCAAAACGCCATGTCATCTTTGCTGGTGGGCTGCGGTTCAAGCTCCGGAGACGCCGCTTTCGTCAATTCACTTAAATTGGCAAACTGGCTGTTCCTCTCTCCGACCAGAACAATCTCCTTCAGGTAGCGCAGCCGATCACGCGAAAGCTGCTGGATTTCGGAGAGGGAAGTTTCGCAGACGACCGCAACCCGGGCCCGGGTGTCGTGAAGCAGGTATTCGTAGTCCTGCGCCCGCAGCCAAGGATTGACCGGAACCGCCACGGCGCCGATCTTGATTGCTCCGAAAAAGCAATAGAGGAATTCAGGAATATCCGGGAGGGCCACGAGGACGCGTTGCTCGAGATCGATTCCGAGCCCGCGCAAAACGTTACCAACCCGGTTTGTACTCTCGAGCAGATCGCAATAAGACACTCTCTGATCGCTGCACTCGATCGCGACGCGCGTGCCCCGTCCTCCCACGACGTGACGGTCTACCATGGTGCTCGCAACGTTGAAGGTCTCGGGAAGTTTGACCAAGGGCACTCGACTCCGCTTGAAAATGACTTACGGCCAGGTTCGTGAAAACCCGACGCGGCGGAGTATAGCACTGCGCAAACCGACTTTGCCTTGTAGGATCCGCCCGGTCTGTCGGTGAACTGGGGAAGCGTCTCCGGGTGGGTTTCGCGTTTGCAGTGCAATGATTCCTTTGCAGCTTTTTGGGGGGCAGCGAAGAGTCGACTCGAATTCCGCTGGTCGAATCCGCCCACGGCTCGATGGCTTATCCTTCCTCATCCGGAGGACCGGCAGCGCCCGCAAGGTCCTGGGACTTGACCTTCTCGACCTTGAATTTCGCAGCCCGCTCCCTCATCGTCTTCAGCACGTCTTCGAGCGGAGGCGGCTCGCCTTGGATCCAGCGCAACGGGTTGATTCTGGCTACCACAAAAGAACGCAAATACGGGCTGACCAAACCGCGCTCTTTTAGCGCTTTCACTACTCCCGCCACCTTCTCATCCAACTCGAGCACCATTCCGGCCCACTTTTCATGCTGCTTCATTCGACTACGCAGGGGATCGTCGCTAAAAGTTTCCAGCCGCCGCAAAATCGGGTGATACACGCCTGCGCCAAAGCGCGGAGTCCGTTCATAGCAAACACCAAGCGTCACCAGAGCTGCTTCGTCGAGATAAAAGGCAAACTGCGATTCCGGCCGCGATGAGTCCTCCTCCGCCAGGCCGCGGTAAATGCGAATGACTTCGAGCGCGCGTTCTTTAAGGTTGTGCGCCTTCTCGGTGTTCAAGGCAAGGATTTGCCACGCGACTTCACGCTCGGGCACAACCAGTGCGGAAACCGACTTTGCTCCAAGACGGCGCATGGCTTCCAGGCGATGACGGCCGTTCGGAGTCCAGAAACCACCGTGCGGCGCCAGGATGGCCACAATGGGGTCGAGAAATCGGCCGGTCTTGTTGATGACATCGGCCAAGCGCTTATGATGGGCGTCGGACAAGTCGCGCTGAAACGGCGTCGGCTCGACGGTATCGATCGGCAAAATGGCGATAAGCACGGGGTGACCGCCGAGCGGCTCCTTGTAGGAACCCATTACGCAGCCGCCTGCTTTCTCCACTGCTTCAGCAGCTTCGGCTGCGGCTCCGCGGGGTTCAGTCAGCCGGCATTCCGCCGGCGCCAATCCCGTGCTTCGCGCCTTCGCCTTGCGCGGACGTCTCTTGGGTGGTGCTCGCTTCACCATGGGTGAGTTTCATTCTAGCGCCGGTTTGAGTCCAAGTTGCCGGGCTGCAGTGACCAAGAACCGTCCCCGGTTCCTGCTTACCTCGGCAGCAAAGCAGTTTTGAACTTCCCTAGAGGAGGACCGGACGAGGAGGAGCGGCACCTGATTGCGAGGATGGCTCCCGGCGCCCCGGAACAGTGATGATAGATGTATCCGAACCGGTTTGGCGACTCGTGTTTTTCACAAATACCCGGCCCAATGTTCAAAAAGATTGAGAATAGACTCAAACCCATCGACAAAGAACTCATGGAAAATAGCGGAGAACCGCGTTGGCGTCTTAATGCAAGATGGGAGCGAAAGAACATGGTTCTTGAGGGTCTGCTGAAAGCCGACTCCCCGCATGGACTATGGGAGCTCACAGAAAAAGGTAAAAAATTACCGTTAGCATGGCCTTGCAAGTGCTTGATCCCACGTGGATTGCACGTTGTCCTCGTCGTGCCGATTTAGAAATATCAAGTACTTTTTCTAAATATGGAGCCAAAATTGGGCCCCTGGCCGGCCACAAATCCCACGCCCGATTCCTCTTTCGCGATTGCCATCTTCAAGAAGCGCCCTTTAAATGTTGACCTAGTCGATGCGTGTCAAGTAACGTGTAAAGTGTAAAGTGGGCTGTCAAGGAGGAACTGTATGGGAAGGAAAATGAAATCAGCCCCAGTGTACTTCGCGATCGCTCAAGTTCGGTTCAACCCGATTCTTTCGCTTGACGCGTACGCGGCACAAATTCAGGACCGCCTCCGTAAGGAAGGCTTTCCCGACGCTCAAAGGGGCTTCTTGACCACGATCAATCTAAATGTGAACGTTGCGCCGAGCAGCGGGGCCAGCACACCACCGCAACTGCCGATGACGCAAACAGGGCGATACCTGTTCGGCAATATGGAGCGTACCTCAGGCTTCATCCTTGATCATGGCGCGCTGTCGTTTCAAACCACGGAATACGATGTGTTCGAGACCTTTTTGGGAACTCTTCTAAAGGGCCTTCAGGCGGTGAATCTGGCCGTCAGCCTGAGCTATACGGACAGGATTGGTCTTCGCTATCTGGACGCTGTGTTCCCTAAGTCTGGCGAGACAGTCCGCGACTATCTATCCGCGTCGATCTTGGGTCTAACAGAAAAAATCGATGACACAATCGTGCATTCATTTTCGGAAACGCTCGTTAAGAGAGAAAACGTGAACCTTCGCTCGCGCGTGGTTATCCAGGATGGGGAAATGGGCTTTCCTCCCGACCTACAACCGATGACATTGAAAGTCGGAGACCGGTTCACACAACTCCGGGGACGTCACGCGATCATCGACACGGATGGATGGAGTGAGGCGAGGGAGCCATTTAATGTGGATCGCATCCGTGAGCAACTAGGTTCAATTCACGCCGGAATCGATAAAACATTCCGAGCGAGCGTGACCACGAATGCGCTGAAGGTTTGGGAGTGAAAATGCTGAACGATATGACAACTTGGCCTTGCTTTTCACTGTTTACTCCGCCCCTAGTAGTTCCTACGGATGAAGCGTCTGTTGGCCCCGTCGGTCTGGAAGTAGGCACTGGGGGCTATGTGACGTTTGTGTACGTTCGAAGTCGCGGAAACATGGGATATCCGTTGGCCGGGTATGAATGGTCAGGGGGGACGGTGGGCGCGATTGTTGGACCAACGGTCGTGGAAAATATCAGTCGTATCCGAACTGTACTTAATCCGACGGTAACTGATCTTGCCGCCATTCTTAAGGTCTCTAGGCAAGCAATTTACGACTGGCAGGCAGGAAGATCGATCTCTGCTGAAAATGCGGCAAGACTTTCTGAGCTCGCGCGGGCGGCGGATCTGTTTGCCGTAGAGGGAGTGCGGGGAACGTCGCAGGCACTGCGTCGACCGATCAAGAATGGGAAGAATTTCTTCAACCTCATCGAAGAAGGAACTCCCGCGGATTCGGCTGCACGCAGCCTGATCGAAATCGTCCGTAGCGAGTTTCGGCAGCGTGAAGCCCTACGGAATCGTCTCGCTGGACGAAAACGGCCTCCCCGAGAGGTATTCGAGGAGATAGGTGCGCCGATGCTGGATGAAAAGGAATGATCAACGATGGTGGATTGGAAGCGTGACACACCCTGGCGACAGGCCCACGTGCTAACGACCGAATCCAGCCTCGCCTTGGGAGTTGTGCAGGCAGAAGATGTGAGCACTGCACTCGTGGTTGTTATTTCGCATGACTGCGATTTGGCGCAGAGCCGCGAAACAGAGCCTTCGGTAGAAATTATAGTCGCCACGCGTCTGCAGGCTGCAGACGGAAACTTCACCCACCGGAAGAATTCGCGAAGGCTCCATTTGGAGTGCACGATTGATGGCACCGAATCGTATCTCGACATGCGGGCGCAAGGTAAGAGGGAGATAAAGAAGTCTGCCCTCGCTGGCCATTTACCGGCCGCTAATATCGTCTTGAACCCGGAAGATCGTTCGATCCTGCAACGATGGCTGGCGGCGCGTTATCGTCGAGCGGCTTTCCCCGATGAGTTCGAATGGCGCCTGAATCACACAGGTATCGCAAAGCGAATTACGAAGATTGTCGAACCGCTCGGCAAGCAATTGGTCGCAGTATTCTTCGACGTCGATGACGGCGTCGAACGGCACCGGAAAGGCGAGAAAGATCTATACGGTCTTCGGATCGACCTTCTCTATAGCACGGAGAAGGACCCGGCAGGAGCACTAGAAGCAGCTGAGAAGGCTGCGGTGGCAATTGCTGCTGCGTTCCAGGAGCGCTGCTTTGATGCCATTGCAGGATGGAAATGGATCGAGTTGTTGGAATGCGAGGCGATCTCGGACGAGGCTATGACGTACGCGATGTCCACGCAACTGAAGCGTTGGAACGTGGATTATTTGAGTTTGCGTGCTAACCCGCAGACAGAGCCGATGCAGGAGTGATTGAAAAGATCGAAGGATCGTGCCCGAGCAACGCTTCCAAAGACGTGTAGCTTGGAGTCGGGATCAGTTCACACCGCTTTTACTGGGACTATACGGCTGGCTGAAACGGGGTTGTATGCATCCTCGCGGCCGCCTGGTGCGTGGGGCTGAACCTGAGAGCTTCGGAGTTGCCGTTCTGCCGCTCGTTCCGAATGGAACAAGCGCGCAAGCACCACGCTCCCAAGCTGAGCGAGTTTCATCACTTTTCCAGGTAACGACTCCCCGAGCCCGTCATCTCCTTGGACCCTCGAAAGACCGCAAGTAGAGGGTTCGCCGGAGTTGAGCACACGCCACGCCTCACTTGGCGTCGTGGAATATGATGCCGAGTGTATAGCGGCGTCCTGACCGGACACGACTCACCCCATGCCGGTAATTAACCCGGTAGTATCCGCGTTTGCCCTCGACTGGACGATAATTCACGGCAAAAGCCACAGCATCTCCCTTGCCGAGCGATACGACCTCGACGCGCGACTGCATGCGCGGTCGCTGCTCGGTCAACACAAATTCTCCTCCGGTGAAATCCCGGTCCGGCGCAGAGAGCAGAACCGTAACCTGTATGGGAAAGACGTGTTCACCATAGAGGTCCTGGTGGAGACAATTGAAATCGCCTGGGCCGTATTTCAGAAGTAAGGGAGTCGGCTTTTGCTGTCCGGCTTTATGGCAACGGGCGATGAACTCTGAATGCGGTTTTGGATATCGCACAGGCATGCCCAGGTGCTGGTTCCAGCGGTTGGCGACCGGTTCGAGGCGCGGGTATAGCGCCGTGCGGAGTTCCGAGACAGTACCGGGCAGCGGGTACTCGAAATACTTGTACTCTCCGCGGCCGAAACTGTACCGCTCCATGACGATGCGGCTCCGGAAGTGGGCGTCTTCCGGATAGAGCCCAGAGAGGGCGTCACATTCCTCGGGAGTCAACAACCCCTTGAGCACCTCGTTGCCGCGTTGTTCGAGTTGCTCGGACAGCTCGCGCCAGCCGAGTTTATCGATCCGGGCATCCAGGTTCTCTGCCGAAGTCGTTACCGGCCCAGCCATAAGGTTGAATAAGCTCCCTGGGTGGCCTCAGCTATAGGATGGCATCGGCGCAAACGAAGACACTCCGAATCTTGCGCTCAAATGTTTCTTCTGCCGAGACGCCTTGCGCCAACCTGGTTATCGGCAAAGGTGCGATTGCGCAATTGACTTGATTTTGTATTTGATTTTGGATCGGGTGCCGCTTTTTCGACAACAAACTTTCTTTGCCGCAGCCAAATGGCGCTGCCGGTTTCGAATTATTCCCAGGTTTTTCACAGGCGAGCAACCTCCGCAATGCTGTAGATTGGCGGGAAGATGTTGCTGATACATTGCTCGTCGCAGATAGTTCCGGCCGTGCACTCGCGTGTATGACGGTGCTTGGCAGCACTGAAGACTAGGCGCACAATCAGAGCCGAGCCTCTGTTTCCGTTCCATGTCACGAAAGCAAAAGCACAAGAAGAATCAACACCCGGGATCCCCGCCAGCCTCGAACTCCGGCGTTAGACCCGCGTCGGAAGCAGAGGTCCGGCGAATTCACGAGTTGATCCTGGGCCGTCACTCGAAGGCCGCGGTTGAGCTTGCCAAGAATCTGCACAAACAAACCGCCTCAGCGGAAACGGAAGTTTTGCTGATCGATGCCTACCGATGCCGCATCGAGGACCTGCTCAGGCTGGGAATGAAGATAGAGGCTAAGGCGCTGCTCGAGTTGGTGACTCGGCAGTATCCCGGATCGCATTCGCGGATGGCTCACCTCGATTGGGAGATTATGGCCCGGTCGGCAAGCCTGGATGAGATTGTCGCGCCGCTTGCGGACCCCAACCTTGCTTCCGAGTTTCGAAAACGAATCGAGACCTTCATCCGTCAGCGGGTGTACGATCTCGACGCGCTGGCAAACGTATCGTCGCTCGCTCCCGAACATCCGCTACGGACAGCAGCGCTTGCGTTGGCTGCGGCATTCAAGGCCGTGACTCAGGGACCGGGGGAGGATCAGATTCTGGCCCTTTCCGAGGTGTCGCGCCGCAGCCCGCTCGCGCCCTGGAAGGCTCTGATTCACTCGATCGCCAGCTTTTACCGGCGCGAGGACAGCCTTTCGCGGAAGTGGCTCGAACAAGTGCCGGGGGACTCCGCTCCCGCCCGGCTCGCTCGGCCTCTCGCGGTGATGACGGGAGCCGATGCGCGGTCCGGGCTCAGTGCCGCCGGGCAAGAGCTCATCGCCGCCGTAGGCCAGGGGAAGGCGGTTCTGCGTCCCGCCATCGCCGCCTTCGAAAAATCGCTGGCGGACAACAAACGGAAACCCCTGCTCGAAGCAGCGTCGAGGGCAGTGGCCATCTGCGGGAAATACTATCCCGGCATTCAAGAGAGGCTTCGCCAGCATATCGTGGAACGCTCGCTGGTCCACGGCGTATCGGGCCCGGAGATTTGCTCGAAGGTGGGCACGCCGCGCGAGGATGCTTACTTTTTTAGATTGCTGGCGCGCAGTGCGGAAAGCGACTCGAGTCTCGAAATGCGGGCGGAGGCCATCGTCGACTGGGAGAATTTTCGCAGCGCGGCCATAAGGGAGAAATGGTTTGCCGCCGGGGGAGCGGAGGATGGCGTTCTCTCCCTGCACATGGCACAAATCGCGGATCGATTGCCACTGGATGTGCTCGAGATGGTTGCCGACGAGGCTGGCGATGGTCGCTCCCGGCGGGTTCGAAGCCCGGGGGAGCTCGCAAACCGCGATCTGGTTTCTCCGGAAAAGTTGTACGAGCGCGCCTGCCGGACCGACCCGCATGCGGACGCCTTCCAGATGTGGCTCAACTGGAGCCGGAAGCATCGCAACTGGAAGGCCGCCAATGGCGTCGCCGAGTTGTGGCGCGAGTACCTGCCCGAAGATACCAAGCCTCTCCTCTACCTCATGAAGTCGGCCGAAGACCGGCGGGCCTACCGCAAGGCGCTCAAATATCTGGAAGCTGCTGAACAGCTCGACCGACTGAACCCGGAAGTGCGATGCGCCAAATTGCGGCTGTTGCTGTCCTCGGTTCTTCGCAATCTGAACCAGTCAAAGACCCGGCTGGCGCGGACCGGGATCGGGCTTATCGCCGCTCTGCCCGAGGTGCGGGAAGGAGAAATTGCCGCACTGGCAAACGCTCTCGGCCTGCTCTGTGCCGTCCTCGAGGACGAGAAATCCGCCGTCGAGCGGCAATGTGAGGAGCTGAAGGCCCTGCTGGGAAGCGCCGTATCGGCTTTCGTCCTGGCGCATGGCCTGGCGAAGGCCGCCCGACTCGATGGGAGGCTGGATCTCGCGCCGCTCCGACGTTCCCCGGTTGCCGCTCTCGAGCTGTTGCCCGCGGTGACCCGGGTGGCCCTCCTGGGGGATTCGGCGGGTTTAGCCCTCGAACTCGATGGAGATTTCGAAGGGCCTCTCATTGCCGCCTTGAAGCAGCCAGATCGCCGGCTGGACTCGGCCGCCATGCTGGCGCTCGGAGAAATGGCTTTGCGCAGCGGGTTGAACCGTCTGGCCTACGCGGTATCCGCGGCGGGTCTTGAAGGCAAGACGGCCGACGCCCAGTTTCTGCTGCTCCGCGCCCAGGCATTATCTCGCGGCCAACCCGAGCGGCAGCAGGGGTGTTTGTTGGCGGCACTCGAACTGGCCAGGCGCGAGCGAAACCTGGAGCTGGCAGGAAGAATCTTCGACACCCGGGCGCGAACGGATGGCGCCGACTGGGACTTTGACCGTCTGGGTGATCCGGAATCTTCCCGGTCGGCTCTTCGGGACTTGATGAATGAGATCGTGGCCGAGGAAAGACAGGAAAAAGACTATCCGGCTTCCGGACGTCTTCCCTGCTATTCTTCAAAACTCGGATCTCCCCCCTGTGACTGCCCGCGGTGTCGCGCCTGGCGCGGGGAGAGGGAGGAAGAGGACGAGGACGAGGAAGATGTGCTCCCGGCAGAGGAAGAGGAACCTCTCAGCGATTTACTGGATCAGTTCGCCTCGCTTCTCGGCCCGATGACTCCCGAGATGAAAGAGGAGTTACTCGAAGCGCT
>Ga0123355_10021159_pt1 | contig 10408 bp, 5 predicted proteins | sample TergutEmb28metaG_3_FD_89872 | JGI IMG/M metagenome (GOLD analysis project Ga0123355, IMG submission 89872) | Embiratermes neotenicus P1 segment gut microbial communities from Petit-Saut dam, French Guiana - Emb289 P1 | ecosystem: Host-associated > Arthropoda: Insects > Digestive system > Gut ... | reverse complement strand
TTTGTATACCTGTCTAACACAACTATATGGTGGTATAGATATGTATAATTTATTACATAAAGAACAACTACATGTTTCGGCCCTTTTCATTGGCCATCTTCAGGTTGATAAATGAGAAACATTAGTAAGCAGCTACACTTGACTGGTGTGGGTTGTATACTGTGGGGAGGTCAGGGGTGGAGTGGGTACGAGGTCTCGCATGTGTTGTGTAGGAAGGGTGGTGTGGGTACATGCGTTCTGCTATATTTTATTGTAGGTTAATATATGATAATTATCTTATGTTAGTAGAGGTTATATGTACATGTACACTTGGCTCAAGGGCCGAAACATGTTGTTTATGTAATAAATTATACATATCTATACCACCATATAGTTGTGTTAGACAGGTATACAAACTCCAGTCTAGTTATAAACACAACGGGGATGACGAACCTTATGATGGGTTGGAGTATTATAGTCTCGCTACAGCACACTGTACTCCATCATTAATGTCATGTAATAGCACATTGGGTATTGGTCAGGGATTATCTACCAAGCACTGTTATTTTGAGTATTTATGTGACCAGACTTTATGTTATTCATGCCTTTGCATTAATTAATAATTGCATAAGACATTGCCAACAAAATGCACATTATTACAGTATACAATTTTACAGTTAAAACATTTAAACTTCAGCTCTGTGTTTCGACCCTCAGTGGGTCAAAACAGGTCGTAATGTTTTAATTTTAAAAATATATATTATAGTATTGGGCATTTTGTTGGTGTTATCTTGTATAATTTACATGACTGCTTAAGTAAGAAGATCTTTCATCCCATTTGTTAAATGAGGAATGGATCAACTTCACCATCAAACACTGCATCACAAAACCAGTTACAAAACTGTGCTCTCACAACACAGTCTGCCTCATAGAGTTTTGTGCAACTGTGAATTTGTATGGCTTGAAATGAAGCAGTTTTATGGCTGTATGAATGGCTGACTATGATACATCAGTTTTGTGGAATAACCATACGATTTTTTTTAACTTGCTTGTAATCCTCTGATGTATGTGCTGAGAGAACACATTGTGTTCTCTCTTTTTCTTTAAAGAGGAACCTGTTTTAAATAATTGTTTGCCATTCAATATATTGTTGATTTTGAAGGAAATGCAACAGTGGGAAACTAACTTCTAAATTTGATATGACAGTTTTTGTAGGATCTCTTCCTAGTATACGTTTCCATAGTAGAAGCCCTCTGTATTACACTTTACTTCATATTCAGGAATAACAGTAATAATCACAAAAAACACTTATTGTTACAAGGTACTTCATATCCATGAGCAAACAACAATAATTTACATCTGTTGTGAGCAGCTTGTGAACTGGACTGTGTCACTAAGATGTCAGATGATGCCTAGTAATTGAGTGCACTTCAATAAAACTACCAGAAGTGGGTCATACAGCACCAGATAAACTTGCCAACAGTGCAAGATCCACTGTCAAATGGACACTCTGTATTTCAAGACAGAGCATTGTCATGTGTCAAGAAATATTTTTAGAAAGTGTGAAGCCTGCTTAGAAGCTGGAGATTGGCACTTTGAGAATCTTCTGTGAACTAATGTAAGTGGAACTGTAAATTACTCTAAATTTCTGGTGTATGCAGGCTTCATATGTGATAATGCTCCTGTGGCAGCAGCCATGATCTGGGACATGGTAAATGATACTCTCTGTGATTACCTTATGCAGCCTTTATATATATGAGGATTATGTGGTAAACCTTTGGACAAAATATGACTGATTTTCCACTGGCCCACTTTTGAAACAACTTGAATAACACAGTGAAATATTTTAAATTGTGGACAGACTATATAATATGAAGTTTTAATATAATTTAACCTTTTTAGAGTCCATTTGTGATTGTATAATGTGGTGTAACATAAAGAAATTCTGCATTTGTCCACACAGCATTTTACGTGTTTCATGCACTTTTCATACTTAATAGTGACACTTCCCTGAACAACATCAAATGGTTAGTCTTTCTGATGGTCACAGAGTGTGTTCTCTGTGCAGTAGCAACTGAAGTTTAATGTATAATGTAGATAAAAGCCTGTCTTGAGAGGGTTAAAAAGAGCTTTGGATATTTTCAGTTCGGTTTTGTTCAAGGTTGACGGAGTCATTCAAAGAATGATGTTCTCTTCATAGAAATTATAGGTGTTTTTTTTTTTTTTGAGACATAATAACCTTCAGATAGATGCCATGTGATTATACAATAGTAAATGTATGTTTCTGTATATCAATGTGTGCTTTGTATATTGAAACATATCCTTCCTTCCAGATGTCTGATCAAGAAGATGTTGATGACTCAGATCATCCAAATGAAGGCAAGGAGAATGGTTTGGTAAAGAATACAAATACAGCTGTTGTCCAGCAAGCTGAAAAGGAAAAAAGAGAGAAAGCTAAATTAGAAAGCCAGAAGAAGAAAGACAAAGATAAGGAAGACAGGTAAGTAGGCCTATTATCTGCCGTAATATTTTTCAAATTTTATGGACCCACACGTCACTTAAAATGTAAATTATAATGAACGTTTTTGTGATTTTCCTCAGGCATTATAGAATTATTCTATAGTACTTTGAAGCAGGCCACAGTCACTTTTCTTAATCTAACTTACCGTTTAATCTTATTCAGTTGGTACAGCATCATGAATAACTGAGGAATCTACCATGTACAATACCATTGTGAGTGACTGAGTCACAACTTGGTTGCCATGGTGACCTGTATTGCTGGATTGTGTGCTCTTTGATGTACATGGTCCTACAACATGGTTGTCATGGTAACCATTGTTACCAGGTTGTGTGTTTTTTGTGATGTATGTGCTCTTGGTGCAGAAACGCTTTTTATAATTGAGGCAGTCTGTAAAGGTAAATGACACATCCTCAGTGAAACACAATTTATATTCTTTTCTCGAAGCTACATGTTTCAGATTGAATCAATCTGTCATCAGGCCTGATGATGGATTGATTGAATCCAAAACATGTAGCCATGAGAAAAAATATAAGTTGTGTGTGACTGAGGATTTATTGTTTTCCTTTACTGAGTTTATAACACAACAGGATGTGTTCTGTTAAGTCAGAGACGGACTGTGTTCAATAGCTAAGGTTGAAGAAATAGTTGAGCATTTACCATGTAGTATGGCATAGCACAACCAGATGGCGGCATTCTGGTAAATGAAATTGGTGTTTGGTTTGCTGTAAGAACAAAGAAACCACTGATGAAAGGGAGGCGTGGTGTGGCACTTGAATATAATAGCAGTCTGTCATATGACATGCATGTGGCTATTGAGTAAAATAAGACAGTTTTCTCAGCTTTAATATTGAGGGTAAATTTAGTAGTTGTGCTTTTTAAACTGCCAGTAAGGAATTCAGCACAGAAATGTCTGAAACCTGATTCATACACCAGATGTGATTTATTTTGCCCAAATTTATAGAACATTTCATCACTAGACACCAGTGCAGAGTGCTCTGTTTAGTCATATGCCAGCATTCTCTTATCAGGTTCCACTCCTTGATTGAATCAAGCATGTAACATGTATTCGGTAGTAAATAAGGATGACACATTCCACAACTATCACTCTCAGATGGCAGGGTATTTATGAGAATGCTTGCCTTTATAGCATAATGAGCTAAAAACATTAAGCAGGGTGGTGCAGACTTCGGCATATCAAGATGATTTGGTCAAATTAAGGATGCAGTAGACAGAAAACTAAGAAGACTCTTTTGTGTACTGAAAGAAATTTATGCTGTTTGTACATATGACCACTGAGGATACCAAGAAAAAAGTGGAAGTGTGAAGTGGAAGAAGGTATACAAAAGAGTATATGTAACAACATAGAAAAATGGAAATTGTTTCATTATTATATGATCCACCAAAATGTTTGTCACGTAAAAGTTTCTGTAGAAGATTTTTTGCTTGTTTTCGGCAAGATAGGTGCTAGTGACTGAAATGTTCTTGCATGCGGTAGGATTATGTCTCCAACTTTCAGCATAATAGAGTAATACAGCCTTTTCAGGCAACTAGCCACATCAATTCAGAACATTTTCCCAACTGTCCTGAATTGTCACAGCATTACCCAAGAAAATTTTGTCAATTCAGTGTAGGGATTGTTACATGCTTTATAAGCTCTGCAGATAAGTTCCTGTAGCAGATGGTAAATGGGATATATATAATAGTGGCAAGTAAATTGCTACATAATGTTATTATGCCTTGCATGTCTTGAAAGTTACTGAGCTGCATTATGCGTACCATCGGTTTGTTTAGAAAATTTGATAAATTATGTGGTAAATCTGTAGAATAAATGAATGTATGTTCATCCAACCTAGCTACCTCACTTCCCATGACGTGAAACTGTGTTGAATCGTTTCAAAACTACACAATGTTGCATGCCAGAAGACAAGACCATGATTTAACATTCCCCACCATGAGAACTTCACATCTCAAGTAAGATGGTGTTACTGTGATTTTATTTCCTCAAAGGGAGAAGCAGAAACAGCTGCAACAAGAAAGGAAGGAGAAGCGTAAGACCCAAAAAGGTGAAAGACGAAGATAGCTAGATGATGCAGCAGTAGAATTTCAGTGTATGTGTTGTGTCAAGTTAATTTGTTGTTGTATTATGCTTTCTGTATCTTCATAGGCAGGTAGGTACCTACCCGCCTATGAAGGTGGAACAGACAGAGTGTTCCGAAATGTTGGCGTGTAAAGTTCAGACACCGGGGTTTTACCCGGAAGAAAGCATACAACATTCAGAACACGGCAAAAGTTTGAAATCAAGAATAATTTATTGTTGTTGGATTATGTGTTTTAATGCTAGCAGTTCTAGTTTGAAATTTTGGTGCACTGATATACATCAACATTAGTACTGTGATGGGCACAGCTCATTTGAGACCTCACTACAATTGGCATTCTTGGTTATATCATAATTTGTGGGCTCAGATTTCAGTCTCAGTTTCTGATAGGAAAAGTTTGATCTTTGAATAAGGACAGATTCCCATGTGTTTAATAAATATATTTAATACCATATAATATTTTAGTGTTAGTATTAATTATTCTTTTTTATGTTGAATATTCACACTGTACCCAGTGCTTGGAAGAAAAAAATTATCAGATTAAACTGTAATAAGTGGTAAAGTGAAAGGTATAATATGCAGTTACTGGCACAGAGGGGAGTAGCAGTAGTGTTATAGCTCTGCTCATGTTTAACGTTGGTGCTAGATGGGGTGGATGTTCAGTACCATGCATTGGCTGGCTGCCTTATGTATGGGAAGGTGTCCTTGTGCCCATGGTAGAGGAGGCTGGGTGGGCCCCATGGACATTCTGGACTGATATTTAGAAGAGTAAGTCTCTTACCTCCACTGATGTTCAAAACGCAGACCATCATGCCTGTAACGATTCACTGCACCGACCCTGCTGTAACTGGTGTGTGTTTGAAATATTTAATTATACATTTTTCATTTGAATTTTATGAGCATCTTAAACAGAAATAACATGAAAATATTATACAAATTTTATGTTCTTATGTTCCTAGGTGCATCGGGGACGTAAGGGCTTGAACCTAAATGCTAATAAGTCAAATGGTCTTATTTTAGTGGGAGAATGTCTGAGTAATGCATGAAGCACAATCATTGTTGAGAATCTAATAGGCCCTTCACTGGCCATGAAATTTTCTGTAATTTATGGAACCTTAAGGTTCATTACTGTGTTCACAAGGGCTCAGCACTGGTCTGTACAAACAGAAGGCCTTAAGTTAAACAAAAGATTAAGAGAAGGGAGAGTAGCCATTTGCTGTGTGAGATTAAACCACTGCACTCACTTCCAGCCTTAAAACCCTTTTTAATCTTATCCTGCTGTTGCTGCCTAGGTCTTGCAAGTGGTCTCTTTCCCTGTGTGCAGTTCTCTTGTGTCATATACAAATCACATTTAGTGCCCTCTCCGTCCTCCTTGGTCATCTGCATTACTGTGCATGCGAAGTGGTCAGTAGGCAGTAATTCATAATACACAGTTGTTTGTGTTGCATATGTGATGAAGCTAGTTGTACATGCATAACAAACAGTATGAGGTTTGAAACATAAGTAAATATCAAGTTTTATAGCTGAAAAACACTTTTGTTCATTTAGTATGCAGTTATTTGTTTTGCCTTTACTTTTACAACAGTGTTGTAACCATGTTATAACAGTTTAGTTCTGTGCCGTCAAATAAAGGTACTAGTTTTGTGAGAATATATTTACATCTGTCAGTGATGTCACTGTAGGAAAATTACACTTTTTAAACTTTCTTAGATGAATTCCTTGAGCGTGTAGCTTTTCGCATTGAGATGTGTACACTCCCCAGTGCTAGCAGTTGTTATGTTCTGGATGATCTAATTCAAGTGGGATTTGCATATGTATATGATCAACTATATATGTACAGTCATTCCAGGAGAGTTGTCATGTCAGGGAAGATACCACACTTTCTGTATTTCAAACTTTTGACACTAGGGGGAAGTTGTTCATGCATCCCACTGTTGTGTTAGTAATGTGAAGAAAATTGAACATGTTTGTTGGTCACTTGTGATTGAGGTTCACAATTTCTGATAAAGCCAGGCAAGTGTCGTTTTCATTCCTTCTGTACAACTTTCTTACATTGCACATCACTGCCTTCATTAAATGTGTTTGTGATATCTGCGTGATTTTGGAGAATCAGTTAACAGACTGAACATTAATTGTATGTAGGTTGCACCCATATTGAATGTCTGTAAGCTTTCAAGGAAAGTGGGTTGACTGTCCCTCACAAAGTGGTATAGATGGTACAGATTTTCAAGGGAGAGAAGCCACGTGATGAAGAATGCCTTTCTGTGTGGATCTGACATGAGACATGTTGTTATACTTGTCCTTATGGTTTTTAGTGTACTTCAGACTGATATGTATCAATTTTTTTCATGAGTTGCCATAGAGTGATGGACACCACACTTTCTGTATTTCAAACATCTGACATTAGGAGAAAGTTGCGCTTGCATATTACTATTTTAGGAGTTATTTGAAGAAAAGTGAACATGTGTGTTGGTCTGTTGTTATTGTTTGCATCTCTCCATAGCAATAGGGCAAAGGCCATGACTCCTTGGGGAGAGATGCCACAAACAGATTTTTTTTTAAATTTAAGTTTCAGGAATGTATTTTTTCTTTCCTTTCAAAATTTGTTTTGTTCCTAAATACTAGATTTACTAGAGTTATACCTGACCACTATGCCACTTTTGTATACTCTAATGTAGCAAATACAGAGACATTTTCCAAAATGTGTGGCATCTTTCCCAGAATGGCTGTGTGTGTGTGTGTGTGTGTGTATGTGTATATATATACAAGTGAGTCTGGTTGGAAGCTAAAACCTAACACACTGGAAGCTGATGGGCGACAGTATGACTGTCCTACCACCTGTGTCTTTGCCCAGCATTCTTCCGCTGCCTTTGTCTCTTTGCACTTCCAGTCCTGCAAGGAAAAATTTGGTACATGTTTAAAAAATGTTGTTATTTCCATTTTTTTTTTTATGTTGAAGACTTTGTAAGTCTGAAATTGCATAACTTGGATTTGTGTACATCAGGGAGTTTCTGTGCAGCTTTAATGAATGCTCATAACAAACTTAATGAGTATGATACAGATGTACATAATACACAGAACTAAAAATGTAAATTTCTGAAATTTTAATCAGTTGCATATGTGATTAGAATTGTTGTTAAGTTCTGTCATGCTTTGTAAGTGGCTTCCAGTCCATATCATTTATTCATGTGAATCCTAAATTTTATTGTATGCAGTATGTATATTTTCACTAATTGATTTCCTATTTTACTTCACTACTGAAGTTATTTTACTCGATATTTCAATATTATTCTCCCCTCACTGTAATTGTAAATTATTTAATAAATTATTGATAACGTGAAATTGAAATCTGAGCCAGGAGATTAATTAATGTACTCTAATTTTATGCTCCAAAATGAAGTTTAAAATTTTAATCATCACATTCTGAAGTACAAAATATACTGTCACAATTTGTATCTGTACTTAACAGTTCTTATGTGCTTATTTTTTAACACTAAGTTGTATAGCAAGGAACAACTTATGTTAGTAAAAGTATAAACAGGTCATTTGTGATAAGAGTATAAGCAGTCCTTGCAAAATCCTGCTTGAAGGAAACATGGCTTAGATATATTACATATTTTTAGTAATCAGACGTTCGGTCAAAACAGCTGTGTCCACGCTGCCTGTCAGCTCACAGTGCTGCTATTGCATGCCTATTGCTGTCCCTTGCCATTATATAGGAATATTATGTATGTATCATACAGTGTTTAACCAATACTGTTGCAAAAGAATGCATTAAGGGCTATGCCCAGCTCTGTCAGCAACATTGCAGCTCACTGTATGTTTGAAGGTTGTCACATGGTCTACTTCTGCATTCTGTTGCAGTGGCTGGCTTGCTTTCCTTAGATAAAGTAAGATCTTATAGTAATGAACATGTAGTTTTAAATTACCCATAATACAGATGACTTACTTTGTTTAACTCATGCTGCTGGATGATAGTGTACATATGCTGAAATCTTTGTAATTAAAGTAAAGTTCCTCATGCATGCTGGAAATTTGAGCTGAATTCAGTCTGGTCTATTATTTTGTACATGATTTGTTTTTTTGCCTGAAATGCCTTTGAATGCTGCGTACTACCAGGTCATCAGTTTTTTGCTGCAGGAATTGATCCAACTTTTTTACTAAACTGAATGGCCTTAGTTTTGATTGCAAAGTGTTACAAGGATATCTTCTGTATGAAGTTGAGGATATTGGCAATGAAATGAGCTGCAAAAGTGACTGAACTTGGTGGACCCCTTTAAGTGACTTCATTTTTACAGTCAACTGTAACGTCTGTTGAAAAGTTTCAGTTTTGGAATGTTGAATCGAGTCGTCTCCTTTAAATATCATTACTACACCTCTAAATTTCACCCAGTTAATTTACTATATGTTGTGCATCTTTAGGTATAAGAAGTAGTTAGCCTTTATGTGACTAAGTAATTTCGGTATTAAAATTGTATGTAAATCAAATGTTGGTGTAAACTACATTGCATGCCCTTCAGAAAAGGAAAGCTGTGAATTTCTTGTAACAAAAATATACAGTAACACTTTGTAGGATATAAAGTACCTTTGTTTTGTGCTGGTCTTGTAAGTAAAACCACTTACACTACTCAACTAAGAAGACTAGTACAATGGCTGTTCTTCTCATTCGCCTTTGTCTACTGGCATTTATGTACAAATGTTACAGAAAAATGTGTATGGACAAGATCCGTACACTTTCACAAGTAATAATCTGGGCATTTTTCAACTTACAGTGAGTCCTTTTCAATGTGGTGGACATGTTTTATTTCTTTTAATTTGTTTTTATAGTGTTTGTAATAACACCTGAATATTACTTAAACTGTTAAAGAATGAAAGTATGTTATACTACTATAATACAGTAGTTGCCATTTAAATTATAACCATGTATTACTATCGGAGTATGAACCAGGAGTACTCATCTGTCAGAAATATATGCATTTAGAATTGGAAATAAAATATGCAGAAAGCCGTAACAAGTTTAGTGTTACTGTTGTGTATCAAGAATAAAATGTGTATCTTCACTATTAAAATTTTGAATCAAAGAACAGTGTACAAAAATTTGAAGATATCAAAATATGAATGCAGATTTTGTGCATACAACAACATAAATTGATTCAATCCTGGAGCAAAATAGAGATGTTATGTATCAGGTGCTCGTATTTGAAAAATATAGTTACGTTACGTATGCATGACATAACGTTCTTGTACACAGTTTTAGGCCCTGGAAACATGCAAATTCCATATGGTGAGGTAAATTCAGTCAAAAACACAACTATAAATATATGGCTAAATGATGGTGTTTATTAGCAATGGAAAAACTACATGTTTCAGCCTATAGTGGCCATCTTCAGGTTTTGACAACTTTCTTGCTAAAAGAGGTTTATATAATATGCCTAAACCACATGATGATGTTGAGATCTCATCATCATTTTATGTGCTTTTGTTAAGCTAAGTTTGGTGGGATGTCTACTACATCGTTGAATATGTAGGTAGCTGGGGATGGATCTTTCCGGTTGGGTAGGTGTAGGGTTAGGAGGAAACTGTGATTGCAGTGCAGGTGTGGTATGTTATATGCTCCTATGTTGGGGGGGGTTTGGGGGATTGGTTAGTCTGATATCTTCTCCTTATTCTTTGGAACTTTTTGTTCTCGGAGGGGGTTGGTCTGCCCTGGAGGCAGACCAACCCCCCCCACCAAGAACAAAGTTCCGAAGAATAAGGAGAAGATATCAGACTAACCAATCCCGCAACACCCCCCCCCCCCCCCCCCCCCCCC
>Ga0123355_10021158_pt1 | contig 10408 bp, 6 predicted proteins | sample TergutEmb28metaG_3_FD_89872 | JGI IMG/M metagenome (GOLD analysis project Ga0123355, IMG submission 89872) | Embiratermes neotenicus P1 segment gut microbial communities from Petit-Saut dam, French Guiana - Emb289 P1 | ecosystem: Host-associated > Arthropoda: Insects > Digestive system > Gut ... | reverse complement strand
TCCCTTTCTCTTGGTCTTATTTACCTCTTCCTCCTTCTGTTGTCTTCTTTTTCTTCTTCCTCCGCTTTTTTGTCTTCTACATTTTATTCCTTTTGTCTTCTTCTCTTTCTCTTGGTCTTATTTACCTCTTCTTCTTCTGGTGTCTTCTGGCTTCCGAAACTCTCTCTTCGTCTCTTAGTACTACAGTCATGCGTCGCTTAACGACGGGGATACCTTCTGTTAAATGCGTCGTTGGGCGATTTCGTCATTGTGCGAACGTCATAGAGTGTACTTACACAAAACTAGATAGTATAGCCTACTACACACCTAGGTTATATGGTATAGCCTATTGCTCCTAGGCTACAAAACGTATACATCGTATTACTGTACTGAATACTGTAGGCAATTGTAACAGAATTATATTATAATATTGTATTTTACTATTATAATCTCGTGGGCCGGGTAGCTCAGTCGGTATAGCGACTGAGCTACGGGCTGGACGGTCCGGGATCGAATCCCAGTGGGGACGAGATTTTCCCCATCTGTCCAGACCGGCCTTAAGCCCCGCCCAACCTCCTTTACACTAGGTACCAGGTCTTTCCCGGGGGTAAAGAGCGGCCGGGGCGTGAAGCTGACACTTCACCCCCTTCTAGTGCCGTTGCCAAGAAAGATAGAGCTATACCTCTATTCCCCTATGGGCCGTACGGCCTGTACAGATCCTCAGTGCCTGTACAAGGGTGTACTTTACCTTTACCTTTACCTAACAAAATATCAGTTTTCCAGTCAGCACTATCCCTCATGTAGTTCGTTTCTAAAGTGTGTTGTTGGTTAGTAATTTGGACCGCGTACTGAAGCGATGAAGATTGTCAATGATTTATGCAGTAAAACTTTGTTAACCAACGAAGCAGCAGTGAATTTTGTAGGCCTCTGATCGCCCATCATCTGGTCCAGAGACTGAGGGAGAACACTGGATATTAGAGAGGCTCTTTATGTCGCAAATTAGCATCGAATATGTTGTGATTTGCGTCATTATATTCGGTCAAAATGTACGAATGTCAGTGTCACACATTCTCATAAAACGTAATATTTACGGACAGAAATTTCACTGAATACGCTAACTGTGAACTTCACAATTCTAGCGATACATGTACTGACTTGATAGAATAGCATGCAATGACTGGTGCTGCCATCTATACGTACGGTATGTACGTCTTTCAGTAAAATTTGTCTATGCGTATCGAGTTCGCATACTTTACACTTGTTATTATTGGTAGCTACTTCTTACTTCATAATAAATGGTTACAAACTTCATGTACCCAATATACGGCCTTCTGTCTGGAGACATAGGGGCCCCGCTGAGGAACCTTGAAACGGGGCTCATCTACCAGGGACTTTCAGAGATGGTTGAAGGGGGCGTCTCTCTCTGAAGAGGTTCAGTATGGTGGCCTCTAAGGGGGGGGGCTCCTTTACTGGAGAGCCTGGAAGATATGTTAAGAAAGGCTCCGGATATTGGAATGTCTCTCCATAGGGGTCCCTTTACGTCCGAGGGGAACCTGGAATCAGGAGAGGGGCTCTTATACCGGTGACTTTGAATGATGAATGGAGAAAGTCTCTAGGATTGGGGCATCTCTTTTGAAGTGGACTCCATGAAGGGGACCTGGAAGGAAAGCTCCTTTACTAGGGATCCCGAGAGATATGTTATGTAAGGCACTGGAATGGGCGTCTGTTACCATAGGGGCCCCGCTTTTGGGGAACGTGGAAGGACGCCCTTTTCTGAGGGTTTTTAGATAAAGAGGCATGTCAAGAGATACGTAAAAATGCCCTGCAGGCCGGCATCTACATAGAGGCCCCACAGGGGAACCTGGAGGGGATTCGCTTGCCGGGACTTATTGAGAGAAAAGGAAAGTATATCTGGGCACCTTTCTTGGACCCAGAGGACATTCCGATTTTAAGTCTGGGGGCCATCTGGAACTGTGGTAATTGGATAGGGCTCTTCTGAGTTGATATCAGATTGTGGACACACAAAGAGTTTGTCTATAAGGTCCAGGTGCATCTGGGCCGTAAGGACTCGAACCCAATGTTAATTAATCAATCAATCAGTCAATACGACCTTCTGATAAGGTATTGCTTCTTTTGCAGGGAAAGGCCGTTTATACCCTGCCTACAGCCTTAGTGGCTCGGAGGGTGAGGCTGATTCTCCCACACACCACTACCGATCTTTGAGACGCCAACAACAGCAGCAGCAGCACCCGTACCAACAACATACATACCAACAGCCGTACCATCACCAGTACCAGCAGCCACAACAACAGCAAATCCAGCAACATTCTGCAGGACTAAGTGACACGCCTACTTCAGAGAATGCATCCGACGCAACGCTGACGGACTCGGAGTTGGCTCTAGCGCGTGACTCCACACTCCTCGTCCACAACGGTAAGTCGTTGTGTTGCTTCATTTTGTGCTTGTGGTTTTGTGTGGGTGATCTCTTGAGGCAGACTTAGACGACATTCGCTTAGTGTCTGTCAGGTTTTGATAACCAGGATTCGCACTATATTCAAACATAATCTTGAGGGGGACTTAGACGACATTCGCTTAGTGTCAGTCAGATTTTGATAACCAGGATTCGTACTATGTCCAAACACCTTCTTCAGGGAGACTTGGACGCCATTCGCTTAGTGTCAGGTTTTGGTAACCAGGATTCTCACTATGTTCAGACATCATCTTGAAAGAGACTTGGACGCCATTCGCTTAGTGTCTGTCAGGTTTTGATAACCAGGATTCGCACTATATTCAAACATTACTTCGGGACCACATAAACGTTCAAAACTTCTGTAAACCTGCACGCGTGTTTGGAATTTTCCACAAAACTATAAACAGTACAGGTATTTCATAATTAAATAATCACCAGTGATCACAAATATGACACACATCAGGGGTGGCCAGCTATATGATTTTCAGAGGGAACTGAAAGTAGAACCATATTTTTATCCACGAATATAAACCTACTGTAGCAACATCGCCCACTAACTGATGGAGCGGACGCAGCGCTTTCTGTTGGTGATATAAGGAATTGCTACTTTTTGAGGAATCCGCTGTAAGTTCCAGTAGTGTGTTCTAGAGTTTTCGTATGAGGACTTTCTATTATTTATTTTTTAAATGCGTTTTGCCTGAACCTAAACCAGTAGCAAACACAAACAGTGTCGTAGCCACCCCTGGTATAGGTAATAAAGTACCGGTTTAAAAACTGACAAAATATATTGTCTTTCTCTTTAACGAAAATTTCGTCCCAATATTTTATGGGCCGGTTTAATTGTCGACCCACGGTTTGTGGTGAAATACTGCTGTATCTGACAAATCCAGACCGCGCATGGGATGACCACAGTATTACGTAGATCCTGGAACAGTGACGAGCAATTAATTGTAAGTTATAACAACAAAGGATTTGTGAAATGACAGATAACGATAAAAGTATCTTAAGAAAATAACTGTAGATTAAAAATATTTTAAGCTTTCCTCATCTATTCTCACCGATTGGAATCGCTCTGTCAACTTAAGGAACTGATGGTAATCACATTGTTGATATCTCGCGAGGTTTTAGATTCTCACTGTTGTGACTTACAGAAATTCTGCTGTGCGACTCTTCATCATTTCACAATTTTTAAAACGTCTAAGTCTTCTGTCATCCAGGTTGCTGTCCAAAAATTTAAAAGATCAAGATATATAGAAATATAATTCTGCCCGTTGTCCTGTATGGGTGTGAAACTTGGTCGCGGACATTGAGGGAGGAACGTAGGCTGAGGGTGTTTGAGAACAGGGTGTTGAGGAGAGTATTTGGGTCTAAGAGGGACGAGGTAAAAGGGGAATGGAGAAAACTACATAATGAGGAGCCTAGGGATCTTTACTCCTTACCTAATATTGTGCGGGTGGTAAAATCGAGAAGAATGAGATGGGCGGGGCATGTGGCGCGTATGGGGGAGGGGAGAGGTGTACACATGTTTCTAGTGGGGAAACCTGAGGGAAAGAGACCATTGGGGGGACCCAGACGTAGATGGGAGGATAATATTAAAATGGATCTTCGGGAAGTGGGAGGGGATGGAGACTGGATGGAGATGGCGGGCACTTGTGTATGCGGTGATTTACTTTCGGTTTCCATAAAGTGCAGGGAATTTCATGACTAGCTGCAGAACCAGTTAGCTTCTCAGGAAGGAATCTGCACCATGGAGTAAGTAAGTAAGTAGCTTTTGTTGTACATCAACAAGGTTACTTGATATGCCTCTTGCCAACACTAATCCTAACTTTCAGATAAATTCTTATCGGCTCTGATTTGATAATCTTTTAAGCACTGGAGATGAAATTTACGTCAAGCAATTTTTTTGACAGACGCCTAATTAACGGCCAGCGTTTGTAAAAAAAACATGTGATTATTGATTAAATGTCTTTGTAGTGTGGTGAAAAGGCCGCCCGCTTGTTGGGATTGCGGGTTCGAATCCAAAAGGGACCATGGATATCGGTCTACTGTGAATGTTGTACGTTGTCAGGTACAGGTCCCCGCTGACCACTTGTACAGGGCAGTCCTACTGTGTGTGGTGTTTCTTAGTGTTCCTAAGTGCTGAAAGGCAGCTATCTACCAAAGTACACGGTGTCACATCCCAAAGAACAGTAATCTTAAAATGCATTTAATGGACGTATCGACTTTCTGTATGATTTGGAGAATTCTTGTGCCAATTCCGTGCTTTCCATTCAGGAAAAAACAGCATTTGTCATGTACTTATCTCCCTCCTCTTTGATACCTCCTGCACACCATCTGATCTTTCCTTAGTTTGTTGGTATGTCAGTTAGGGTAACTTCTGTGTTCTTCCCTGACGTTTTCGTTTTATATAGGCTACCCATCTGTAAAAGAAATACATAAAAAAAATGTAAAATTGTTCCCATCCACTCCATGAAGCTATATAAAGTGGCGGATATTTAGTTCCACTTATTCTTAACCTTGACAACGATGAGTTGTCAACTTCACTAGCAGGCAGCTTTACCCTCGGGAAAGAATCCCTGCAGTGATTAATAAGCAATCTCTGTGGGCCACGCAAACATCTTTATGTTTTGTAGAAGAGAAATGTTTTTTGTTTGCTGCAGCAGAGTTTCGAACCCACGACCGGCCTGTCAGTAGCGTAGTCGCTGAATCTACTACGCTAAACCGAATCGCAGAATGTATTTAAATCTTAGATTAATGTAATCAAAAATTCTTACACATGAATTGTCATTGTTAAATACTAGCAGCATTTTATAACAACGCTGGTTGGTAGTTGTTCTTACCGACACTTTGGGACAGTCCTTCAGTTCCGTCTTCAAGGGTCTCGGTACCAAATACCAACCAACACTGCGTCAGAATACAGAATAACGAATCTCTCAAAACACAATAGCGAGAACCCTAAAATTTTCTCACAATTTCGTGCCAAAAGGTTTGTCACAGCACAGGTGTTTCGACGCTTACAATGGTGCCTTTTTCAGTATGCGTCTGTTATACGTACAGTTTTTTTCAGGTGTAAGCCAGCAGCGTACAATGTGTCATTTCAGACTTGCGCCGCGATGTAAATGAGATCTGCGCACTTATGGAATCTTACGCAGCGTAAAACGATAATTCCATATCTACGTTTCGGGACAACCTATGGGTCCCATCTTCAAGGGTCAAGCAGTCCAACGACTTCAATAGCATTTGTATAACATATTGGACCTGTCGCACTACCCTGTTTTACGGTATTTACTCTTCGCTGTGTTTCTAGCACTGTTTAACCGAAACTGTTAGAGTTGACACTGAAGATTAAGATACTAGTTTACGCTTCGAAACACCAGTGTTATGATGAATAGTGTGGAACACAGGTGTGATGAAAATTTCTTTTACTCATGCAATCTGCTTAATTCGAGTCGAAACCGGTTATAAGGTCATGAAAGGGACTGACGATTTTATGTCGTCATAAGCGAGTTTTGTTATAGCCGAGGATTATAATATTAATGGTTAACAGTGAGGGATTAATTTTTACCACAGGATACCTGACGGTTTAGACGAGGTGTAGCATAAACCGATGTCGTTATAAGCGGGTCGACTGTAATTAAATCTCACTGTATTCAAAACGTAAACATTCTCACAAAGATTAGTGTTAGAGTGGCATGCTATTGTGGGGTCTCGGGTTTGATCCAAGGCAAATCAATATGAGATTTGTGGTGGATAATGTGACATTAGTACAGATTTTCTCCAAGTCCTTTTACTCCCACTCTATATCATTCCACCAACCCACCATATTCATCCATTTACCCGTATCTGATCTATAAAATCTCAGCGCCTGACAGCGTCTTAAAATAAAACACTTCCCTCGCTTGTCTCTGTGATGTATACCAGTTTATGTACCGTTTGCAACAGTCTACCAGGCTGTATGTTGAAGTACGTCAAGCGACCAGAATATTAAAACTTACTGCAGAAAAAAAAACCCGTTCTTAACACATCAGTGCCATCCTGAGCACACTGTATAGACCTTTAATGTTTAAAATGCCGCCTGCCTCGGTGCATTGTACGGACGTTTAATTATTAAAATATTGCCACCCTCGGTACAATTTACGGATCATTAGCTCTAAATATCCTATCGTAATCGATGCTTAGTACGGACCTTTAATTTTTAATATTTTCTCGGCTTCTGTGCACTGCACAGACGTTGTAGCTTGTAGTTTGCTGCTGCCCTCGGTGCATTGTACGGACATTTAATTATTTAAATACTGCCTGCCTCGGTGTATTGTACGGACATTTAATTATTTAAATTCTGCCTGCCTCGGTGCACTGTACGGACATTTAATTATTAAAATACTGCCTACCTCGGTGTATTGTGCGGACATTTAATTATTTAAATACTGCCTGCCTCGGTGCATTGTACGGACATTTAATTATAAAAATAATGCCTGCCTCGGTGCATTGTGCGGACATTTAATTAGTAAAATACTGCCTGCCTCGGTGCACTGTACGGACATTTAATTATTAAAATACTGCCTGCCTCGGTGCATTGTACGGACATTTAATTATAAAAATAACGCCTGCCTCGGTGTATTGTGCGGACATTTAATTAGTAAAATACTGCCTGACTCGGTGCATTTTACGGGCATTTAATTAGTAAAAGGCTACCTGTCTTGGTGTATTGTACGGAAATTTAATCATTAAAATACTGCCTCACTCGGTGCATTGTACGGACATTTAATTATTAAAATACTGCCTGCCTCGGCGCATTGTACGGACATTTAATTATTAAAATGCTGTCTCACTCGGTGCATTGTACGGACATTTAATTATTAAAATGCTGCGTCACCCTCGATACAATTTACGGATCTTTAATTCTTAATATCCTGTCGTAATCGATGGTTAGTACGGACCTTTAATTTTTAATATTTCCTCGGCTTCTGCGCACTGCACAGATGTTGTAGCTCGTAAATTGCTGCCGTCTTCGTTGCATTGTACGACCCTTCAATTCTTAACATGCTGCCGGCTTTTTCGAGTCGTGCCTTCGTGAATGCGTTTGAAGACTATATAAAATCTCTCGGTCTTGGGCAGAAGCTGTAATTTACATCCCAATATCATCGAAGAATTAGTAATAATAATATTTATTTACTGCAATTGTGTTGTTACCCGGTGGCAGTGGTTATTTTACATTTAAATAAACATGAAATTGTTTACTACTACTACACGAGAATCATGTAGTGGTAACTTGGAATCTTGGGAACCATCTCAGCATTTGCTTTTAGGCACAGGGAAACCAAGGAAAACCTGTGTCGAGGTGGCCGGTCGCAGGACCTTCCGAATACGGACTTCTAGCCAGTTAAGCACGAATGCATTTAGAATAATTAGTAAATGAAGAGGTCAAATTCTTTTTCTCTTAGTTCCACATCTGTACTGGGCTTAGGGTTTCTTCATGATTTCCTCGATCATACTCAGGCACGCCACACAAGGTATGACTCGCCTTGAACAGTGATGGGCCTGTCGCAGAGAACTCTATCTTACAACATGCAACACGAACAAGAGAGAGAGAGAGAGAGACATCCTGGTTTCGAACACGTAATCCCAGAAATCGAGCGGCCGTGGACCTACTTCTTAGACCTCGTGGCGTCCAGGAAAGGTCGAAATTTACAAATAAAAATTAAGGAATGTGGTGCTTTATTGTTTGTTAATACGGGGAAGTTGTACTGCAGAATATGCAGTAGTTTGTGTACCTGTCTAACACAACTATATGGTGGTATAGATATGTATAATTTATTACATAAAGAACAACTACATGTTTCGGCCCTTTTCATTGGCCATCTTCAGGTCGATAAATGAGAAACATTAGTAAGCAGCTACACTCGACTTGTGTGGGTTGTATACAGTGGGAAGGTCAGGGGTGGAGTGGGTACGAGATCTCGCACGTGTTGTGTAAGAAGGGTGGTGTGGGTACATGGGTTCTGCTATATTTTATTCTAGGTTCATATATGATAATTATCTAATATCTAGGTTAATATATGATAATTATCATTATCTTAAGGTAATTAATAATGATAATAATCTAATATCTATATTAATATATGATAATTATCATTATCTTAAGGTAATTAGTAATGATAATTATCTAATATCTATATTAATATAGGATAATTATCATTATCTTAAGGTAATTAATAATGATAATTATCTAATATCTATATTAATATATGATAATTATCATTATCTTAAGTAATTAATAATGATAATTATCTAATATCTATATTAATATATGATAATTATCATTATCTTAAGGTAATTAATAGTGATAATTATCTAATATCTATATTAATATATGATAATTATCATTATCTTAAGGTAATTAATAATGATGATTATCTAATATCTATATTAATATAGGATAATTATCATTATCTTAAGGTAATTAATAATGATAATTATCTAATATCTATATTAATATATGGTAATTATCTTAAGATGTTTATCATATATTAACCTAGAATAAAATATAGCAGAACCAATGTACCCACACCACCCTTCGTACACAACACATGCGAGATCTCGTACCCACTTCACCTCGTACCTCCCCACTGTATACAACCCACACAAGTCGAGTGTAGCTGCTTACCAATGTTTCTCATTTATCAACCTGAAGATGGCCAATGTAAAGTGCCGAAACATGTAGTTGATCTTTATGTAATAAATTCTATACATATCTCTACCACCATATATTTGTCTTAGACAAATACGCACACTCCAATCTAGTTTATTGTGAACACAACGGGGATGATGAACCTTATGATACACGTAGTGCCTTCTATTACTTATTCACAGCGAAGCATAAATACTTTTTTTCTTTTTATAAGTCGTAGTTAGCTACCTGCAAATGTAGGTAGATGGCAGCAAAGCCACGTGTCACTGGCATTGTGAAACATCAAACAAATAACTACCACAGACTAGTACTTTCACATGCCATACCTTCTTGGGTTAAACAGAGAGAAAGTAACACTTCTGACTGTAAAAACATCATGTAAAACAGAGTAAAGTTAGTGTAATTTTATACTGGACTCAGACGCCTTCTCAGCTTGAACACCTCTGAAGATTTAATTTTCTCTTGCCTTAAATGTACAGCCATCTGGTCCTGTTGGCTTCCGCACAAGAAGTGTCGTGTTTTAGCGTTCTTTGACGTTATATAGGCCGACTTCAAACAAATGACATGTGTTAGGGCGAAAGCGTTAAAATGGTACGATGTGCCGTCAACTGCAGCTTGGGGAAACTGGGTGGCGGCGAGAACTGGCTTCTGGATAAGCTAATAGTAGCCAAGCTAAATCACGGGCAAATGTAACGTGTGTAACAAGCGCCAGACTTTGATATCTTGACCGTGAACCAGATTGGTCCAATCTGCACCATCCATTTTCAGTTTCATTGACCCTTAAACCTTCAGTGACTCTAATTTATGCCACCTGGCTTAAAGTTAAAAAGAACTGTATTTTACTCACAGAATTTCTATTCGTTTTCCACATAAACAAACTATTTTTCTTGTTACCATTAAACTGAATCAAATTCAAAATCGATGTTTTGCTTTTATTTTCTGTGTGATTGGAATATGTGCAGGTGATAAAATCGAGAAGAATGAGATGGGCTGGGCATGTGGCACGTATGGGCGACGAGAGGGGGTGTATAGGGTCTTGGTGGGGAAACCGGAGGGACGGAGTCCACTGGGGGGACCTAGGCGTAGATGGGTGGATAATATTTGGATGGATCTCCAGGAGGTGGGATGTGGGTATATGGTGGCGGACGCTTGTGAGTGCGGTAATGAACCTTCGGGTTCCGTGAAATGCGGGGAATTTCTTGACTAGCTGCAAACCAGTTAGCTTCTCAAGAAGGACTCTGCACCATGGGTTAAGTAAGTAAGTAAGTAAG
>Ga0123355_10021157_pt1 | contig 10408 bp, 8 predicted proteins | sample TergutEmb28metaG_3_FD_89872 | JGI IMG/M metagenome (GOLD analysis project Ga0123355, IMG submission 89872) | Embiratermes neotenicus P1 segment gut microbial communities from Petit-Saut dam, French Guiana - Emb289 P1 | ecosystem: Host-associated > Arthropoda: Insects > Digestive system > Gut ... | reverse complement strand
GCTGTTAGCAATATCCGTGTAGATGGTGTATTGCATGAGTTTAGTCATATTGTCGGAGTTAAGGAAGATTTAACAGAAATAATCCTTAACCTTAAAAGCCTTGCTTTACACGACTCTAGTGATAATTTGAGTTATAAAACTGCTACAATTGATGCGTCCGGAGAAGGTGTTATTTACGCAAAAGACATCAAGCTTAGTGCGGATGTTGAAGTTTTGAACCCAGACTTGGTAATAGCTACTTTAGATAATGTAGACGCAAGACTATTTATAGAAATGACGATCAAAAAGGGTCATGGTTATGTAGGAGCGGATAAAAACAAAACTCCCGACCAGCCCATTGGCTTAATTCCAATTGATTCTATTTTTACACCTGTACGCAAGGTTAACTTTTCTGTTGAGCCGACTCGTGTAGGCGACGTTACAGACTATGATAAGTTGGTAATGGAAGTATGGACAAATGGCACAATCAGTCCCAAAGATGCGATTTGCTTGGGTGCAAGAATTCTTACAGAACATTTCAATTTATTTGTTGACTTGTCTGATAGTGCTAGAGCTGCTGAAATTATGATTGAGCGCGAAGAAGGCTTGAAAGAAAAAATGTTGGAGATGACCATCGAAGAGCTTGATCTTTCTGTTCGTTCATATAATTGTTTGAAGCGTGCAGGAATAAATACTGTTGAGGATTTAGCAGCGAAAACAGAGGAAGATATGATGAAGGTACGTAACCTTGGTCGTAAATCATTGGAAGAAGTTCTGAATAAATTGACGGATCTTGGGTTGGCTTTACAACCTGGTGACGAATAATAAGACGCTATCGGTTTTTACCTCTTAAGTGAGATAAAGCTGACTACACAAGAGTTAGTAGGTTTGTGTAGCGAGGGGTGTTGTTTTTTTAAAAAGACAACGTAATGCGCAGCCCCATTAAAAAAAGGAGAGATATCATGCCCGGCTATAGAAAGCTAGGACGCACTTCAAGCCAGCGAAAAGCTATGCTACGTGCCCTAACAACCCAACTGATCTACCACGGTAAGATAACAACTACAGAGACCCGTGCCAAAGAAGTAAGGCGTATAGCTGAAAAGCTGATAACCCTTGCTGTAAAAGAACAAGATAATTATGAGACAGTGACAGTAACCGCCAAAGTTCCTCAAAAAGATGTTAATGGCAAGCGCATTAAGGAAATAAAGGACGGTAAAAAAGTTACAGTTTACGATCTGATAGAGCGTAGTGTGAAAAAAGATATGCCTTCTAGGTTAATGGCACGCCGTAAGTTTTTAAGTGTGTTGTACCCTGTTACGGATACACCAATGGGTGCGGTAGTTAAAACTCCGGAGGGTAAAAGACGTAATAGAAAAGAATCTAAGCCTGTAGACATAGCAAACATTATGTTTGAAAAATGGGCACCAAAATACACAGGCCGTAACGGTGGATATACTCGTATAATTAAAATGGGTCCCCGCCGTGGTGATGCGGCAGAAATGGTTTTACTTGAGTTTGTGTGATTGATTATAGTAAATTATGTATATAATAGCCTTGTTTCAGATTGTGTCTGAAACAAGGCTATTTTTGATTTTGCTAAAATGGTAAAAAGGACTGAAGTAGAGATAAAAATGCGATATATAGTCGTTTAGCTTGAAAACGCCCACTCATAACTTGTAAATTTTTCGCAATGCTGCGTCGTTAAAAACTTTGCGCACTCCTAGTGCGCCACGCCTTTTAGCTCCGTGCCTTGCGAAAAATTTTCTGCGTTCTGCGTGGGCGTTTTCAAGGTAAATAACTATAACCGCTGAGGTTTATAAAAAATTTTATGTACTGAATGACATATTTGAGATGTGATACAGGCTTTTCTTTATGTTGGAATATGCTTTGCATGCGTTGAAAGAGCTGTTGTTAGGTTAACCACTATTATGTTATGTTGTGTAAACACATGTTGGACGTTGTTACTGAACTAAGAAATATAGTAAATTTTAAAGCAAAGATAATAAACTTATGCCTAGCCATTAGTGTATATAGGTACTTAACTTGAAAAAGCCCACACAGTGCGTAGGAAATTTTTCACAAGACAAGGAGCTGAAAGGCGCAATATGCAAGAAGTGCGCAAGGTTTTTAGCGACGCGGCATTGCGGAAAATTTACAAGTTATACATGGGCGTTTTCGGGTTAATGATTATATCTGATGCCTAACAAAATTTGGCCAGCTAGCCAGCTTTCTGCGACAAGATTGTAGAGTGTGAAGTTGTGGAAACAGCAGAGCTGGAAAAAGAATATAAAGAAGAACAGTATTACATTTATGTTTGAAATACATTTATAAGCATACACTGCTGAAGTGTTTTAGTTTTAGTAAATTTCCTTGTATCCGCCCTCGTGAACATTAATGCATTTCTGCCTTGGTGGTATGGCTTATGTTAATTGTCACATACTAAAACAGTTGGAACTAGAAATATCTGTACCAGAATTAAAGTGTCGTAGTAGACATATTCTATTATATAATGTAACATTATGGCGTAGGGGTAACTACATCTTACATCTACGCTATATTTATATTTGGAGGAAGGGCTGTTATAATTGAACGCATTAGATATTGTAATATTAGGAATTATTGCCCTGTGTACGATTGTAGGATATAACAAAGGATTAATTCGCGCTGTGTATAGACTAGCCTCTTTTGTGATAGCATTGTTTATTGCATATCAGATATACCCATATGTGGCTCGCGTTCTTCGTCAGACATTTTTATTTCCTGCAATGCAGAGAGGCATTGCAAGTTTTATGAACTTAGAAACACGTGTTGCAGACTATGTCGCACCGCAGGGAGCCGAAATGATAGATAGCTTGCCCATACCTGTGATACTACAATCTTTACTGCATTCGTTTAACACCCCGGAAATGTTTGAAACGTTACACGTAGCTACAATGGAAGAATATATTTCCGGTTTTTTTGCAAACATTGCAATTAATGGAGTAGCTATTGTTCTTGTTTTTGTGATAACATTGGTTGCGTTGTCTATTGTTGGTGCAATGTTGGACATAGTTAGTAAGTTGCCAATAATCAACACAGTAAACCGTGTAGGTGGTGCTATTTTGGGCATTGCTGCCAGTGGAGCTGCTATTTGGTTTGCGCTTGTTGTTGTGGTGTTGTTTGCTACAAGTGACAACCCAGTGGTTTATAATGCGTTAGACGGCTCATGGGTAGCACGACAGTTATTTGAAAGAACATTGCCGCAACTTGCTAGGGCAATATAATGGAGGTATAAATGACTAGGCGTTGGCAAAAACGTAATACGAACCCAATTATTATATTTGTAACTATAAATTTTGTAATTATTTTATTAGTGATGTTGTTTTTTGTTTTGCCATTAGCACAAGAAATTCGTAATACAAGATATAGTATAGAACGGCAAGAAAGCCAGTACTATGCTAGTGCTGCACACATATTAGCGTATGAATATAATTTGCAAGAGTTTGCAATACTAACCGCACGGCGCCAGCTGCTAAACTATTATGAACTGGCACAAACGCTTTCATACATTACCAACCTTGCCGAGGCAAATATGTTGCGAGTAATTAGTTTTACTGCCGCTGAGTCAATAGGAATTTATACATATGAATTGGATAGAATATTAGATATGCGTATTCGTATGGAAAATGAAGGCTATGCAGATAATGTGATGCGTTTCTTATATGAAATGAGTTGCACATCTGTAAATGTTTTGGCAGTGGACATTGTTTGGGATAACCCACAGACAAGAGTAATTGTAGAGATGTCTTTATTTTCATTTTAAAAAAATTTTATTGGATGTATATATATGAAATTTAGTTAATATAATAAATAGACAAGTATGAGGATGTTGTAAGTGGCAAATCACCCTTCCTTTCCCTGTGTTGATATTACAGTAAAAAGGAACAATATATATGCACCATAATACGCTAAGGGGGAAGTTTAGGGATGAAAACATTTTTAGACCGTCCTGCGGTGCTGCCGGAAGTAACAGATGTCTGCTGTAATTATTGTGGCCGTAACGTAGAAAAAGACACTACAGGATATTTTGAAGACCACATTTCGTTGCGAAAAGATTGGGGATATCATTCGCCATATGATGGAGAAACACACACGATTGATTTGTGCGTAGACTGCTACCAAAGCTGGGTATCGCAATTTAAAATACCGCCAGAGATTGATTTTGTGGAATATATATGGGAATAGTAATAAGTTTATGGGGTGTTGCAAAACTGCTGCTGCAGTGCAACATCCCTTCTTACGTTTTGTCAAAAATAATTTTTAATTATATTTAATTTAACCATTGCCATATAAAAATTTTAGTGTATACTAGACAACGTCATAGTATGAATCATTACTAGGAGGCTGTTTTGATAAAAGTACCGGAGTATATGCGTAGTGCGTTTGAAGCCAATGGCGTGCCATTTAGCGACTTGGTATTTGCAATGCACACAGATCTTACGCTTGATGGAAATTTTTCTGATGCGTATGTGGCGATAGACAAAACAAACCTGTACATATTGTACGGTATTGAAGAAATTGTGAAAACAGACGGAGCAAGGCGAATTGTTCCGCAATATACAACGCACGAGGTTGTAACTCACAACCTTAAAGAATTAGGCGAGCTACAAACCGAAACATTACTTTCTACATGCCGCATGGTGTCTATAAAAGACGATGAGAAGCGGCTTGTTTTGCTGTTTTCATTAGGCCACCAATCCTTTGCGGACCGTATGATTAAAGTAATAAAAAATATTGAAGAAGGCAACGACCCACATCACGACATAAAAGTAGATGACGAACTTTTCTGCCCAACATGCGGCACGCGCTTTCCCGAGCCGGAACGTGCGCTATGTCCAAAGTGTACAGATAAGATGCGTATATTTGTTAGATTGCTAGGCTTCTTTAAGTATTATAAAGGCAAGGTTATAGCCTGCTCTCTTGTAATGGCCTTAATTATTGCCACATCTATTTTTGCACCTTTTGTAAGCACCCGCATCCTTTTTGACGACGTTCTTGTTTCGCCACAACGGGTCGTGGATGCATATGACGCATACGTACTTGACGCATATGGAGACTATATTTACGAAGGCGGGCGGTATTTTGGAATGATAGGTGCTATTATTTTGGTAATAATAGCTGTCCGCATTTTTGGCACTCTGCTAAACATGCTGTATCATTTTGTACTGGCCAAAACCATGCCGTGGATAATATACGACCTTCAGCTACGGATTTTTGAGGCAATGCAACGGTTGTCTGTATCGTTTTACACGTCTAAACGAACAGGCTCGCTAATGAACAGGGTTGGGCGAGATTCCCGAAATATTTATTGGTTTTTTGTAGACGGCTTGCCGTTTGTTTTAATACATGGCATTACATTTATTGGTATTACAATTGTTCTGTTTGTGCTAGAGTGGCGTTTGGCATTAATAATTGTGGCCGTCATACCTGTTGCAGGGCTTATGTTTCGTATTCTTAGGCAGATATTTAGGCGTTTCCACCATAAGTTTTGGGTTATGAACTCTCAGCTTAATAACATGGTGTCTGACGCTGTAAATGGGCAGCGGGTTATAAAAGCTTTTGCCCGTGAAGATGAAGAATCTACTCGCTTTAGAGAGACAGGTAATAAGCAAGCGTCTATTGAAATATCTAGCTCAAACCTTGCAGTAACTGCATTCCCTGTTATATGGGGGTATTTGGCACTTGGTGAAATTGCGGTGCTTGCAGTTGGCGGTATGATGGTTATCCGTGGGAATATTACGTTTGGTATCCTTATGGCGTTTTTGGCTTATATGAATATGTTAATGGGGCCGTTGCAGTTTATGTCCACAGTAAGTACTTGGTGGGCCCGCTGTGTAGATGCTGCCCAGCGTGTTTTTGAAGTAATCGACGCAAAATCTGATATTGAAGAAGTTGAAAACCCGGTTGTTCTTGACGATTTTAAAGGTGAAATTACAGTAAAAGATGCATGGTTCCAATACGAACCAGCTAAGCCGATATTAAAGGGTATGAATTTGCATGTACCTGCAGGTCAAACACTTGGGCTGGTGGGTAAAACTGGTGCAGGTAAGTCTACGCTAGCTAACCTAATAGCCCGCTTATACGACCCTTCTGAAGGTGAAGTGCTGGTAGACGGCATAAACGTAAAACAACTAAGCTTGCAGCAGCTACGCACTAGCATAGGCATTGTATCCCAAGATATTTATTTGTTTATTGGCAGCATTGCAGACAATATCCGCTATGCCCGCCCCGACGCCTCTATTGAAGAAGTAATGTGGGCGGCAAAAATGGCTTCTGCCCATGACTTTATTGCCAAACTGCCGGACGGGTATGAAACCCGCGTGGGCGCAGGCGGGCAAGATTTATCCGGTGGTGAAAAGCAGCGTCTTTCCATTGCCAGAACAATTATACAAAACCCCAAAATTCTTATATTGGACGAAGCCACCGCCGCTATGGATACTGAAACGGAAGGCAAGATTCAAGACGCACTTAACAAGTTACAGTCCGACAGAACAACTATTGCAATTGCGCACAGGCTTTCTACCTTAAAAGATGCACAACATTTGGCTGTTATTAACGAGGGTAAAGTTGTAGAAAATGGAACCCATGAAGAGTTAATGAGGCTAAAAGGCGAGTACCATAAGCTGTATACCATACAGATGGAAGGCTTGAAAGTTATTAGTATGGATTAAAGGGGCATGGCGTTATGACCATTAATTTAAATGGAAGAGTTGCCGTTATAACCGGCGCAACAGGCCAGCTTGGGCGTGTAATGGCCAGAACATTAGCTAAAAGCGGTGCAGATATTGCATTACAATATATAAGCAACAAAACAATGGCAGACGAACTTGTTGCGGAAATTACGAGCATAGGACGCCGTGCCATTGCCATTAAAGCCGATATTACAAGCGAAGCTTCTGTTAATAACATGCGTAAGCAAATTTTACAAAACTTAGGCCATGTGGATATTGTGGTTAACAATGCAGTAATACAATACACATGGACGAGTATCCTTGAGCAAAATCTTGAGGATTTTCATAGCCAATTCGAGTCTTGCACGATGCAAAGCGTGCTTATGGGCAAAGCTTTCCTGCCTGCAATGGTAGCAAAAGGCGGCGGGCGTTTTATAGGAATAAACACGGAATGCTCGGCACTTTGTAATGCAGACTCTGGCGCATATGCCGCCGCTAAGCGTGGTATGGATGGACTTTATAGGGTGCTTGCAAAAGAAGTAGGAGCAAGCGGTGTTACAGTAAATCAAGTTTCGCCAGGGTGGACAATTAGCGATAACGACCGTGTAAACGGGACAGAAATAGCACCAGAATATTCCGCAAAAATCCCGCTTATGCGGCGTGGAACAGACCAAGAAATTGCAAATGTAGTTTTATTTTTAGCGTCGGAGTTATCGTCTTATGTAACAGGTGTTAACATACCCGTGTGCGGCGGAGCCGTTATGGTGTAAAGGAAGGATTGAAAAAATGGACTCACTTCAAATGGATTTAGGAATTCTAGACCTAAAACAAACAAAATTCTACGCTACAGAAGGCGGTTTCGTAGGCCTAAAATATAAAGACGAAGACTACAAGCATGTTATCCTACGCCGTGTAATGCCACTGCAAATGCCAATGGAGTACATTTCTGTAGCAGATACAGAGCATAAGGAAATTGGCATACTAAAAGCCATTGCAGACTTGCCGCAAGACCAGCAAGATGTTGTTGTGCGTGAGTTAGACAACCGTTATTATGCGCCAGATGTGCTGGACGTTGTGTCTGTACAAGACAAGCTTGGTTATGTGTATATGGAACTGCGCCTTAGAAACAAACAAGGCAAAGAGTATACAAAAAATTGTGCAGTAAAAGACGTAAGCCGTAATATTCGTATGACAACTAACACCAGCGTGCTTATTTTTGATGTGGACGGCAACCGCTACGTAATTTCCGACGTTGCCAACTTAAACCGCCAGAGTATGCGCAAGCTGGATGCATATTTGTTCTAATTTGTTATCGAACACACCCTGATTAGGAGACACTCATGAAGCAATTTATTTTTGAATATGACCTTGCGCTGGACATGTCCCCCATTTCCGGGAGGTTAATATTTTCGGCCGATGGCAGGATTACTAGCGAAGAAAATGGCAAAGAAGCATTTTCTTTGCACTCGAAAGAAGTAAAAGAGGCATTTGTTAAGCCCGGCGTTGGCTGCGGTTTGATTTATGTAACCTATGAAGGCGATACCCCGGACAGGGTACTGTGCCGCTTTACCATGAGCGGCCTAAAGCCGGCCGGAGAGCTTTGCAAAATGATTAACTTCTACAATACGTCCGGCAATGCACAAATCCCGGACGAGGTAGAAAAACGAGTATGCGAAAAATGTGGCCGCCCAATGATGGCAGAGCTTAGCGTGTGCGTCTTTTGCTACAGTAAACTTACAGTTGTAAAACGTGCATTTAGCTTTTTTAAGCCGCAGGCAAAAAGAATTGTTGCGTCGCAATTAGTTGCACTGCTTGTATTTGGTGCAATGCTTACATTCCCAATATTCGCCCGCAGGTTAATAGACAACCACCTAGAGCCGCAAATTGGCACATGGGCAGATATACTTGCCATTGCGGGTATAATGGTGTTTATCCGTATTGCGGGGGAAGCTACATTCATATTTACATCACGGATTTTTAATAAAGCCACAATTACAATTTCTAACGATATACGCTCTACGGCGTACAGTAAAGTGCAAAGCCATTCTATGACCTTGTTTGCCAAGCGCACCCCGGGTGACTTGATACGCCGTGTTATGGATGACACGGGTGTAGTTAGCGATTTTATTAACTCCATGGGGCGTTGGATAATTGAGTTAGTTGCCACATTTATAATTGCAATTATTTTCTTGTTGTTTATTAACTGGCAATTAACGCTTTGGGTACTTATACCTGTTCCTATTGTTGTACTGCTTTTGCATTCGTTTCAAACGTTTATACGTGCCAGGTTTGAGCGGGAATGGCGCAGAAGTTCAAGGGTTAACTCCATTTTGCACGATATAATAAAAGGCATACGCACAGTAAAATCCTTCGGTAACGAAAAGCGCGAAATAGAGAAGTATTCTAACGCAACGTTTGAGCTTGCAACAATGTCTTCCAAAAACGAGGCGTTGTGGGGCTTGCTGTTCCAGCCTGTTTCATTCTTTGTTGGAGCGGGAGAGTTTTTGGTTTACTTTATAGGTGGTAGAATGGTGCTTGACGGTACATTAACACTTGGTCAGTTGGTGCAATTTACTATGTACCTATGGGCAATTTTTGGCCCATTGCGCTGGCTAACGCAGCTACCACGCTTTTTTGCAAATGCAACAACAAGTATGGTAAAAGTGTTTGAGCTATTAGATGAAGAATCTGAAATAACATCCCCAGTGGCACCGCAAAACGTGCCTATTGCTGGGGGCGTGGGTTTTGAAAATGTATACTTTGGCTACAAGTCTTATGAACCGGTACTAAAAAATGTTAGCTTAGAAATTAAACCAGGGGAAATGATAGGCCTTGTTGGTAAGTCTGGTGTTGGTAAGTCTACACTTATAAACCTTGCCATGCGCTTGTACGACCCTAACACAGGCAAAATAACAATTAACGATACAGACTTGCGTGCAATGGAAACTACCCACTTGCATGAAAATATGGGTGTAGTGTTCCAAGACAGCTTCCTATTTGCCGGTACATTTTTAGAGAATATTGCATACGGCAAGCCCGGCGCAACAGTTGAAGAAGTAGTGGCCGCTCCAAAAGCTGCCGAAGCTCATGATTTTATTGTAAAAAGCCCGGACGGATACAACACACCAATTGGCGAGGGCGGCCAGTCTTTATCCGGTGGCGAACGCCAGAGGCTGTCTATTGCCCGTGCAATAATTAAAAACCCTGAAATTCTTATACTGGACGAAGCTACGAGTTCCCTAGATGTAGAAACAGAGTCTTTGATACAGGAAAGTTTGAACCGTATAACCAAAGGGCGCACAACAATTGCAATTGCCCACCGATTATCTACGTTGCGTAATGCAGACCGTTTGGTTGTACTAAAAGACGGCGGTGTTGCAGAAGTTGGTACACATGCGGAATTATTAAAACAGCGTGGCATTTATTATGACTTAGTAATGGCGCAACGGCAAAACAGCCGTAAGGCAGAACCTACGGCAGGTTAGGAATTTAACTACCCCCTGATTGCATATTTTTAAAGTGCAATTAGGGGGTTTTATATTACTATAAAGGAGGATATAGTTATGATGTATTATTTAGAATCTGATTCGCTTGTAGTTTCTGTCAACAGTTTTGGTGCAGAGCTTTCCGGCATAAAATGCAAAAAAACAGGAATGGAATACCTTTGGCAAGGAGAAGCACCATTTTGGAGGGGGCGTTCCCCTGTACTGTTTCCAATG
>Ga0123355_10021156_pt1 | contig 10408 bp, 7 predicted proteins | sample TergutEmb28metaG_3_FD_89872 | JGI IMG/M metagenome (GOLD analysis project Ga0123355, IMG submission 89872) | Embiratermes neotenicus P1 segment gut microbial communities from Petit-Saut dam, French Guiana - Emb289 P1 | ecosystem: Host-associated > Arthropoda: Insects > Digestive system > Gut ... | reverse complement strand
GGTATCTGAAAACACAGGTTGGTTACAGCCAAGGCACGTCTACGTATACTAAACTTGTATCATATCCAAAGATTGTGTGCTCAGTGACTGTAACCATTGCGAGTTTTCAGATACCCACTGAACTGTAACAAACGCCCATGCATAAACCTCCATTATCAAAAACATTTTATTGGCAAACAAGAATGGGTGGGTTAAAATATATGGAGTCGTTAAAGTTTTGATTGGAGGGCAAGACTTTGAAAGAAAGGCATCATGGCAAACCAAAGTCCTCAGGAAAGTCTTGGCAGTATTACAAAAAGAAGAGTCTCTTAAAATCATATAATCTCCGCTATGACGAGTTTTTTGACAAGTTGAGAAAAAGTGACTTGCGCTCAGAGACTTTGGAACAGTTGGAAGCGTCCGAGCAGCAGTGCATTGCGCTGATCACTAAGTCAAGAAGTGTTGCCAGCTTTCATAAAGTCAATGCAGAGGCGAGAAGGAAAGCACAGCAATGCAAGGGGCTGATGCTTAATCGCTTAGATGAAATCAGAGATATGTATATCACCAAGTTTAACGAAATGCATGGCTTTTATATTGATATGCTCAAGTTACGCACGATGGGGGAAAAAGCAAAGCTTAAATTCACTATTGGCGACTATGTTTTCACCGAAGTCGCCGCACAGATTATTCCCGAGCAGCCTAAAGATGAATTTCCGCACGCCAGAACATTACGGCGGCATTTTGTCATTCACTATGGAGATACCAACACAGGAAAGACCTATAATGCGCTCATTGCACTCAAGTCAGCAAAAAGAGGCGTGTATCTTGCACCGCTGAGACTTTTGGCACTGCAAATATTCGAGCTGCTTAATGCTGACGGCGTACCATGTACTCTGACCACCGGCGAAGAGGATATTTTCGTTATGGGCGCAGGGCATATCTCTTCCACCATCGAAAAGCTCGACATTCGCGAGCATTATGATGTCGCTGTGATTGATGAGGCTCAGATGCTGGCCGACAAACAGCGCGGTCATGCATGGGTAAAGGCTATACTCGGTACGGCGAGCGATGAGATACATATATGCTGTGCGCCCAATGCGGTAAAACTGGCGGCAACGCTCATTGAAAGTTGCGGTGATACATATGAGACGATCGAATACCATCGTGACACTGAGCTTATCTTTGAATCCGAGCCATTTCGCTTCCCATCTGACGTGGTAAAGGGCGATGCGCTTATTGCATTTTCAAAGAAGATGGTGCTGGGCATTTCCAGTTTACTTACACAGCATGGGTTGAAAGCAAGTGTCATTTACGGCGACTTGCCCCCGGAGACACGGCGTAATCAGATGAAAATGTTTGTTGATGGGGATGCTCAAGTCGTAGTTTCTACTGATGCGATCGGCATGGGTCTTAATTTGCCGGTCAAGCGCATCATTTTCATGGAAACCGAAAAGTTCAACGGTGACGATGTACAGCAACTTAAGCCTTCTGAAATCAAGCAAATTTCCGGACGCGCCGGCAGAAAAGGAATCTATGATGTCGGCTATGTCAATAGCATCACCGATCGGGAGTATATCAAAGATTCACTTCGCTTCCAATTGGATGATTTAAGCAGCGCTTATTATCTGCCCCTCGAAAAATATGTGCTCAGTTTCCCTACCGGCAGCCTTATTATGCGCCTGACTGCTTGCATGGATGCACGAAAGGACATCAGCTATCTGAGCAAAACCGATATCTCCCAAGCGTTATATCTACTCAAGAAGATTGATACGCTTGATTTAAGTCTTGAGGACAAGCTGAATCTGATTTTCATCCCATTCGATGCTAAACGTGATGCGCTGGTGGCACAATGGCTCAACTATACACATATTTATGTCACAGCCAAGACAAAAGGGGAGTCCCCCGAGACGCGTTTGTTGGGTGATAAAAGTCTGTTTACTGCTTCACCCTCGGATAATTTGGAAGAACTTGAGCACCAATACAAGGCATTGGGCTTATTATATTCTTTTTGCAACACTATGGATTTACCGCTCAACAAGCAGGCTGTCATGGATCAAAAGTATGCGATTGCGGAGCAAATTCACAACCTCTTAAAAACAAATATGAAGATGATGGGTCGAAAGTGCAGGGAATGCGGTGCAAAACTGACTTGGGATTACCCTTACCCGGTCTGTGACAAATGTTTTGCACGAAAGCATGGTCGTTGATGCTTTCATGATTGCGGCATATACAGTATGACCAGCCTCCCTTTGTCTTTAGGTAGTGTTTAACCGCCAAGATCGCCATTGGGTTTCGCTGTATACATTGTGCTTTGCATAGATCCATGATAAAATTGCCTTCAAATAAAAGGTATTAACCCCAGGGCAGAGCCCTGGACCCCGCACTTCGTGCGGGGTGCGCGGCAAAGACCGCGCGGTTTTGAACCTTGTGTAATCTGCGCTCGTTCGGTCATGGCCGAGCCAGCCTCGGTCGCGACGCTCTCTTCGCTTGATTATAAAATAATGAATATTGCTCAGAAGGGTGGTGCATTTTGGTGAAGTGGAAGAGGTATAAACACCTAATTGTAATGGTATTTGCGGCAGCAATTGTTGCTGTGGCGTTTGTCGTTTTGCTATCTGATTCCGGATATGAGCCTCAGGTCGGTGGAACTGACACTTTAGAGTCCGGTCATATTTCTGAGGAAATGGACACACCGGGCGATATTGATGCTCCTTCGCATACAGAACGTACTGCCTCTTATCGCACAGGGACTCACGATCCACAAGACACTTTCTCTCGCATGATATTGTATAACTCTCTTTCTGCTGAGCGCAGGATGCATCCGCTTGAATACGCAGCTGTAGCAGCATTAAGTCAACCCATTAATGTTTCCCACATTTTCATGGAAGAGGGTTTTTTGTTTGAAATCACAGATGCGGCGATCGTTGGCAATGCGCTTTATCTTCATTATACCCTTGAGGATTTGGTTGGCAGGCGCTTCGATGAGCTGACCACTTTTATCGTCGACATTCAACCGAAAGGTGTTGAAACTTTCGGTCGTTTCGCAATAGCTGTAAATTCCGGGATCGGGGATTTTGGCGCTTTTAATTTTCGCAGCCGGTCGGTTTATGCTCAGCTCTTTGAGTCTCAGGAGTTCACTTTTGAATTGCTTGCAATAAACCATAGTCATAAGTTTGGAGAGTATGAGCTCGAAATTGACCTATCTACATTGGCTCATGTCGAGGCTTTTGATTATATCGCCGACAATCCAATTTTGCAGCCTCATACTCACCTAGTCGAGTTTGCAAAACCCGGCTTTGAGCTAACCCAGCCTCAAAATTTATCCGCCATAGGTATAATCAATGGACAGTTGCACATTCAGCAAAGTAGTTATCGTGGAGGTGCCTCACCAAATCATTTACCGCACAGTCATGTGTCTCTGTTCTTACTCGACCCTATGGGCAACATTGTACCGCCTCGCCTTAGCACCGGGTTAATGGACACTATGCACACATCAGTTCATTTTATGCGAAATGGAGTTGGAGACATTTTTCCGCTAGGCCTCCTGACTACCGGCTCAAGGGATAGAATAATGCACCATAGTTATCCCGAAGAGCACAGAATAACACATTATATCTATAGCGAATCGGTTTTCGACGTGGATTTAGATCGGATTTCGGAATATAGATTGGTTGCCAGCTTTTCATCTCAGGAGAGAACTACGCTCGATTGGGAGACCAGCTTCGAGGTTAATGTAAGTGAAGAACTAGGCTTATGGGCAGATGTCCACGATGTTGCGTTTAATATCGGGGCCGGTGCAATGGTCACGATAAGCGAATTGATGCTCACACCCTCAGGTGTAGTTGTAGTGGGTACAATGCATTTTGAAGGTCTGCGCATGTCAAACAGTCCCGCTTTAATGAATATAGAAGTTTCTGTCCATACTGCCGATGGTGTATTTCAGACATTTTGGGGAGATAGCAGAGATATTGCCTCTGCTGTTGGAGAGAACCGAATCATCAATGAGTTCAGCATTTTTTATGCGATTGATCCGGAGATCGGATTTTTGCGGCCTGGCTCGGTTACTTCCATAGAAATTAATGGACATATTATCCCAATAACCCAATAGGGTATTTGCGAGAGGAGTTATCGTTATACATGAGTAAGTTACAGTACCAGTTGTTTGTTTCAGTTGCCAACACACTTAATTTTTCGCGCACTGCTGAGAAGTTTTTCATTTCTCAACCGGCAGTAACCCATCACATAAAGATGCTTGAAAACTCACTAGGTGTTAAGCTTTTTAATAGGACAAGCAAAAAAATCGCTTTGACTAACGAGGGATCTGAATTTTTGCCCTACGCCAATCATGCACTGGATGTCATCACCAATGGCGAGGCACGCATCAGGAATATTACCCAAGGCAAGCTTGGGCATATCCGCATAGCCGCTTTGTCAACCACTACACAGCAGCTCACGGCCTGTCTCGATGTGCTTTATGAGAAATATCCGTCCATTCAGGCAGATGTGGATCTTCTGGAGGGCAAGGAGCTGATCTCTTCGCTTCAAAAGGGTACTTATGATTTTTATTTTTTGATTGCTGATATGGTTTCTCAAGCAGAGCATTATGAATCCATACCTATATTTACAGATAGCTTGGAGTTGTTTGTCAACAAGAGCATCGTCAAAAGCATTGATATGACCGACTGGACAACAATTGCACGTCATCCGTTTGTTTCGGTCGCCAGAACTGACACTTGGCTTACGAACCGTATACGTACCATATGCAGAAATAGAGGTATTGTTCCGAATATTATTAATTATTATAACCGCCCTGAAGCTGCGATTATCTCTGTAAACACCGGGGTTGGCATTGCCATTTTACCGGGAGAACTCAAAAATTTGTTCTTGCGTCCGAATATTGTTGCTTTGCCCATCCATGGCGAGGATGCAAAGGTCAATTATTCTTTTTGGGGAAGAACTGAGAGCAGGTCGAATTCTGTTGCACTTTTTAAGGAAATTGTGGCATCTATGTTTTCAAAAGAGGATTGACATATCGCAATAGTGTTCCTCCTTATGGTATTTTGTCTATTGCTCTTTAAAAACAAATGTCCCTGAAACCTCTGTTATGTAATGAAACGTCAGGGGTTTCAGGGCTTATTTTTGTCATATTCGCTGCCGCAGAAACATTTCTAAAGTGCTGAATCTCGTTTTGCATTGGTCAAGTCATTGCGCAAAACACACACTTTATTTGCTCTCGTCTCTAACTTTCATAAATTCGGATTCGTGCTCAACAAAGGCTTCCACAAGTCCGGGATCGAAATGCGTTCCGCTGCCATTTTTTATAATCTCTACAGCTTCTTTGTGGGTTTTTTTCTCTCTATGCGGGCGGTCTGTTGTCAGGGCGTTGTAAACGTCAACAATTGCCATGATTCTTCCTTGAAGCGGAATTTCATCTGCTTTAAGCCCGAGCGGATAACCGCTGCCATCCCATTTTTCGTGATGGCTTCCTGCCATAATTTCAGCATACCGAAACATCGTTCCAAGATCGAGGGTGTCTTCAGCTTGTTTCACTATCTTGATTCCCAGTTCCGTGTGTACTTTTATTTCGTTGAATTCTTCTTCTGTCAGTTCTCCGGTTTTTTTCAGAAAGCTCTCTGTCACTGCCGCTTCTCCAACATCATGCAGCTGTGTTGATAAAAGCAAAAGGTTCGTATCCCAAGATGCAATATCGTCTTTGTAGTGGTCACGCTTTGCTAAATCCTTGAGAACGATCTCAAGATAGCGCCGCATTCTGTCTGCATAGCCACGTTCTTTGCCGCTGCGAACACCTACAAAATCTGCGAAGATGTTCAGGGTAGGATATAGTCTGCCTAGTTGGTCTTCGACGTTGGCTGCGTCAACATCAACGTCAATAGGAAGCGCCCTTAAGACTGATTCTAACGATAGGGCATTTGTTGCGTCAGCACTCATGATTTTTGCAACCGGGTTTCCGTCTTTCGTAACTATAACTTCCTGCGTTTCTGCTAGAGCGACGTATTTGTCTACGTCCTTTTTAAGTTCCGATACCGAAATTAGCATTGCAAAACACCCCCTAATATTACGTACTCGTACTTCATTCTTAAGGTTTGTGTGCTTATTTTGAAAATGGAGTACTCATCATAGGTATTGTATCACATTGGGCAATTTCGTGCAAATCGTCTTTTTTGAAAAATTTTTGACACATCTTCGCATCACAATATATCATCTTCCGTTGTGTAGCTTCTTTTTATCAGTTGATGTATATTGCGTGGTTTGAAGAATCCCAGCTTATTTGCAAATCCAAGACATATGCAACATACGCAAGCGGGACAAACAACTGCCCATCTATATAGCGCACTGAGCCAAATCTATTTTGCAAGTTTTGGCCTAATTGCACATTCAGGTCGATCTCGCCAAAAATGGTATGCACATCAACCAGCGCAAACATGGCTCTTTCGTATTGCAAATCAAGAAAAGGAGCATGTGCCATAGGCGTATTATTTTCATTTTGGCTAAAGTTAGCTACTCCAATTACAAAGCGATATTGGTTTGTGGGTACTACAGGCTCATCACTGAGCATCACGAACACCTCATTGCTGTATCTTACAGTTGGCACGCCATCTTCTATGCTAAAAGTCCTGACTCCGCCGTGCATCCTAGTCCTGCCTAAAGTCACAAGCGTGTAATCATCCACCACTTCTTCTAAAAACAACACGCTGCCGAGAAGCATTGAGTATGCAAATCCGCTTTCATTTATGCCTAAAGTAAATGCAAGGTTTTCATTACCTGCCTCATCAATAGTTCCCCATCTGCCAATCCATCTTTCAAAGCTTTCCGGTGCAGGCGTTGGATTTAGTCGTTTTCCTTGTCTATTTACCCCGCCCCCACCGTATAAAAACATATCTGTTTGGTGCTGTAGTCCGCCTGCATGGCCAATAGATACCGCCCCACTTGCATGACGACGATGTATAAGCCCTAACCCTATATTCTTTTCGCCTTCTACCGCAATCATTTTATCTATGGTCGCCGATTGTAAAATACGCGTATCTTCATCATCTCCACAGAGGCCACCATTGAGCATAATGTGCATGAAACGCGCCATATCCACCGCACTTGAGACCATACCACCGGCAGATGTTGCATGAGCGTATATAAAAAAATCGGCTGCTGTTTCCGCATTGTTATAAGGCAGGGCAACATATGGTCTGTTTTCCGGTGTAATTTCAAAACTGCTTGAATTCATTCCTGCCGGAGAAAATATATTTTCTTGAGTAAAACCTACAAATCCATCAAAATAGCTCTTCGCCCCTGTCAGCCTTGCCACCAAAATGCCCAGCAGGGCATAGCCTGTGTTGTTGTATGTTTGGTTGTTTTGCTCTTGGTTTTGCATATGGAGATTGGGAAACGACGAAAACATGCGGTTCATCGCTTCTCTATTTTGCTCATTACCGGCTCTTGCCCAAGGAGCAAATGAAGTAAAATATTCACCGGAATACTCATGTATGCCTGATGTGTGGTTAAGTAACATTCTTGTGGTTATATTCCTATAATCTCCTCCATACACAGGATTAGGCAACATGCTAAACTCGGGTAAATATGTGACGATGGGCTTGTCTAGGTCAAGCACACCTGCCTCAACCAATTGCATTATGGCGATGGCTGTAAACGGCTTTGCTGTTGAGCCTATAGAGAAGAGTGTATCTCCGGTTACAGCAACGCCTTGTGCGGTATCCGCATAGCCTAAACCTTGCGTCCATGTAAAGCCGCGATCTACATCAACCAACGCCATTACCAAACCGGGTACTGAAAGTGTTTCCATCATAGATACAGCTTGTTCCATAGCCACCTGTCTTGTCATTTCAAACAGCGCTGTCTTTTCATACGCCATTGCGTTTATGGGTGCAAGCATCATGCTTGTTGCCAAAACGCCAAGCGCCAGATTTTTTAAGGTTTTTATAAAACCCTTTCCCTTTAACTTCATAATCTGTTATACCACCTTTTCATTATTAGTTCCGCCATGACTAAAAGGACTGTTGTTATCCTATATCCCTGTCTGACTGAAGTTAGTATAACTTGACCAACATTAGGTGCACCTTAAAAAAAGCGCATGGCAGAAATAATTTTGCAAATATTTTTGCCATAAAAAACAAGCCGCAATCATCTAATCTCAAGACGGTCGCAGCTTGTTTTTATATCAATTTGTTAAATGTGGATGCTGACGAGCGTACCCGCTCCAACTTTACTGGTCACGTTGATGCGCATCTGATGGGCATCTAAAATATGCTTCGTAATGGCTAGTCCCAGTCCATTACCACCTAGTTTTTTCGCACGGGACTTGTCCACACAGTAAAATGGGTCAAACAATTGTCCCAGTGACTCCGGGGGAATTCCAATACCGGTATCGGCAATGGTGATTTGATGCTGCGACAGGGTAACGGCAATATTTCCGCCCTCAACATTGTAGCGAACTGCATTATGGACTAAATTGAAAAACGTTTGTCTCAGCAGTGTTTTTTCTCCTTTAATCGTCACGTCTCCAATGATTTTCGCGTCTAAGCGCTTGATGCGAATAGTCTCTTCTAAGTCCTCAATAATATCTTCAAAAATTTCTCTTGCCTGAAATACCGTCCTGCCGACTCCGCTGGAAGCCCTTCCCATTTCCAGCAGTCCTTCTACCAAATTAATCATCCGTTCTGTGCTGTTTTTCACTTCACCAAAAACTTCTTTATAGTCGTCCACCGTTGGCGTATCGTCCATCTCTAAGGTTTCCATGTTGGCTCGGATAATAGTAAGGGGTGTTTTGAGTTCATGGGCAGCATTCTGAGCGAATAGTTGCTTACTTTCAAAAGAACGATGCAGTGTGTCTAACATTTCATTAAAGGCTATGGTAAGCTGTGAAATTTCATCGTGGCTTTTTGGCAGAGGAAGGCGCTCATGCAGTTTGTCTGCGTCAATTTCTCTGACGGAGCCGGATAACTTCTTGATGGGGCGCACAATTACATCTGCCACCCAGTATGCACCGAGTGAAGCTAACATGATAATCGCTGCCGCAACCCACAAACTATATTGCCTAAAATCCCTTTGGGTAGTGACCAGCTGTGCTTGCAACTGCGCTGCGGGAATAAGTGTAATAGCATCCCCATGTTCTTGCAGCAACTGTTCTAATTCTTCTGTAGAAATATAAAAATCATGCATGTTTTCTAGGTCAATGTTCAATGTTTCTTGCGACCACTCAGCAGCAGAAAAGTTACTGACACTTCCGTCATCATTTATAAGCATGATATCTGCAATTCCTGTAAAGTGCATAATACTCATTTGCATCGGATTTGAGATGTTTTGTTGGGCGTTCATCAGTGAGAGTGCTGTCAAGGAAATGGTTAGCACAACAAGGGAAACAGAAAAAATGACAGTTATTTTTAGTCGAAAAGAGAGTCTATCCCACATAATATCCTTGTCCCCTCACATTTTTGATAAATCCCTCCGGGAGTTTTCGACGCAAGGCACTGATGTGAACATAAAAGGATTTTTCTATTTCGTCAGTGTCGCTATCCCATACGCTTTCAATGAGTTTTTGGGCTGAAATTGTTTCCCTTTTCCGGAGCATCAAATATGTTATGATTCCGTATTCTTTTTTTGAAAGCGCAACAGAATTCCCACCAACTGCAAGTGTTTTCGTTGTCGTGTCAAGGACAACATCATCTATCTCAATTATCGCTCCCGATGTTTGAAAGTTTCGGCGAAGAAGGGCTCTAAGGGCATGGAGTTTTTTGACCTCATGCCTTTTGCAATGCCCAAAAACACATATACAACTTAATAGCGTACCTTTTCCCAACTTGGGAAAAGCAAGAGGCTCGATTGATTATTCCCATCCATCAATCGGGTCTTTTTTTGTTTCCGCTGAGAAAGGAGGAAATTATGCCAAGACGGAACAAACGCAAGACGGCGGCAAGCGAACCGCACATTCACGCACCATCGCCTTATGCCAAAGGGTACAAAGTAAAATGTAAGGGTTGTGCCTTTGTAGGGCTGGGGTCTGTTTGCCTCACAAGTGACGGCAAGTGCTTGAAATTGCCGCCTACCGCAAGGGAGGTTAACGATGCCGAAGCTGAACGAAGAACAAATAAGTCAAGCAAGGAGCGTTGACCTACTGGATTATCTTCAAACCTTTGAGCCGGGCAATGTCCGAAAAAGCAAAGGAAGCGGACGGAAATATCACACTCCTAAAAGCGAGTGGACAATCATTCCCGACAAGCACCCAGCCATCATTTCCAAGGGAGTTTTTGAGCAAGTACAGGCGTTAGCCTCACAAGGCAAGCGACGTATGCAACCGCATAACTATCTGTTAAAAGGCAAAATCGTGTGTGGAACTTGCGGTAAAGCAATGATTTACGGCACAACGACCTATGAGCCGATGTACCGTTGTATGTCTACC
>Ga0123355_10021155_pt1 | contig 10408 bp, 11 predicted proteins | sample TergutEmb28metaG_3_FD_89872 | JGI IMG/M metagenome (GOLD analysis project Ga0123355, IMG submission 89872) | Embiratermes neotenicus P1 segment gut microbial communities from Petit-Saut dam, French Guiana - Emb289 P1 | ecosystem: Host-associated > Arthropoda: Insects > Digestive system > Gut ... | reverse complement strand
ATGGAGGAGATTGCATAACGAGGAGCTAAATGATTTGTATTCCTCACCCAATATTGTGCGGGTGATAAAATCGAGAAGAATGAGATGGGCTGGGCATGTGGCGTGTATGGGTGAGGAGAGGGGTGTATAGGATCTTGCTGGAGAAACCGGAGGGAAGGAAACCACTGGGGAGACCTAGGCGTAGATGGGTGGATAATATTAGGATGGATCTGCAGGAGGTGGGATGTGGGTATATAGACTGGATTGGGCTGGCCCAGGATAGAAACAGGTGGCGGACGCTTGTGAGTGCGGTAATGAACCTTTGGATTCCGTGAAATGCGAGGAATTTCTTGACTAGCTGCAAACCAGTTAGCTTCTCAAGAAGGACTCTGCACCATGGAGTAAGTAAGTAATTATGTATCAGAGCTCTGCCCCTAGATTCTGTTGGCCCTTGTAACGCGGATAACGGGACTCCAAAAATTGCGCCTTTCAATATTGCCGTGTTCATCTGTCGGACCTAATCTTAGGGGGGAAGATTTGTGTTGTGAACCATGCGCGAGCTAAGAGGAGGTCGTTGAAATAACGGATTCTATGTTCGAGATTAAGCGCTCTATGGTAGGCTTCCTGTACTTGTGCGCGAAATTTTGCGCACAACACTGCCCATGATTTTTTTTTTTGCGGATTCCTGTATATTTGTCGGCATATGGAAACCTAGGAGTTTAATATCGTCATAGTAATTAATGTCCATTACGGGCTTGATTTGTTCCAGAATCCAAGGGCAATAGCACGAGATTTATTTGCATTGATGCATGCACCAGTAGCGTGCATAAAATCTTGTAGTGTCTGCTTGATGGTGTCTGTCCTTTCAGGTTGCGTAACGATAAACGTAATATCGTCGGCGTATGCCACCGCCGTCGTTTTGCTGCTATTAAGTATGATGTACATTCCATTTAGCTTCTTGTCGCGGTTGATGAGGAGAGGATTTATGCACAAGACAAAAGGTAACATACTGAGACGGCAACCCTGTCGCACTCCACTTTGTATTTCAATCGGTGTCGATTTGTGGCCATTAGTATTAGTGTTGAGGTAGTATCGGCTTAGATCTTTTGAAGTTGAGCACAAGTTTTCACTTATCCCGTATTCTCGTAGGATCTTCATGAGAAAAGTATGTGGCATTTTGTCGAAGGCGTCCTTGAAATCGATCGATAACGAACGTATTGCTTTGTTAGTTTCCTCGGTGTAAGCTATTATATTCCCCACAGTGGCAACTGCATCGAAAATTGTTTGACCATTTCTCCCACAGTATTGGTTATGATGCAGTATATCTTTCATATATGGACACAGACGGTTCGCTATGTTTCTAGGAGGTAATTTGTAGGCTGTGTTCAGGATGGTGAAGGGTCTATAGTTTTCCGGGCTTGCAGAGGCGCCTGTTTTAGTAGGTATTCAATATGGTCGTGTTTTTGTGTCAGACAATGACTCTTCCATGTAAATGTTGTTTATAATGTCTAGCATACGTGTATCATTCTTAACAATACCCCAAATCTGTTTAAAAAATTCGTGGCATATTCCATCAGGACCTTATGATTTGTGTCATTTTCTTTTCTTCCCAACTTTGCGCAATTCTTCCATGGAGATGGGGTGGTCTAGTTCAGTATTTGCGTCTCACGGGATTTTTGCTATACCACAGGGTACCACCTTTTTAAAACTACGCATTTCAATCTGGGGATGACTGTATTTTGTCTCCAGGAAGTTCGTGAATAGTCGCATTATAACGTCCTGCTCTATGTGAAGTTGTCCTTGAGGGTCAAGTACATGGGTTACTAGCCGCGATTCTTTTACGCTTGCGTGATCGTATATAGTGGTAGGTAGGAATGTCTTCATCCTGAACAGCGTCGTTCTCAACCGTGTCCATTAGCACACCTCTCATGTAACTACTGCCAAGCGTAATATTTTCGTTTTCAACCGTCGGATAGTAATGGCGACATTTTCCGTCGCCTGGGAGGGGATCGTACTACGTCGTAAATCGCTGCACAGTGAAAATCTTCCATGTCTTTCCTGTCACGATTCATCGATGCTCCCTCACGCGGGAAGATATGTCTCATCATTTGCTGAACATATCGATCCCACCATGACGCCTTGTTGGGATAATATTTTCCAGTCATTTTCCATTTGCACCAGAGCAGCATTAGCGTGTCACGAAATGTGTTATCCCCCAAAAGAGAAATATTCATTTTCCATAATCGTATTTTCCGTGAACTGATCTGATGGGGATACGTCAGGCGTACTACAAAGGCAAAGTGGTCGAAAAACAGGTCTACAATTGCTTCGAATCCCTGCGTGCGTTTTCGTAGTGGGTCCGTTATATACAGAGTCCGCCAGTGAATCGGGCGATTTGGCGGCTTTTTTTCTATTTTTAATGTGAGAGGTGAAGGGGAATGATGCTACCAGATGGCGTGACCGTGAATAGCGTTCAGTTTGAAATGGAGTCGTGGAATGGCGCACAGCGTGTTTTCGCCGTAAAATTATTTTATAAGAACAAAGATAGTTACGTTGCTACCCAACGTGAATTTCGCAAGAAATTTGGGATTCATCGAAACAGTAAAGTGCCTCAGCTCATGCCATAAAGACGTGGGTAAACAACTTTGAAGAGACTGGCTCAAATGTTAAGAAGAAGTGTGGTAGTATTAAAAGAGTTCGCACCCCACAGAATATTTACGCTGTGAGAACATCATTCGAACAAAGTACTTGCCGGTCGGCTGTGCGTCATTCCAAGAAACTGGAATGATGTGTTGTGTTTTTTTTTTTTGTTCTGTGTTATGTTTCAAGACCACGGATTCACTTATTTCTGCAAATGCTAAAGTATGTACTACCATATAAATGTAACTGTATAATGATATTCAATACTTTTGTTTTTTAACACTTAAAAATCGCCCGATTCGCTGGCGGACCCTCTATAATCTGTCAATCCGTGTAGCACCGTCGTTCGTGTGGTTTGTATAAGGAGGTTGTTGGAGGGGTCTTTCCCACACATCGTGAAGGGCATGTCCTGCTATTGTGGAAGATAGAGCTTTACGTAGGTTAGGTGTGCCAGTACAGTCCGTCGGAGAGGTAACACAGTTAAAATCGCCCGCTAGCAATATATCTCTTGGGCTTGTCGGAAGTAAACACGCAAGGTCGTGGGTGTATGAAGTTTCGCGTTCTTGTCTTTTTTCTGCTCCTGATGGGGCGTAAATATTTATTATCCATATGTCTTTGAAGAGTCCTGATATCCCTCTGCCGGATGGTAGCCGTTTGATGTTATTAAATGATATCCCTTCTTTTAGTCGTATTGCAGTACCTGTTTTGTCGATGCTTTCATTAATTAATGCTTCATGACCACAGAGGGTATGAAATCGTTGTTTGTTATTTCTTGTTAGAGCGCAATGTCTATGTCCTGTCGTAATAGAACGTTTTTGAGCATTTGCATCTTCAAGGGAGATGAGTTCCCATTAATGTTTAGAGTTGCGATTTTGTATGTATATAGCATATTTCGATGCGTAAGATGCTAGGTTTGCAGTTGTGCTGTTAAGATTGACAGAACATTTTCAGTCTCGATTGACTTCTTGTTCTTTCGTGTGTCGTCAGAATATCTCTGTCTACTTTGATTTTATTTGAGCGTTTGGGACTTGTCGACTGGGTAAGTTGAGGAGTCTCGGCATCTGTGGTATTATCTTCGCTCTCCTTGTCTTCTTGTTTGTCATCTTTTGTCTGTTTTGATTTTTCGCGTTTCCTCCCTTTTGTCACGGTCACGTTCGGCAACTGATTCTGTAGTAATGGGGTCAGCCCAATTCGTTCCATTGGGGCATGTTGCATGCGTGTCGGGTGAGGCCAAACTTTGCTCTTCCTCCATCCTAACGATGTTGTCAGTTTTATTTATACCGTCAGATAGTGTCAGTGCTTTGCCTGCCGACAGACAGACAGACATAGGTGGTGTTCCACAGTCATGGGGTCTTGTTTGTTTTGTGCGTCTTGATCAAACGACCGTGATGGAAGGTCACTGACTTGACGTGCCTCTCCGTTTGAGGATAACATAACGTTAAATGGTGTCATTGTTAATGACCGATGGATCTTTCTCGGTATCACGCTTGACCATAATTGCATAAGAATTACCGTCATTGCTGGTTTGTTGACTTCCTGGCAATTTCCTACGCGGGTAATCATGTATTTGGTGGGCCTGATCATTATATAGATAAAATGTCATAGGCTGTCCCTCATACATGAGAGCACGGTGGCCGTCTATTTTTATATGCGATGAAATGTGTTTCTTTAGACCAATGTCGACGAGGCTAACGCCTGTTTTTCCCTAAAATCTGTAGGCTTGCGAACATACTTAGTCGTGTACCTTTTTGACGCCTCCTTATGTGGACATGACATTAGTTATTTGGTCTTTAGTAACTTCAGGGAGAAGTGCAAGTGTCGTGGTCAAGAAAGAGTGGAGTTATACCTATACTCACCCTTTGTGCCGTACGGACTGTACAGAGCCTCAGTGTTTGTACAAAGGTGCACTTTATCTTTACCTATACCTCTAATCCCCCTATGTGCCGTACGGCCTGTACAGAGCCTCAGTGCCTGTACAACGGTGAACAATATCTTGACCTATATCTCTAATCCCACTATGTGCCGTACGATCTATACAGAGCCTCAGTGCCTGTATAATTGTGCTCTTAAATTTTACATATAAATCTACAACCCCTATGTGCTGTACGGACGGTACGGAGCCTCAGTGCCTGTACAAGACTGCATTTTGCCTTTACCTATAACTCTATTCCCCATATTGGCCATACGACCTGTACAGAACCTCACTGCCTGTACAAAGGTGAACTTTACTTTTGCTATACCTCCAATAAACCTATGTGCCGTACGGCCTGTACAACACATCAGTGACTGTGCAACGGTGCACGTTAAATTTACATATACCTCTAAGCCCCCTATGTGCACTACAGCCGGTATAGAACCTCAGCGCTTGTACAATGGTGCACTTTAACTTTACCAGTACCTCTACTCCCCCTATGAGCCGTACGGCCTGTGCAGAACCTCAACGCTTGTACAACGGTGCACTTAAATATTACCTCTATTTCTAATCCCCTGTGTGCCGTACGGCCTGTACAGAACCTCAGCGCTTTTACAAAGGTGCACTTTACCTTTACCTATATCTCTACTCCCGTTATGTGCCGTACAGCCTGTACAGAACCTCAGCGTTTTTACAACGGTGCACTTTAACTTTACCTACACTTCTATTCCCCTACGTGCCGTACGGCTTGTACAGAATCTCAGTGCATATGCAACGGTGCACTTTACATTTACCTATACATCTAATCCCCCTAGGTGCCGTACGGCCTGTACAGAATCTCAGTGCCTGTACAACGGTGCACTTTACCTTTACCTATACCTCTACTCCCCCTATGTCCTGCACGGCCTGTACAGACCCTCAGTTTCTGTACAACGGTGCACTTTAACTTTACCTATACCTCAAATCCCCCTATGTGCTGTACGGCCTGTACAGAGCGGCAGTGCCAGTACAACGGTGAACTTTAACTTTACCTATACCTCTACTCCCCCTATGAGCCGTACGGCCTGTACAGACCCTCAGTGTCTGTACAACGGTGCAATTTATCTCTACCTATACCTATAATCCCCCTATGTGCCGTACGGCCTGTACAGAGCGGCAGTGCCAGTACAACGGTGCACTATAACTTTACCTATACCTCTACTCCCCCTACGTGCCGTACGGTCTGTACAGACACTCCGTGTCTGTACAAAGTTGCACTTTAACTTTACCAATACCCTTATTCCCCCTATGCGCCGTACGGCCTGTACAGAACCTCAGTGCCTGTACAACAGTGCACTTTACCTTTACCTATACCTCTACTCCCTCCATTTACCTTACGGCCTGTATAGACCCTCAGTGCTTTCACAACGGTTCACTTTACCTTCACCCATACCTTTAGAACCCCTATGTGCCGTACGGCCTGTACAGTGTCTCAGTGCCTGTACAACGGTGCATTTTACGTTTATCTACACCTCTACTCCCCTTATGTGCCGTACGGCCTGTACAGTGTCTCAGTGCCTGTACAACGGTGCATTTTACGTTTATCTACACCTCTACTCCCCTTATGTGCCGTACGGCCTGTACAGAACCTCAGTGCCTGTACAACGGTGCATTTTACGTTTATCTACACCTCTACTCCCCTTATGTGCCGTACGGCCTGTACAGAGTCTCAGTGCCTGTACAACGGTGCACTTTACCTTTACCTATACCTCTAATCCCCCTATGTGTCATACGGCCTGTACAGACCATGAGTGCCTGTATAACGGTGCACTTTACCTTTACCTTCATAAACAGATAACTTTCTGTTAAATTACAAGGTGTCTCGTTTTTATTTTCCAAAATTTGAGAGAATAGAATGATCTGAATTATAAGGGAAGCAATTCTGTTCCCACATCGTGAGAATTGTGATTCTGAAAATAGAGCTCTTTGATTTAGACCAAGAATTATTAATCTAAACTGTTGTCAAACATATCTTGGAAATACTACTGCCACCATGCTATTGTGGGTTAAATCGACCAACGTCCATTGAGGTGGGAGACAAAGAGTTACACATCGGAACCTTGTTTGCTAACAAAGCCAAGTCATTAATACCAAAGTATTTCCATTTCATGGAATGAAGCTTCAGAACTTTCAATTTCCAGTCCTTCCGATAATTTTGGGCTTGGCGCAATGATAACAAAATATAATTCCTGCAGTCGATCGATACAAACAACACCATTTTAAAACTACTTTGAAAAGATTTATCAGGGGAAGATATGTCATACTTGTTTGCAAACCAAACAATTATTTTGTAGCACAGGTATTTGATATTCGTTCGGAAACCAAACAATTATTTTGAGGCAAAGATATTTGATATTTGTTTGTAAACCAAACAGTTATTTTGTCCGTATTGATGATGAATGTTTATTCTCTAAACACAAAATGTGATGTGTTACAAATCGGGCCACTCCACTGGAATATATTCGCATTCTTGGTAATGGTAGTTAAATGTCTCGCTAAGATCCACTTTAGAGTTATCATTCCACGTAACGAAAAGTTTTCCCTTTAATGTTCCGGTGTGGCCCAGAAGTGGGTGGAGGTATAGCTCTACTCTTCCATGACCGCGGCACTAGAAGGCGGTGAATGATCAGCAGCACGCCACGGCCGCCATTTACTCCCAGGAAAGACCCGGTACCCATTTTACAGGAAAATGGGTGGGCCCCAGGGCCGGTCTGGACGAGCTGAAAATCTCGTCCCAAACCGGGGTTCGATTCCGTACCATCCAGCCCGTAGTCAGTCGATGCACCGATTGAACTACCGGGCCCACATCATTCCACACGCTTTTAGTTTTTCTATAGTTTATCTGCCGTTTTGTCTCCGTATTAAAATGTTGTGTTTGCTTCACATGTCTTCCATGCACCGCCCATCCAATCCTCCATTCATTGACCGATCTAAAAGTATTTGATAACTAAAATACTAGGGAGAATAAAAAAGTAAAAGCAAAATACAATTAACGGCTTTAATAGAAATAACTGTGAGCAATTTTACATATCATTTTTCTACATAGTCCCCTTGCAACACATTGCATTTGTTATATCGTTCAACTAGTTTCTGTATTCCTGCGGAGAAGAAGCTTTTCGGCTGCGCGATTTTGATGGCCGACCAGAACGACCTTCATCAGTAACACGCGTTTGACTCGCTTTAAACATTTCCACCCACTCATAAACCTTTCGTTGACTCATGGCGCGTCCAAACTGAGCGAACATACGACGGTGAATTTCCTCAGGTTTCACTCCTTCTGCACAGAGAAACTGCACTACGCCACCTTGTTCTTCGATGGTGCAATCTTGCAAAGGAGCGTCCATGTTTTCGCCCTCGTTGCTGCCACTCGACTGAAAGCAGAGCGCTTTACTGCACATGGCTGAACTCTTCAACAGGCATTGCTAATACCGTGCAATGCGGCAGTTTCTCTCTGTCCCGATTACCGTGTAATTTAAAAATTGCCTTTACTTTATGATTCACCCTCGTATGTGAATTCCAACATTTGTTTTATTTTTTTGCATCCTCCTTTATCTTCCTTCCTTTTGACTACACATAACTTCTTTACATCTCACCCCCACACAAAGTCACCAATATTATAGTTATGTGATAGGTCTCTATAATCCGTACTGAGTTGCAAATTGCGTCAACATTAAAGCACTTTATTATCTAACAGTTTCAAAAATATACAATTCTTAGATAAAATTGGAATCATTATAAAATATTTAAAATACCTACCTATCTACATATTAAATATTTGTGTATCTGTTGGAAAATAAAGTGTTTTAACCGTCATTGGCGCACGGTACAAACATGAAGATTTCTTCAGCATTGTTGCGACGTGCATAATTTGTCTCGTGTGTGTTGTTGTTAGTTTTATGTTGTCTTTTGTGTAATTGTTGTTGGTTCTGTATATTGTTGATGTGTTATGTGTATTTGTTGTACTATTTGTGCATTGCTTTTTTTTTACTTTTGATGACGGACTGCTGGCTAGAAGTCAGTATTCGGAAGGTCCTGAGACCGGCCATCTCGATACAGGTTTTTCTTGGTTTCCATGTGACTATGTGCAAATACTGGGATGGTTCCCAAGTTTCCAAGTTGGCACTACATATTTCTCATATAGACCTCCCGAATTAAATTTAGTAGTAACCAATTTCATATTTTGTATGCATGTAACATAAACAGTGCCACCGGGTGACAACACAATTGCATTTAATAATAATAATAATTATTATTATTAATATTCGATATGGATGTCTCTTGTCCCAGGCCTTTTCTTCCTGGTACTTCTCTTGAACCAGCGGTGATCCCCACTGCTCAGGCTTCAAGCTTCACACTGCAGTGCTTTCCGTATTATGTGTGATGTTCCAAGTATAGCTGTATTTTTAGTGAATCTATCGAATGTTTTCCTGGTACAGTTTCCAAATTTTTCCTTAAGCTTCTCGTTACTATTCCAGTGGTTCCAATTATTACTGGTACAATCGTAAATGTCAGGTTCCACATTCGATGTATCTCTATACATAAACTCTTGTATTTAACTTTTTTCCGCTTCCTTTTGCACAGCATTTCTGCCTGCGGGTATTGCCACATCTTTCAGCGTGCATGTTTCCTCTTTTTTGTTTTTAATTATTATATCTAGCCTATTTGCTGTAACTTCTCTGTCTGTGTGTACTGCTTGATTCCACAACACTGTAACATTTCCGTCTTCACACACTGGCTTAGGAATGTGTGTGTATCATTTGTCTGTGGTTTCAATGCCTAAGGCTTTGCATATTGAGTAGTGAAAATGTGTACGTACTTTATCGAGTCTCATTAAATATTCGTTCTTTGCTAAAATGGGGCATCCCGAGTTTAAGTGGTCAATAGTTTCTTCATGTTGCTTACATAACCGGCATTTACTCTCAATTTCTTCCTTCAAAATTTTTTCTTAAATTAGTTTGTACTAATTGCGTGGTCTTATTATTACTATTATTATTATTATTATTATTATTATTATTATTATTATTATTGTATTTGGACCTAGGAGGTACGAGGTAACGGAGGAATGGAGGAGATTGCATAAGGAGGATTTAAATGACTTGTACTCCTCACCCAATATTGTGCGGGTGATAAAATCGAGAAGAATGAGATGGGCTGGACATGTGGCGTTTATAGGTGAGTAGAGGGGGGTGTATAGAGTCTTGGTGGGGAAACTGGAGGGAAAGAGACCACTGCGGAGACCTAGATGTAGATGGGTGAATAATATTAGGATGGATCTCCAGGAGGTGGGATGTGGGTATATGGACTGGATTGGGCTGGCCCAGTATAGGGACAGGTGGCGGACGCTTGTGAGTGTGCTAATGAACCTTAGGATTCCGTGAAATTCTGGGAATTTCTTGACTAGCTGCAAACCAGTTAAGTTCTGAAGAAGGACTCTGCACCATGGAGTAAGTAAGTATTAATTTTATATAATGAGTGTGTTTAATTCGGCGGTGTAAGAATAAAAGGGAAATATTATTTGTTATCAATATTGGTGTCAGTGCGCTCAATCCTTTATTTATCTGTATATTTTTTCCGTTAAAACCAATTTAATATCTTACGTTTTCCTCCATTTCTATCTTGGGTCTCCCCAAGCTGTAATATTATAAAATTCTACGTAAAAAAATATGTTTATATTTTGTTTTGTGTGATCTTATCCACTGGAATTGCACACTTGAAGACTGATTGTAACCAAGTGCGTTTGAAGAAATATTATATATATTTTTTTTTTTTTGGGGGGGGGGGGGGTTGTTTTCTTTTTTTTTCTTTTGGTGGTTTGTGAATTTTTTTATGTTTTTTGTT
>Ga0123355_10021152_pt1 | contig 10408 bp, 4 predicted proteins | sample TergutEmb28metaG_3_FD_89872 | JGI IMG/M metagenome (GOLD analysis project Ga0123355, IMG submission 89872) | Embiratermes neotenicus P1 segment gut microbial communities from Petit-Saut dam, French Guiana - Emb289 P1 | ecosystem: Host-associated > Arthropoda: Insects > Digestive system > Gut ... | reverse complement strand
GTGTGTGTGTGTGTGAGTGTGTGTGTGTGTGTTGACTTGTGTGTGTGTGTGTTGACTTGTGTGTGTGTGTGTGTGTTGACTTGTGTGTGTGCGTGTGTGCGTGCGTGCGTGTGTGTTGACTTGTGTGTGTGTGTGCGTGCGTGTGTTGACTTGTGTGTGTGTGCGTGTGTGTGCGTGCGTGTGTTGACTTGTGTGTGTGTGTTGACTTGTGCGTGTGTGTGCGTGCGTGTGCGTGTGTTTTGACTTGTGTGTGTGTGTTGACTTTGTGTGTGTGTGTGTGCGTGTTGACTTGTGTGTGTGTGTGTGTTGACGTGTGTGTGTGTGTGTGCGTGCGTGTGTTGACGTGTGTGTGTGTGTGTTGACTTGTGTGTGTGTGCGTGTGTTGACTTGTGTGTGTGTGTGTTGACGTGTGTGTGTGTGTGTTGACTTGTGCGTGCGTGCGTGTTTGTGTGTGTGTGTGCGAGCGTGTGCGCGTGTGTGCGCGCGCGTGTGTTTGTGTGTGTGTATTTGTGTGTGTGTATGTGTGTGCGTCCGTGTGTGTTTGTGTGTGTGTGCGTTTGTGTGTGGATGGGTGTGCGCGCGCGCGTGTGCATGTGCGTGCGTGCGTGTGTTCGTGCATGTGTGGGTGCGTGCTTGCGTGTCTGTGCGTGGGTGCGTGCGTGTGTGGGTGTGTGTGTCTGTGTATGTGTGTGAGTGCGGGTGGGTGGGTGCGTGCATGTGTGTGTTTACTGAGACATTTCCCCCCAAAAGTTCTGTAATGTTTCTTGTTTGCCCTATAAGGACATCATATCTCCTATATCACACGCACGCTCTACAAACCATAAATCTCTATCATTTAAACGCGGGAAATTTATTGACTACGTGAAAACCAGTTAGCTTCTCAAGAAGGACTCTGCTCCATCGAGTAAGTAATTAAGTATTCAAACGTATTTACTTCGTAATTAAATACGATGCACATACGCGACTCACCATGTACCATTTTGTTCGCTAAAATAATCCATCTCGACAATAGAACAACTTCCATATGCTGTAAACATATGACCGCACGGCATACTGTATGGACGGAACGTTTCATAAGCACCAACCATAAAACTTTAAACTGCGCGCATGCCTCAATTATTTATACGGAAAAAACGGTATATTCTTTTTTGTTTGTATGATGCCCTGAGGCAACAGACTGTAACGTACTGTTAAAAAGTACTGCGTGGAGGTGTAGTGGGATAAAGTCCATATCAAATTTCGAGAAAGTAAGTTAAGTGGTTCAAAAGTTGACAGTACTCACATATCGTCCAAAGCCAGGGCTGCAAAAGGACAGAAATGCGCTCTTTTGCGTCATTACACAGCAAGTAGTAGTAGTTTCTTACCGACGTTTCGCGACAGATCCCGAAATGTCGGTAGCAAATTACTACTACTCGCTCCATAATAACCCAGAAGAGCGCAGTTCTCATCTACTTTGCGGTGGAAGCCTGAAATCAGGACTGCATACTTTCCCTCAGTGAACAAGTGTAGGGTAAAAGCCACGTGGATTTACTCGTCATCTTGAGAACAGGATCACAGTTCTCCTTGATGCCCACCTAGAATTTTTCATTGGGGGATGGTGAGCTGACATTGTGGCTATATGTATTTGACTTTATAAACTGTTACAAAAATCATGTCACAAGTATAACCGTAACATAACATTTGTATTATATATGTCTACATGTTCAATGACTGATTCACGTAATTTAAATCTTGGTTTCTTAATTTCATGAAGTTTTATTAATTCACTTTCAAAATTCTAATATACTACTCATCAGCCAAATTCAGTGACCAGTTTTGGTTAAGGACAAATCACGTAACACGTTCATCATCAATGTGTACAAAATCTGCGTTTTTTAAATTTCAATTGGTGGCGGGGGGAGAGGCTGCAGCCCAGCAGCTCCTTCCCCTTGGTTGCAACCCTGCTTAGAATAATATGTTGTGAACGCTCTGGAACTGGCCTGTTTGATCTGCCAGGAAGCTTTATCTTCCTTACACCATTCATGGAAGGGTGCCAAACAAAATGAATCTTGCCATACCATGCTGATGTCTTCCGGATGGGACAGGTGCTGTGCTGTAGGGGCATACAAAAGTCTTGGGGGAGGCCATGAAGTGTGTTTTAACATTCCACAAAAATGTTACCTCAATAAAAGTTGAATATCTACTTAAGTTCTTCTCAGGCCCTACAATAAAGCTGCAGTAATGATGCTCCTGCCTCAAAAGTTGCTCATCCACAGTGCTGTTATTAGTGATTACAGAAAAATAAATATTTAGAGCATTGGCATGTCATCCAATAGCATATATTTTATACCAAAATTAACTTTTATCTGCTGGGAGAGTGAGCAGGTGAGTTAACCCAGTATTATTGGAGTGACAAGAAAAGATGTCATGGGCTGCAACATTTAGGACACCATGATGATAACATTTTTGTAAGAAAATCTGGAGGGTTCTCTTCCCTTTAGGTATTTGAAATAAAACTTTGTAAGACTTCAGGTGCAGAACAGAGGGTAATACTTAAATACAGATCTTTACAAGTGGGATGTGAAGGCTCCGACTGATTCACAGATCAGAAGAAAACATCTGTGAACACTCTTGTTCCTCACAATGGCAAAAAATTCCTTCACTTACTGAGTGACTATTATTAGATTTTCTATGGAGTAGGGAATTTAATGGTTTGCCATAGGATTAAGTCACATAAAGAATGCATTTCATATACCACCACAAATACCTTTCATCCCAGAATGTAATTTGGTAGAAAGATAATATAGGCCTACTGCTATGTGATAACAATTTTGATATCACAAAGTTAGGACAACCCACATTCTTTGCATGAAATTAAACACAACGTTTGTATGAAAATCTCCAGTATTTCAAGGGCTGCCATGTCAAGAAATATTTTCAGAAGGTGGAAGCCTACCTAGAAACCAGCATTCAGCTCTTAAATATCATGGGTAAAATAAGCAATAAATTCCTGGTGGATGCAGGATTTGTGATACAGCTCCCACAACAGCTGCTGTGCGGAGGGTATAGATTAGTAAGACACTGTATACATACAGGGTCGTATCTGCACTATCAAACAGGAAGTATTATATCTTGATCCCTTGACAAAAGCAAAATACATTAGGTACCTACTGATCAATTACAATTTTACAGGGGGAAGGGAAAATAAAAAAGTGAACAATGAAGTGCAAAATGGGTGAATTTTGTTTAAAAGAACTTCCAACAAAAGAAAGTATATAAATTCTGTATTTACAAAGACAATATTCATGTATGTTCATACTACAAAAGCACACTATAAATACATTACCAAGAGATGTACATATTTATGACAATCTCTCCTCCCACAACTATCACAAGAGAGTCAAAATGAATCAGTAATGCATCAACATTTTTCGTGTGATTGTACAAACTTTTTTTTTTTTGTATTATAGACATTCATTTGTACTAGCAAAACACATATAATCACTACTAAATTCAACTCAGTCTTTCAAACTGATCATACAGCAAGGCAATCATAATGTGACACACACCCAGGCTGTCCACAATCTACAAATATTTACATTAATTGCAAATACATATTCTCTTGCACATACTTTTTGGCAGTTATATTTTGTCTGAAAAAGACAAGTTTTATATTTGTAATATAGTTTTTGTATAAGAAAGAAAAGGTAAACATTCAGCATGTACTGTACACAGCTTCTGGTTCTGAAATACACTAGCAGTGTAATGAATAAATTGATGTTTTATTACTATCAATTCATAGTAATACATAATGTATTTTTGCTGACATCACTCTGAATTAAAAAAAAATAACTGAAATAAATTCTTAGGTCAAAGCAAACAATCATCTGTAGCAGAGCAGTATCTGCATGGAGACCTACAAATAAATGGGTAATCCAGCAGACACTGCTTTCTTACGATGCTGTTGATTGGGTTAATACGGAAAGACTGCAAAGCTAATGTTGTTCTTGTGTTAAGTGCCACCCACAGCCAAACATGGCCCAACGTGGATTCAGCATACTTCAGTTCACGGTACAGTTCAGCTCTGCAGTAAAATTATATTTGTATTTGGAGAAGTTATTCAGCATTGAAGATGAAGGAAAAAAATCACACACAATAGATTATAACCTCCTTTCAATAACATGTAGGAAACATGCTGTTGCAATAAATCACATATGCTTATTACAAACCAATGGTGAATGCTGAATTAAGCAGTTATGAAACTGCAGTTTTTTAATATTTAATCACACACTTATAAATGTACAGCGAAATTCTGTTAATCTGACTCACATGGGATCAGACAGGTGCCCAAACACTGAATATTCCAGACTGTAACTGCTTATATGTAATTTTTTGTTACTGATTCTATACTTGGGCTGTGCAATAAATCACAGGAGTATTCCATTTGGATATCTCCATCTGCTTGTTCAGGTGTATCAGGGTCCTCTTCTGCATTTTCTGGAGTCTTCATAGCTTAAGAAGTTGATGGAGTTGGGTACAAGAGGTCAGCAGATACCATTAAGATTGATGTACATACACTCTTGGAGGTCTTTTTGGACAAGTTCCTGAGATCTGCCTGCTTCATTGATGAAACATTTTCTGGTCAAAAGCAAAGCTTCTGGTCTTGGGACTATGCACCTCAAATGCTAGACTACCAAGACTTATGGATTATCGGATATCAGATTAAAGGAATTTTGCTGTGATATACCATTTATGACAAGCTGAAGTCATTAGGTTACTTAAATGAGAAATAACATTCACATCTAATGAAACAGCATAATCACATACTACTATTAACAAAATTATAAGAACATTAAGATAAAAACATGAAGTGAAAATACTCAGTTTGACTCAAAATTCATAACATTTAACGAAAAACTGTATTGTGATAGGCATCTCCTGCATCAAGATTTGGGATCAGTGTATCATTATTAATTTCAGAACCCTGCTGTCATTAATGTTACCCTGACCTGTGCCATAAATTGGGATGAAATGTGTAAGAGGTCTGGTGTACCTTAAGGTACTGACCTGTTATATTACAAGAGGAAACAGTTTTGTGAAGACATCAAACTGGGTACCTCTGGAGAAGAAGACAGATGAGTTATCACTAAGCTAAATCTGTCTAATGCATAAACAAAGGTGAATAACGAAGATACAAGACATACTGCGCAACATACATCCTTGTCCACCTAGCGATGCATTCTCCTCTTAAGTGGTGCAATATTTTTGTGACAAAATGTTCCGGAATCACAGTCACGTAGCAAATACCATTACTTAAATTTATGTTAACTTGGTTGACCTTTAATTTTACACTTTTAATTTGATTTCATGCAGCAACATCAAATTACAAACCTATTTACCAGCAAATGCTAATTTTTCATACAGCCACTGACATAACGAATCTAGATGTGTATCAAAGAGCATGAAAAGCCAATGCATAGTAAGTACCTGTTACCTATTAGCTAAGGCTGCAGACAATGTGGATTTGAATATATCCAGTTTCCAAGTTATCTCTGTCCCTTATTCCACCTTCCTCCTGAGAAGAAGAAATAGGGGTTCACCAATGCATAAAAACACTGAATGCCACCTAGTCCACATGATCCACAGAACCACAATGCACACACTGAAAATGCTTTAATTTTGTTTGACATTATTATGCATTTCCGGGGAACAGAACCACAATGCACTCACTGAAAATGCTTTAATTTTGTTTGACATTACTATGCATTTCCAGGGAAGTGGTCTTTCCCCTGCCATTTCCTCATCAAAATTCCTATGTATTATCTGGTTCTATTTTTATGCATTAAGTGCAGCATTTAATTTGATTTAACATTCCTAACAATACTATGTAACAATGGTAATTAGAAGCTAAAACATCTTGGACTCTTCTCAAATGATAACAATATTTATGTACCCAGCCAGCCATTTGAAAATTGTGTACTGAAAATCTTCACAGGTGATGTCTGTCAGTAACAGAGAGGAGATAATTATATTGTGATAATCAATGATACTTAGATCCGATGATCAGTCTTCTATAGTGACATTTAATATGTAGATAATGGATGCCTAAAACAACCATTATTACAATTTGAGAAATACCTTTTTCATATTTATGAAAGCAAACATCTACGTAAAATCTACTGAGACACGGATGTCTCGACATGGCCACACAAACATATCACTGAACTTTTTTCTTGTCAAAAGTTATGAAATTCTTAATGTACTAGTGACACAGTGACACACATTACTGTATTAGTTAACCAGTACCAAGGAACACATTTTTGGAATAACACAAGGATAACTGCAAGTATGCATTATGAAGCCCTGCATTACATAATTTTCTCCAAGTTGCTCTCACTTCCTCCCTCACAGATTTGCATACTCTTGTTTGCACCCTTTCTACAGAGAAACAGCATGCATGCAAGCCTCCGAGTATAGAGTGGCAAAAATACTGCATTAAAAGTGCTGATGGTGGTTACTACCAAGGAATCTTACTTTCCTCTTAATTTTGGCATTAAAAGTCTTGAGTGCAGGCTATGCACAGATAAATGCAGTGCTTCATGGTTTGATGGTTAATAACATTTCATTCCTTCTGAGTTTGGATTACCTTTATATTTGTATACACTTTCAGACAATGAAAGGTTTACTGAACATAATGTCTTTTACGAAAATGAGCAACATACAATTTGTGGCAGTCTAAGTAAAGGATTACAACTATTACTGAACAGAAACGAAGCTTTCATCACATAATCTGCTGTACTAGATAAAATTATGAATCAGAGACACTGAAGCTGTATATTTACTGAATTATTAAGCAAGTCAAGGCATGAAACACTACTACGTCTAAATTGAAAGTTCAAATAATGACTAATAAAATTTGCCAGTTTTTGTCATATTCCTCATCCTTCAGCAATATCATCTCACAACAGATCTGTTTATATGAAACTAAATTGGAGTCATACGTGAATTATGCACTTCACCACACATTACTTACCCTGTAAGAGAGTGGTTTAAAAACTGACACAATCTGATATTCAATCAATGGAACACTAAGTGGTTATCGTGTCACAAGTGGAATGACATATAAATACCAGATAATTAAAATGTTTTCTATTTAGATTTCTATGAATAATTTTAATTTATCTCTAAAACACCGAACCAAAAAACCCATCTGAATTTCAAAATTATAATAAATAATCTTTGTTATATCAACACCAACCAAAGAAACTTAAAATCTGAAAGTGTGAGTGCAGACAATGTTTGTGCATTACACATTGGTCACTCATACACTGGCAGGTCTATCTTGAATCAAACTGGGTTCAATTTTCCTCTTTTTCACCCAAGCCATCCTTCCCTACAGCACAAAAGATGCTTGGGTGGTTAACTAAATTGCTACTAAGTGATGTGCTATGCCACATTGTTCCACCACACCTTCTACAATTTATTGACAATCACAGTATTAAAAAAACTGCTTCCTACTCCAGCATAATGTGCTAATCCCAAATTTTAACTTTTCCATCAACACAATACATTTGCTATGATTACCATTCTTTTCACAGGAAATATGAATTACAAATACTTCAATGTTAGAAACATAGTACAAGGAACTGTTTATGGCAGCAAAAATTACTTCAGATGAGGTGACATGTAGGTGTAAAAATGTCTGCATATAAATTAATACAGGTTTTGAAATTTATTTTGGTGTTTCTAATTAAACATTACATGAATAAGAAATCCCTAGCTTTAAATACCTTCACTTGACTTGTAATTACTGCTTTCCATCATATATAAAAATAACTAGATAGCCACATGCAAAAATGAAGTTCATGCATGAATATGATTTCCACATGAGTCATCAATGAGAGGAATACCCAACTACAGTTAGAGTTGCCATGTCTTGCACGTCTGATACAAAAAGGTGTTTGCTATACCTAAAGAGTAAGCGTAACTCATGGAAAGACCTAACCATTGCATTTGTCACTTGCTATCCTGCTTGTTTACCTCACTGGACTTCCTCTTCCCTTTATAGCACTACTTATGTAACATGGTGTTCCCCCCTCCCCCACCATGGTGTAACAGCATGATCACACTCAGTAGAACTCCTATGCACTAGTGACCAGCCCAATGCAGAGACCTCTACCTGATAACATGCAACACTCACAAGAGACAGACATTCATGCCCCTGGCAGGATTCGAACCTGCAATCCTACCAAGTGAGCAGCTGCAGACCCACGCCTTGGACCATGCAGCCACTGGGATTGGCAACAAGGTAAAGGTAAAAAGGTAAGTTCACCTTATAACAGGCGGTTAAGGCCCACAGGGAGAGTAGAAGTACAGTTCTACTCTTTCTTAAACCTTGGTGCTAGATGGGGGTGGGTGGTTAATGCCACACCCAGGCCGCTTTACCCTCCACAAAGAGACCCAGTACCCATTGTACGTGAGGCTGGGTAGGCTCCAGGTCTGGTCTGGATGGGTGCAAAAAATCTTGCCCCCCCACCGGGATTCAATCCCTGGACTGTCCAGCCCATAGTTAGTTGCTACACCAACTACACTATCCCAGCTATCCTGGGTGGCAACATGGTGTATATACAACCTAAAAACACAAATTGGACATCAATGATCAATGCCTAAGCCCTTGGAATCAGTGCTGAATGCTGCTAGTTGAGAGAACAGCAAAATGTAATGGGCCTCTTAGTCAGCTTCCCGTTAACAGAGCATTCCATATCATCCAGTGACAGATATCACAGCTTGTAACCTATATGGGACTGCCAAATAAGCATGATTTCCTTTACCAAAATCACTCTTTACAAAGCACTGAAAACAGGTTAAAACGTGCTTGGTATACATTAACGTCTTCACCACAGTTATACTCACTAGGCAGTCTATGGGCCAAATGCACATATTTACTGTATACTTCTGTGTCACTCCAGAAATAAACACTGTAATTCAGTACAGTAAAATCTTGTTCCACTCATGGACTAAGACTTTTTACAACTTCTAGTCCAGGAGTTATTATTGTACTCTGGTAATTTCTATGGTATGACAACAGCACTATCAGGTACAATGTTTATCAGAAATGCTACTGTCATTAAAACCCTTCATACACTTTTGCACTAAGACATTATGATATTTTTTTTTGGATTCAAAATACCTTGCAAATGTTAGTAAGCTGCCATTAACACAGAATCAGCCACACATTACGTCTGAAAATATTAATGTCAAATTTAATTATTCATGTATGTAGGTCAAGAACCCTTCATTCATACAACATGCTATATTAATTCATTTGTTGTGTCAAAATGGGTTATTGTGCTACTGTTGTATAATTCCTCTTGGGATCAGAGTTTTACTGCACATCAACATATCTGCTTAATATTAGCCTCAAGTTTTATTTATGCTATAAACTCTGCATTTTTTTTTGTATTTTTTAACTGACACCTCAAAATTTATAGGTGGCAGCCAGACCTATGACATAAAAATATTACAATCCATAATGGATTTCTAGGTAATACAACTCACCAAAAAGTACACACACGTAAGTCTTGTAACATATCCCAAAATATCCATGTTTATAATGTTACTATTACTTCAATCTTGTAATACAACTTCCACAGGGACTTTCAAACCCAACCTTGTTGCATTATGCACAAATCAATTGTACAACACATTGTCATGACATTCTACATTTCAAATTTTTCTACTACAGTACAAGATGTTTATCATTACAGACCATTTCAATACTGATTTATCTGTCAACAAAAACAAGTGTGGTACATTCCTCCACTTTACATTCACAGTAGTTGCCATTCTTGGATATGGAGAGACCCCTGCTAGTAAAAAGCCATCATTTGGGGAAATCCTAAATTAGTGCAGTTGCTAGAATACAATGAAAACCCATCCTTTCTGGAAAATCCAAACTGGAGCCATTGCTAGGATACAGAAAAATCCCAGTCAGGGAAGAAAACAATGTGAGAAGTGCAATGAAGCAATCCTGCGTGGAAACAAGTTACAGAGAGGTCATGATTGACTTTAAAACTGCTGCCATGATATGCAACAACCTTTTAGTCTGTGTATTGTGTAAGTAACGAATATCACAGTACAAGAGAAAACATGTTCAATGAAAGATGACATGCGCAAGTGCATTCATGAAATACCATGGAAGACTGCAAAGTTTCTGGAAAGAGTGGGAATCAGCCCATCCTGAGTATACACTGACTCAAGAAAACCACGGGATGATCAGCATCCTTTCACCTTCCATCCTAAGTGACTCACTGCTACCTAATGGAGGGGGGGGGGGGGAAGCGGGTACGATAGATTCCGTTTTTTTTTTCAGGCCTGGGGGGGCCCCTTCAGCAAGACACCTATGGGCCAGCTAAAAAAAACACACCCC
>Ga0123355_10021151_pt1 | contig 10409 bp, 3 predicted proteins | sample TergutEmb28metaG_3_FD_89872 | JGI IMG/M metagenome (GOLD analysis project Ga0123355, IMG submission 89872) | Embiratermes neotenicus P1 segment gut microbial communities from Petit-Saut dam, French Guiana - Emb289 P1 | ecosystem: Host-associated > Arthropoda: Insects > Digestive system > Gut ... | reverse complement strand
TGTAATGGTAAATAATTAAAAATTCTACTACCAGAGTACAATACTCCCTTTTGGGTCATAGAATGGCCTCTCGCATCGGCGTATCATGTATGCAGGTGTGGCGAACTTTACATGAGGAAGATTTGTATTTTCTTTCAACACCCATGTTTCTGATGCATAGGTCACTATTGGTCTTATAACTGTTATTTTAGTTGGGCTCTCCTTTCCTTAACCTCTTCTTCAATAGAATTAATGTCATTTATGATGGGCCCTAAGTATTTATATTGTTTAACCTGCTCTATATATGAGCTTTTAATGTTTAAGTTTTCTATCTTAATGTCTTTTTTGGTGCACTTTAGATACTTTGTTTTCTTCTCATTTATTGTTAGCCCGACTTCCAGTGAATTTTTTTTTAGTTGTTGGAATGTGTCCATTAGTGATTGTTCGGTACGTGCTGTTATAAATATATCATCTGCATAAGCCATAAGTTGTTTAAGTCGCGTGGAAATGTTGCCTCTTACGTCCAGTTTCTTTAGTATTGTGTTGATTACCAGACTAAATAATGTAGGAGAAAGCAGGTCCCCTTGTTTTACTCTGCTGTCTATTCTGAACTTTGATGTATACGCATTGTTTACTTCTACCTTTGCCATGGTATTTTCAAGTGTAAGCTTAACTAGCCTTATTAATTTGGGGGAATTTTATACTGGATTAAGGAATCTAATATTTTATTCCTTTTAATTGAGTCAAAGGCGTGTGTGTAGTCTATAAATGTGTTATGAAATCAGTATTGTATTCATAGCATTTTTCGATAATTTGCCTTATCATAAAAACGTTGTCAATTGTAGATCTGTTAGGTCTAAATCCTGACGGGTAGTCACCTAACTCGATTTCATCCTCTGATTCAGAATTATTGCATATATTTTATATGCAACATTTAGCAATGTTATAGGTCTATAATTTGTGCAGTCCAGTCATTCCCCTTTCTTATACATCAGACAGATTATTCCTTCCTTCCATTGGTTGGGCAATTGTTCTTTTTCCCAAATCATTAGTATAAGTTGTTTCAGAGTTCTATCCCCTTGTTTAACTAATTTGGGAATTATATTATCGGTACCTCCTGCTTTGTTACTTTTCAGTTTATTGATTATTGAACATACTTCATTGTAAGACAGAGGTTGCATTTCTACTTCAGTCTGGTTATCACTTGTTATTGGCTGTATCCTGTGATTACTAAAGGAGTTATCTGTTTCCAGGTTTAGGATTGTCCTGAAGTAATCCTTCCATCTGTTTAGGATTTGATTCATTTGAGTGATGACGATGCTGTTTTCATCTTTACACATAAACTGAGGTCTTATATTTTGCTGTTTAAGTTTTTTAATTAGCCACTATACTAACTGAGATATTATAGCTTGTTAGAGCTGTGTTCTTTGTAGTATTATATCTTATTAACTGATTGCAGATAAAGCTCTCTGTTGACAGATTTAATCAAAAGTACATAAGTATAAATTACATTCCACCAAGAATGTTCTCTCACATATACACCATATAAATATACGTTACAAATTTTAAGTTACAGGTCTTAGTGCAGTTAAGTATATGCATGTTATGTGCCTATTTTTGCATCCCGAGCCATTTTCAAAGAGTGGAATTTTATTTGATCATCATTAACATCATGTTGTAGAACAAAATGGAATTTCCTGATGATAATTTACACTGTTTTCCATCTGTTCAAATATGAAGTAGTTCACAAAGTGAAAGGCGTGGATGATCAGACATGAGCTACTCTTTATGTGTTAACTCTAAAGACTCTCTGCAGAAAGCAACTCTTTTCAGTTATAACACACATTTGGCGAACTGTGATGAAAGGTCACAAATGAGTCACACTACGAAACACTCCTGCGAAAACTGTTACTGTAGGTAAACTGGCTAACCATACAAGATTTGAAGTGTTCACATTGTTGTTGCTGAGGATTCAGTTCATCTTGGATGTGATGCTATGTTTTTTATGTAATGGTTCCCAGCATTTGAAAGAATCTTGGTGCCTGTATCTTCAAGGACTAAGCAGTCCAGGAAGAATGTTTTTTGGGTTGCTTAGCACTTGAAGATACAGCCGTTACTCTCCTCAACAAGGTCTGGTACCACACTGCAAAACAGCATCATATCCAAGAAGATCTGAAGCCTCTTGGCAGACTACATTCAACTGTTGTTTGGCAGTATCAAGCCAGTGGCTTCAAGATTGATGTAATAGAAGTCACAGGAAATGTGAGTTGATCATCATGCAGCTTTGTCATCTGTAGATTCTGTTTGAACAGCAGGTACAAATGTCATGAACATGCTGTCACCACGTGATGGCATACTTTTTTGGATTCTGTTCTCAGTATTTCCTTTCTGCAGATATATGTGTTAACTTCCTGATTCAGATATGTATACCTTGATACATTTCTTAAATTGAGAGAAGTGGAAAGACAATTCTGTCATAGCAGTGATGCTGTATAGTTAGGAAATTGATAGTGTTTCTTAAGTTCTTAATTTCTGTGTGAGGAAAACCCATTCTGGAGGTGATCAGTGATTTGGCAGTTTATGCAGAGCATAGCCATAATTGGCTGTTGATCATGCAGCTAGTCAAACTCATGGTTTATTAAGAACAGGTTTATTTTAATATATATTTTAAAACTGATTGAACCCACATTTATTTTAAGTAATTCAGTTGCTCACAACTTAGGATTGTTTAATTATGGACCTCAATGGAACTTGCATTGGCTCTTATTTGTTGACAGCAGTCAGTAGTACTTTATCCTGTACTGGATTGTGCAAGATCCAGTCATTTATAAGATAATTAGCGATTGAATCATGCACACATTTACATGGTTGGCAATTGAAATAGGGGATTATTGTAGACTAGTGTAGCATGTAAGACAAATACATTGTATACTGCTTAATATTATATATTGCAATTACAGGCAGCTAAATATTACATTTGATGGAGATCAGAAGATTGAATTAATGTGAACTGAACTGTATTGTATGAATAGGACAGCATTTGTTTCAGTGTTTTTTATGCATTAAATCAAGAATAGTGACTTTGAATTGCCTGTTGTTACATTTTGTACACTAAGCACGTGTGTGCATCTCTGTTTATGAATTCCATCATTATTCCATGAACTGATAAATTTGAGAATTTTCCAGTTTCTGTGATTGTGGTTTGACTGTAATCTGGGACACACGGATAGAGTTTATGTTTGGGGCTGTTTTTCAAGGTTTTCGGAAACATGAAGTTTGACCCTGATTCGGCACTCAATCGCCATAACAACTTTCAAACTTTCTTCGGCGCACTTTTGCTGCTTTTCCGGTGAGTTCGTTTAGCACAAGGCAGCAGTTGGCCCTGAGCAGTCTCAGAACTAACCTAACATGACACAACCTTATCACATGCCAACATTCAGACAGTTGTTTTGTATAGACATGTACATTAATGCTACTGCCACATTTCTGTACTATTATCTTTGTAGTGTTATTGTTACCAGCAGCAGTATGTGATGATAATGTCTGTCAGTATTGGCCTATATGCAAGATGCACCATTAATTCCAGTGTAATGTGGGTCGTGATTTAATTGCCAGCTGGACATAGACAGTTAAACAGTAAGAACTTGGCCATAAGGTTCATATTCTGTGTAATTCTGTATTGTAGGAAAGTTGGAGTGAAGCAAATGATACTAAGATGTACTGCACACTAACATAACTTATAACAGTAATACTGTCCTTTTCACTACATTCAGCTGAATACTGATCATGTAAACACACACATATGCTAAGTAAGGAGTCATATGATAGGAACAATCTTGTTTATGATCAGTTTGGAACATGGACAGGTTAGTTCTGAGTCTGTTAGGCTCTTGTAGTTTTTTCCGGTGTCTTTACTAACTGTGATTGGTCAGCATGCTAGCTAATGTTGGTAGCACTGGAAGCAGCCCCTCCTGTTCCTGACATAGGCAAGCATTTGTGTGGTTGGGTATCCTAGTGCTAGTTTGTTAAGCACTTGATGTATGTTGTGTTGTATTATAGGGTGTGTAAAATTTGTTCTTGTGAGTAATATTTGGAGTGTTCTAAAGCTATGAATAAGCATTTCTGGGTATTTAAATATAGGTATAACCATCTTTTGTAACAGATAACATTATCGTTATAAGGTGAACACTCTAACCTGCTAGGCACATGCAAATTATAACTTAACCTTTTGACGCCTAACGACGACTATAGTGGTCGCACCGCACCGCTAACCTCTAAACGTTGCATTTTATATATTTATTCAACAAATATAGGTACTGAATATTTTAAACATGTTATATACTCTCCGTTTTTTCCTCTTCAAAATGCAATTTGTTTCATAAATCTAAAGTATTTGGTTCTGTATTATTCACATTTTATATACAGGGTGTGCCAAAATTAAAAATATAATTCCGGCGCCAAAAGGTTAATTGTCAAGAATGACAGATAGCTCTCCCTTATTTTGCACATGTAATACTGGATTCATAAAATAATGGAATGTGTTGTATTTATAAGGCAAAATAAGTAGGCTTAGCAGTACCATTAGATCAGAGTGTATTGTTCTTTGTTTTATATTGACTAGTTATGAATCTGGTAAATTAAAGCAGTGGTATTTAGTAATTAAACTTTATAGCAGTATCTTACCAGTTTGCAAGGATTTGAATGAGATGTGCAGGGCATACTTAAGGGTCATGTCTGATTGCTTGCACTTCAACTGTAGGTGTGTGGTTATGACAGGTACTGTTCTTTAAGAGTGAAATACTGAAATTACTGAGTCAACATTTCATGAGAATGAAATTTAACAACTGGCTTATAACCTTGAAATGTTAGTATTCATGCACCTGTTATTATTTGGACATACAACACCACATACAAATTAAGTGACTCATTTACTTATGAATACCTAGAAATTCTTATCAGTAACTTTGAACATGACTAGAATTTGAGCACTGTATATAGAGTAATAGCATACTTAAATGTGTAGTAAGGCATAATTAGAACAGTACGGTAGTTTTGTTTGGTTGTGTGGCCACACTGTCTATTAACGTAAATTGACAACTCTCTCTCCTTGGCTGGCCTGCCTGGTATCAACGTGGCCACATGGCTAGGTGTTTGGTAACATTGCGCTGGATCCTGAAACTTCCATCACACGACATAACAACTTCCGCAGCTTTGTACAGGGTCTGATGCTGCTCTTCAGGCAAGTGCTAACCACCTTAACCTGTGTTGCTCTTTGCATCACCTGCCTTCTCTACCCTGGAGCCATTTCAGTCAGTGCCAGTTTGGTTTGCAATTCTGCATTTTGTTGATTTAAATTGTCTTACTGTTTATTACCATTCTTAACTGACTGTGTACTAACAAAAAGCCTGACTTGGGGGCACAGTAAAAGGCCAGAGCCATCATGGTCTGCCTGATCTTTTCCAGGTATTTATACTTTTCGAAATTTAAATATGACTGAAAGGCCACATTGAATGTAGTTTTAATACAAGAAACATCGCATATGTGACAGCAAAATTGATAACATAGTCATTTGTGGTTATAAGAACTAGGGAAATCAGTAGTAGCAGTTACTGTCTTTGCAAGTGCTATTGAAATTATTATTTGGAAAAAATACCTCAACAAACAGCTTTCACCTATGGCATAGTGCTCCTTCTTCTAAGAGTCAGATTCAATATACTGTTATGGAATTAGCCCATATAGTAACGTCTAACTGCCTTGTTGTGTTGTGTCGAGGGAAATGGCCACAATGACAAGGAAAGTTATATTTCACTACTGCATTCTGATGCTCTTATTGACTTTGTCCTTAATTAGGCATGACAGGTTTTGACAGTATATCAAAATATGCAGGTGGAAAGACAGAATGGATATTTTTATGTAATTAAATTTACATATATAGAGTGGACTCAGTAGTGCCTCCAAAGATTCTTATCTTTCTGAGTGGCTAGAAATTTTGGCTTTCTGAAGTCCTCTTTCATTTCCAGGACATGCTGTGAGGCTTATTGTCTGTTCTTAGATATAAAGATAACCGTTTTTGACACACACAGTTGGTTTCCTGGAATCTACAATTTTATTACAGCTGGTACTAGAAGTAAGACTGGGGATGTGCTTCATGTATGTCATTCCAAAGTCTCAAGTCTTTCAGAATTTTTGTTGTAGCTGAAATGTTTGGACTGTCTCATTCTTTTCCTTATGGGCTCTGCATTCATTCAAATCATGATTTGCAATATTGTATCATTTGCACAAACTATGTTTTGATGTCAGCTGGTCTGTAATAGTGGTACTAAGTGAGGTGACCCAGAGGATGCTGCGTGCAGACTGTTGCTGGCATGGCTTGTGTTGATCATATTTATCATACCCAATCATCACCTTCCTGTCATCCATAATGTGTTTGAACAACACAGTGTTCTGCTGCTGCTGCTGTATTTCAGGCAAGTTTGATGTTCTGAAAGCCACGTGTGATCCTAAGAATGTGCAAACAAGTTCATGAGCGTAACGCAGAAACAAATAACTGTCAATATTTATGCAATTGATACATATTTATATGGAATTAGAAAGAGGCTCTGCAAAGTCAATAATTCTCAGTGGATGGGCTTAGCTTAATTTATGCCACTGTACCAGGGCTGACCCTAGATTAGCTGCCAGAAACAAGCATTCAGCACCTTGTTAGCAATCAGCAAACCAGCCCACCATCTAAGTCAAGAGGCACACAAGCACAAGCTGAAGCACCGTGAAAGAAACAATTGCTGTGCATTTCATTTGGTATTTTACCTTGAATTTGGCCTCCCACTTGATAGCCTAGGTGTCTGCTTAGTTCAGTCATACAGGTGACCACTCCCATGCTCTGTAAATATATTGCCTTCGCTTATTTTTTCATTACTGTAAAAATTAATATTCTACATCTTGAAACTTTAGATCCCTAACTTATCAGTGACTGACTGGTGTGTTGAACTTTGTTGCTTTCTCCTCTCTCCCCTTTTTTAGGATTCAATTGTGTAATCAGCTTGTGATAAAGGAGGCTTGTCTTAACATACAGATTGGTCTGAGAGTGGAATGGAATTTGATTTTATAAAGGTTTGATTGGGTTTAAAGCAGAGGTCCTTTCATTTCAACATAACTACCACCACCGTGTTTACTTTTCATTTATTTTGTTTGAACTTCAGATCCTCTCTGACATTGTAACAGTGCGTTTTCCGAATCTCTATATGCATCTATAATATTACCCTGAATCCAGTATGGAATATGAAAGGCTTGAAGTAACCTGCTTATGTGGGTGTAAAGAAGCTTTCAGATTATGTGATGCAGCCGGAGTTTTAGGATACATTGTTTATAAAACATAATTGCACATTCTTTTGGAATCTGGTGATACACGTCACCTTGTTTCTTTTTAATTCACAACACAATGCACAGCTCTGTTGACGATCCAGTGCTGGTATTCACAGGCAAGTTGACCACAGTGAAGTCACATTAAAGTATGTAGAACCAGTAACACAAGAACAAACGGTGTAGTGGTGTTACACATGCTTTAGTTGTTGTTGAGTGTTGTGTAATTGTATTTGTGTTTGTCCAGTGATGTTTCTGTAGAAGTTAATATCAGGTTTTCAGATTTGCATTTAGTACAACTGTTTGTTTATCTTAATGATCGTAATAGCTAGAGATGTGCAGCATTTTGTACATACCTGTGAATGTTAAAATGTTTCACTCAATAATTGTAAAGGCTGCAAATAGTAACTTTCAGATAATGAACTTTCTCAAAATTTAACTATGTAAGAATTGTCACAGGGCTTTATTCAGAATTGCTTTGGTCATTGTCAGTAAAGTTTCATTTTTCTGTTGTGACATGCTGGCAGCTGATCCTTCCATCATGATAGTGTGTAAAATGGAGTCACTGAACAATGTTATGTTGTTATCTGCATCTCGGCTGAGAATCTGGTTAGATTAACAATAGTGTGTTAATGTAACTGCAACATTAATGGTACAGTGAAAGAGAGATGACCCTCAAGCATTTGGTACAAAATATTTATGGAAGCTGAAAGATGTGGTCCATGTAGTATTTCTGTAAACACTTAGGAAGTGGGTATTGAATTCTTGTAATTCAGAAAAGGGACCAGGTTCAGTACTTGACCAAAACTGGCGATGGTTTAGTATTTGTAACACAGTCCAGAATATGGGAAGTACAGAGCTGTATGCACTTATCCTAATTGTAGACTTTTTTCTGAAGGGTGAGTGAAGGTTGCAAAATGTAATGACGGTAACTTTTGAATAAGGTGATAAAAGAAAGCCGATCAAACTTCTAAATGGGGTAACAGATATTTTAGGATAAGTGACAGTACAGAAATGAGAACTAATTTTACCCCACTCTAAGTTGCATGTGCTCAGAAATCGGGGTACATGAATTGCCCAAACATTTAGGAGCCACCTCAAAATTCTAAGTGCCAAAATTATAACATGAAGCAAGTTCCACACTTAGAATTCAGAAATGTTGAGGATTACTGTATGAAATTTGGTTGCCAGTGCAACCTGGTACCCGGAATTGCTGCACCCATTTCCGAAATTATGTATTGCATCTCGAATTTATTTAGTTTGAACAAAGATTACTGTGGAAAGAAAATAAATTTTTGGAATAATGAAATGTATGTAGAAAATTGTCCCTGCACCTAGCATGAAAGTGTGTAATGGAAATGGAGGTATTACTTCACTCATTTTTAGGCTTGTTCGCAAAATTGTGAAAAGCAGTTATTAACTTCGTCGTGTCCATCCAGCCCTCTGCATGGCACAACTTGGCTCCCACTGGATGAATTTTTATAAAATTCAGTATCGAATATTTTTTTAAAAAATCTGTTGAGAAAAGTCAAGTTCCATTAAAATCGGACAAGAATAGCGGGTACTCTACATGAAGACCTATGTACATTTATATTTCGTTGAATTCGTTCTAAAATGAAAAAAACATTTAAGACAAAAGCTGTAGAGAAGATCAGAACACATATTTTATATTCAATAACTTTTTACAAAAGATGTGTCATTTAAGAGATAATGTGGAAAAATATGGTACAGCTAGACAGGTCACAGATGACCATAAAATCAGGCGGATGCGCATTGCATGTGGGGTAATTAAGGCTACAAAAACACACTCAGGATGTCTAATCTGGCTTTTCCACTGCAACAGTGGTTCCGCGAATGCTTCTTATGTTTGTAAGTATTTGCCAGGCTTGTTGGCCTTGGTACTGAATGAAGGTGAGTAGACGTCTTCAAACCCCAACACGCCCACTTGTTACAAATTTATTTATTTATTTTCTTCTTGATCTTCAATTTTTGTCACTTGGATGCATAATCATCTCTTTCTTCCAGAATCTCATTTTGTATAATCATCATGCATTGGTTAAAGAGTGCTCATTTGTACCATATATACATTAACATCTAGTATACGTGCACTTGCGTCTTCGCGCACAGTTGACGTGGAAACACAATATGACCTTCCAGCAAACAGTCTTCACCTTATAAGAACTGACCGCTTATTTCTGGTGATAGAATCTAAAGGTGAAGTTTGGACAGCTCAGTTAGTATAGTGATTTGGTTATGGGCTATGCGATCCAGGGTTCCGTTCCTAACAGACTGGTTCTTAGGTTCACATAGTCCCCTTTTCAGTGGATACTGGGACATAAAGTGGTGGGGCTTGAAGATGAGCATGTACTTCCTTAAAATGTCAAGGTTAAGATTAATCAAACTACATGTCTGCCTCTGTTAATGTGCCAAAAGGCATGCACATGTACAACTTTACCTCTTAATAGAACCCAGAGCTTTTCAGTATTGGCGGTATCAAATTTTGTTTTTGTATCCAATTGCAAATGAATTTTTCAGTTTCAATTCTACCAATTTGCTGTTCTAAGAACCAATTTTAGGCTCCTTTGAAGGCAAAAAGGGGCTGTTAGCTTTGTCATGTCTGTCTGCACAAAAGGTTGCGACTTCACTGGATGGAGTTATGTGAATTACCATATTTGGGACTTACACTGAAATGTGTCAACATACCAGTTTTGGTTAAAGTTGGACAAAATAAAAGTTTTGTGAGGCCCAAGCTGAGGCCAAAGAAACAGTTGAGCATTAAGCATGATTGATTACAAGTGTTGAGTATTTGTAGAAATTATTCACGAATTGAGATTCTAGGGAGTATAACATAGTGCATGAACCAGAAGTGTTATCTGCGGACATTTTCCCACTTATTTATTATACTCCTGTCTGACAGTTGGTTTTCTACATGGCCACTTATAGTCCTTTCTTATGAAATATCTATATGCAGATCATGTTTTGCCGTTTCTAGCTACATGTTTGTACAATTCACAATGTAGTGTTTTTAGCTGCCATACCTCCACCCCCCCTCCCACTCACACCCCCCCACC
>Ga0123355_10021149_pt1 | contig 10409 bp, 7 predicted proteins | sample TergutEmb28metaG_3_FD_89872 | JGI IMG/M metagenome (GOLD analysis project Ga0123355, IMG submission 89872) | Embiratermes neotenicus P1 segment gut microbial communities from Petit-Saut dam, French Guiana - Emb289 P1 | ecosystem: Host-associated > Arthropoda: Insects > Digestive system > Gut ... | reverse complement strand
CAACAGCATTGTTCCGTTACCTCCAAAACCCACTTAAATCCCTCCAAACAGATATGACAACCAGTTCGACTATTACTTGAATTCTTTTTCATTCGTCATGTACGCTTTATCATATGAATTGGACATGATAAAATTGACTACGAATTTTAGAAGAATATTTCGGAGCCTGACGGAGCTTGATGCGCTGGCTTGACCAGTTGTTTTTGTCCGAATGCCTTAAGAGATGATCGAACAATAGCTCTATGTAATTGGGGCGAAATTTATATATTGACAAAAATAGTAATGTTCTGTTGATTATTGTAGAAATATATGATATATTATATAACGTCTGAGATAATGCCTGAAATTATTGGGTATTTGTCAAAATCAACTGTTAATGCCACTGCACTAAAGCACAGTGCATGAGCATATCTCACGCAAGGAATGGGAATTCATTTTCGCATTTCCATTGAGATTTGGGGCAGAGCCCCATTTAGTAATAGGAGGGATACAGTTATTATGAAAAAGAAGTTGTACTCATTTGGCGCAGCAGTCGCAGTAAGCTCATTGCTGTTACTTGCAGGAACATATGCCTGGACTAATTTTAGCTCATCCATCATAAACATGTTTAGCGGCATTGGAGCAGGAGATGTGACACCACAAAGAACACCAGGCGGAACCCTACATAACGATTTTGAAGAAGGCAAGGATTACAGAGATGTTTATGTGGAAAACTGGGGCTCAGAACCCCTGATTGTCCGGGTTAGGCTCTCTGAGTATATGGAAATTGGAGAAGGTGCCGGCAATAGAAATGGCGTAGAGAATAATCAAGCTGTCTCAATTATTGATGGTGCATCGATTGATGACGTTAACTCATGGACACGCTTTAATGGCGACTTGGAAAGCGGATCATCAGAAGGTTTTCGCAATTATTGGAACTGGACAATGGGTGGACAGAAACTGTATTTCCCTGCTCCAGAGGATTTAAGAGGCAGGCCGGATGCAAATGGCGTTGATTTTGTATCTACTACGAGCCCAGTTGGTACTCTTGATGATGATATAGGTCTTCCGACTATTTACATGATAACCCTTGAGTCGGAAGTTATATCCATGGATGAATGGATTAGCAGAGATATGCCTATAGGTAATTACTGGGTTGTTGATACAGATGGTTTTTCATACTGGGCTGCCCCATTAGCCCCCGGCGATGCAACAGGCTTATTATTACATAAGGTTGAATTAGCCAATGAACCCGCATATGATTTTTATTATGCTATAAACGTAGAGGCACATATGGCCACTGTGGATGACGAGCCAGACAATTATCAAAGGCTTTTGTTAGATGCGTCCTCTGAAGCCACCACACTTGTAAATAGAATTGCAGACAGAATCAGAGACCAAGAGCATTTTGAAGTGATGAATACTTGGCGCAGTCATTTGTGGTTAGATTGGGACGGAGCCGTGCTTTTTCAATCAAGAGATGATATAAATAACTTTGTAGTCAAATCGCAGGAATATTTTCGTTGGATTCCTGAGGCAAATGAGTTTTTGTTAGGTATTGACGATGCTTTTTTCAATGAACGCGCAGTGCTTTTCGTTTCTGCAAATCAATCTAGTGGTGCAATTCAAGCCAACTTTCGTGGCGTTCGTTTGAATGATGGTGTTTTGGAAGTGAATCTTCATACAAGAGTTCCAGGAGGGTGGCTTACCACCGATACAGCCGCTGATATATTTGCTATATCTATTGATCGTTCCATGATCAGTGAGAATGTTCATTTGAACCATACTGTATCTTGGCCTCATGACCGCTTTAATGTAATGTACACTGGCCTTATTAATCAGGCTGATTCGTCATTAGATCCTATAGCTTTTCAATCAAGAAGCGAGTTGCAAGATTTCTTTACTGATTCTGAAAACCAAGCATGGTTAGATGAGCATACGGTTGAGTTTTTACGAGGTTTCGACGACGCCTTTTTTAATGACCGTGCAGTTGTTCTTGTCTCATCTCTAGAGAATAGTAGTGCTAATTCAGTTTATCTTGAGTACGTTCATTTGAATGGTGGAGTTATGGAAGTTCGCCTCACAACATTTAGACCTTATGGTGCAACCGATCAGGCTATGGCAAACCGCTTTTTCGTAATTTCTATAGATCGTTCTTTGTATAGTGAAACTACTCGTGCGATTCGCAGTGAAACAACTCTGCATTTTTGAGTATCAACAATTTGGAAGCCTTGACTTGTTCAGGGCTTTTTTAATGTATTCAGAAGTTGTGTTCATAGATGGGTCGTGCGTATTTTCGAGCTTCTCAGACGCAAGTTGAAAGCATATGCTTTATCTTGTATACTCTGTGGAAGATGTGCTGATTTGTATGGATAAAATAAAGCTTTTGACTTTGAACGAGAAAGGTGATGGGTACTTATGGTAGACACAATAATGTTCGATCTCGATGGTACGTTGCTTGGATTTTCACAAAAGGAATTTGTCGACATTTACTTTAGGGAACTGCAGAAGGTTTTTGCGGGTTCAGGCATGGACAGTGCATTGTCGGTAAAAGCAGTATGGGCAGGGACGAAAGCAATGGTTGCAAACAATGGAGAAAAGCTGAACAAGGATAGGTTTTGGACAGTATTTGCAGAAATTATGGGGCTTGACAATAACGCTCTCAAGGCCGTAGAAGATGCGAGTGATAGATTTTATGTTAATGAATTTAATATTGCCCGATCTGTTATGAAACCGAATGATATCTCCAAGCGGCTTGTTAAAACGATGATTTCAAAAGGTTATAAAATCGTGTTAGCTACAAACCCCTTATTCCCGCTCAATGCTGTCGCAACAAGGCTTGGATGGGCTGAGTTAACGCCGGAGGATTTTATTTTAGTTACCCATTATGCGAACAGCACCTATTGCAAACCAAACATCAAATACTATCAAGAAATACTTGAGAAAATTGATAAAAAGCCAGAACAGTGTATCATGGTTGGCAATAACGCAAGTGAAGACATGTGTGCCGGGGCGTTAGGCATTAAAACTTTTTTAGTAACGGATTACTTAGAAAATGAATCTGGTATGGATATAAGCGTGTTCCAACATGGTTCGCTTGATGAACTAGAAGCTTACTTGCTTTCATTTCCTGACCTTAGTGATTTGCGTAACTTTTTGTAGTACACTAGAATATACTCAAGTATAACTTAGCTGAGGAGGATTCCGTGAATAAGTTTAATGAAAGGAATATTAGAGCTTACGACAAAAAAGCAGACAATTACGACAATACCCAAGACGGCAAATTTACAGAGAAATTCAAAAGTCTTTTATTGAATAACATAGCCATCCAAGAAGGCGATTCTGTTTTAGATGTTGGCTGTGGCAATGGAACTCTCCTATCGAGAATGGCTAAGATAAAGACTATACAAGGTTTCGGAACGGATATATCTCCACAAATGATCAAAAACGCAGCGTCACGCTATCCAGAGTTGAAATTTGTTGTATCGAATTGTGAAAAGATTCCGTTTGATGATGATTCAATCGACATCATTACTGTATGTGCTGCGTATCATCATTTTCCAAACGTAAATGCTTTCGCAGTGGAAGCCAAAAGGCTTTTAAGAAAAGGCGGAAGTCTTTATATTGCGGAGGTATATATGCCTCATGCACTAAGGCAAGTAGCAAATATTTTTTTACCGTTTTCAAAAGAAGGTGATGTAAAGTTTTTTTCTCCAAAAGAAATTGAAAGAACCTTTTCAAATGTTGGGTTTAGTCTGGTTAATACAGTGATGAGCGGGCATATCCAAATTAACCATTTTCAGCTCAATTAACACAGACACTAGCACTGCCTTATTTTAATGTGTTACAAAAAAAACTCACAAAGTCCTCAGAAATAGGAAAAACGACTCCCTCGCTAGTGGCAATAGTTTTTTTATAGCTTTCTTACATGTATTTTCCTTGAAAACATATGCTTTTTCTGGTATAATTTGTAGAAGAGTTGGCGGCTTATGTCAGGCGGCCTATTAAAGGTTTATCTAAGGCCGTCTATTATCTCAAGCCAGGCCTCTCTAAAGCAGACTATATCAAAATAGGGGGAAAAAATGGAACTAAGAGAGAATCGGAAGCACACTAAAATGGTGTTGCTCATCGCCGCGCTTGTGATTTTTGTTGTTGCCGCGCTAATTTACCAAGCCACTGGGCGCGAGTTTAACACAACCTTCTGGGCTTTTGTGCCACCATTAATTGCCATAGGGCTAGCCCTAGCTACTAAAGAGATCTACACCTCGTTATTTGTAGGCATACTTGCAGGTGCATTGCTGTACGCGAATTTCAACATTGTACAGGCTACAGAAGTTATTGTCGTGCAAGGTTTTATTAGCACCCTCGCTAGCGAATGGAACATGGGTGTATTTGTATTCCTTGCTGTGTTGGGCGTTTATGTCGTTCTTATTAACAAAGCAGGTGGAACCGCTGCATATGGCAGATGGGCAGAAAAGAGAATTAAGAGCAGGAAAACTGCTATTTTTTCTACGATCGGCTTGGGGCTTCTCCTCTTTGTTGACGATTACTTCAATTGCTTAACCGTAGGTAGCGTAATGCGTCCCGTAACGGACAGACACCGTGTCTCCCGTGCAAAGCTTTCCTACATAATAGACTCAACGGCAGCGCCCATATGCATTATCGCCCCCGTATCGTCCTGGGCAGCAGCTGTGACGACTGTAGTAAACCAGATGGATGCAGATGTGGCAAATAGGCTGGACGGGTTTCAATTATTTGTTGCAGCTATACCATATAACTTCTATGCTCTTCTTACCATTACCATGATGATTGCTATAGCCGCAATGAAATTTGACTTTGGGCCAATGAAAAAGCACGAAGATAATGCAGAGTTGCATGGCGATCTTTTTACAACCCCAGAGCGCCCTTATAAAGATGTTGAAGGGGAAAGTGTTAGTGATAGGGCACGGGTTATAGACCTTGTGTTGCCATTAGGCTTGCTAATTGTTGGCTGTATTGTTGGTTTGATGTATACTGGCGGTTTCTTTGATGGTGCATCAGTAATTGATTCCTTTGCAAATAGTAATGCCTCCGTAGGTCTTGCTTTCGGCTCTCTTGCCGCACTGTTAATCTCATTCATATACTTATTTTGTCGACGTGTCATGCCTTTCTCTGAAATGGCAGACTCTATACCAAAAGGCTTGGTAGCTATGATTCCAGCTATTTTGATACTGTCTTTCGCTTTTGCCCTTAAGAATATGAACACAATATTGGGTGGACGCGTATTTATTGCTATGATAATGGAGGGTGGACTGGCTAATTTCCTTAACCTTATGCCGGCTATCGTGTTCCTTGTTGCATGTTTAATTAGCTTTTCGATTGGTACATCCTGGGGGACTTTCGGGATGTTGCTTCCCATTGTGCTAGTGGTGATGGAGCATGGTCCTCCTGAACTACTGGTTATTGCGACATCTGCATGTTTGGCAGGTTCTGTGTTTGGTGATCACTGTACGCTGATTTCTGATACAACAATCATGTCGTCGGCAGGTGCTCAGTGCGGTGTTATAGAGCATGTGCATACTCAGAGCCCATATGCAATATTGATTGCCGTTATTTCGTTTGTTATGTATTTACTGGCAGGTGTTGTTCAGAGTGCTCTTATTTTGCTACCCGCCGGGATTGTACTCACTGTCGTTGTACTGTTGGTTATGAGGGCTTTAATAACAAGAAGAAGAGAGGCACTTGGAGCACAAGTTTAACGCTTTTACGATAAAAATGGAGGTTACCCTCAAACTCCCACGCTATGTGTACCGTTAGAAATCCCTCTTCGTTCACTATGGCGAGCAGCGACTCGTGAGGATTTCTGATAAGAAAGGGGCTGCTGCAATCGGTGAAAACCAATGCAGCAGCCCCTTTCCAAATGCCTAAACCATCACTTCAAATATCTTCTTGCCATTTATGTTTATCCATTCCGCTCTACGAATTTTATCCCTTTTCCGAAAATCAAATGTTAACAAGTATCCTTCATCAGCGTGCTTACTGTGAAGATACGCGCAAAGCTGTTCATATGCTTCGGATTGGTATTGTTTTCCACGCCATAGCTTTAATTCTACGATGAATTGCTGGCTTCCAAAATCTACTACAACGTCCATGCGGCGTGAATCAGTGAATTGGCTTTCGATGTGATAAAAACCCTGACCATTAATGAGAGGTTTTAGGTAAGATAGGAAAAGCAAACGACCATGTCGTTCTAAAAAACCTACATCGCTTTCACCGAATATTTCAGCATAATGTTCTGCAAATTTGCGTAAACATAATTCCATGTTAAATCTTCCATCGCGTATTACGTCGTGCGACAGGACATTTGTAATTCGACTCGCCTTACGAAGATCTTTTGAAACGAAATAATCTGTCATTAATGCCTCAAAGATCTTATTAGATACGGTCACTTTACAGTTGGGTTCAGCCTTTCTAAGAAAACCATATTGAACACCAGTGCTTACTATAGAATCATGTATGATAAAGGGTTTTGATTCACCAAGTATAAGCAAATCATATATAAAGTCAGACAATTCCTCACTGTTTTCGAGATTCTTGGTTATATCATCAAACAATGTATTTTTCTCGCCAATTAGAATCTGTGCAGCTTTTCTTATTCCTTCTATTGACCAAACTTTATTGAGTTTTCTATCAATATGCTGACATATCCTTGACACTAAAAACGGGTATCCATTAGTATAGCTATAGATCTCTTTCGAAATGGACTCTACACACATACCAGAGTGATGGTCATTTTCATATGCTTCTAACATAGATGCAATTTCGCAGGGGTTGAATGACATGTCTATATCGAAATCCGCCGCAATATTCCATGGCGAATTATATATTTTGCTCTCAGAAATGGATGGCATATATGTACCTTCCTGTATCAACTTTAGCTTGATGTTTTTTATATCGTATACGCCCGCCAATATAACACTGTGGAAAGTATAATCAGTGCCTGCTTTACGTTCAAGGAATTTATCACGCAACATACTTAAAAAATGCAGAAACACCTGATTATTACTTGTCTTATCCACTTCGTCTATCATGAGGACTATCTTTTTCCCTTTACACATGCTTGTAACGTGATCACTCAAAGATTCGAAAGTGGTCACTTTTTCGTTCATCCATTTTTTAACAAACTCATCATCTGCTGATGTAAAATTCAGTGCTTTCTGCACAAGGCCCATAAATGCAAGGCAAAAAGATTTTGATGAACTAAAGCTCTCGCTGCCAAGTCTCTCAAAGCTTGTTCTAATACATATATACTCGTCTTCCAATCTCTTCTTGAGTTCATTAAGCATAGTAGTTTTGCCATACTGCCTTGCTCGATTAATAGTGAAATAACAGCGATTATCTATTAATTTTTTGATTTGTGCGATTTTTCCGCTAATATCCACCATATAGTCTTCTTCGGGCACACATAAGCCTGTTACGTTAAATCTTCTCATAGATACTCGCACCACCCCTTAATTAACTCACCTGATACTAGATAAGACATTCGCCTTACACCGACCATGATATCATGATTAATCCACTATGTGAAGCTGATTGTTGATTTTGAGTGATTAAGATGGAAGTGAAGCAACCGCTGCCATCGCTTTGTGATAGCAGCGGTTTTTGCCTTGACCAATTATTTTTATCCAAATGCCTTAAACATTCGGAAGCGTGGCAAATCCTTTCGCCAAGTCTTCATCAGTTGGGACATAATCGTTCATTTCTCCTGCATTAAAGGATTGATATGCAGTCATATCGAAGTAACCCGTTCCTGACAAGCCGAACAGAATTGTCTTAGCCTCTCCAGTTTGCTTGCATTTCATTGCTTCGTCGATTGCGCATTTAATCGCATGTGAACTCTCTGGCGCGGGAAGTGTGCCTTCGGTTTTAGCAAACATGACCGCAGCAGAAAATATATCCGATTGTGTATACGATTTGGCCTGCATATGACCGTCGTGGTACAGCTTTGACACAATGGGGCTCATGCCGTGATAACGCAGTCCGCCCGCATGGTTTGGTGACGGAATGAATCCGCTGCCCAACGTATACATTTTAATTAGCGGTGTCATTTTGCCTGTGTCGCCGTGATCGTAGGCGTAGCGTCCACGGGTCATGCTTGGACAACTTACAGGTTCAACAGCAATAAACTCTGTGTTGGTCTTGCCTCTCAGTTTGTCTGCCATAAATGGCGAGATAAGCCCACCCAAATTTGAGCCGCCGCCTGTGCAGCCGATAATTATATCTGGGGTTATACCGTATTTTTCTAGTGCTAGCTTTGCCTCAAGCCCGATGATTGATTGGTGTAAAACAACGTGATTCAGTACGCTACCTAACACATAGCGATAACCATCCGATTTTGCCGCAGTTTCTAACGCCTCGGAAATGGCACATCCAAGGCTTCCGCCTGTGCCGGGATTTTCGGCTAAAATTTGCCGCCCAATATCCGTTGTTTCCGACGGCGAAGGAATAACCTTTGCACCGTAAGTTTCCATCAGCACCTTGCGATAAGGTTTTTGTTCGCTGGAGGTTTTCACCATGTATACAGCTAAGTCTAGCCCAAAGTAAGCACAAGCCATGCTCAGCGCGCTACCCCACTGCCCCGCACCAGTTTCGGTTGTTACACCTTTCAGTCCTTGCTTTTTGGCGTAATACGCTTGTGCCGCAGCAGAGTTCAGTTTGTGGCTGCCTGATGTGTTATTGCCCTCAAACTTGTAATATATTTTCGCCGGTGTACTCAGCACTTTTTCCAAGCAATATGCGCGAACCACCGGTGATGGGCGGTACATATTATAAAAACCCAAAATTTCATTGGGAATGGGAATAAATTCGTCAGTTTCGTTAAATTCCTGCTCGATAGTTTCCGTGCAAAAAACTGGAAGCAATGCTTCCTTCGGGCATGGTTGACCATTCGCGGGGTTCAAAAAGCCTGGCACTTTTTCAGGCATAACTGCCCGCACATTGTGCCACGACTTTGGCATTTCACTTTCAGATAAGTAAATCTTGTAGGGCACTTCTTTCATATGAATCATCTCCTCATTTTTTTGATTATTCTTCTCTAACACAAGCTTCTACGAAAGCCACGAACAATTTTCGGCTGTTTTCATCGTGTAAAATGGATTCGGGATGTTTGTTTTGCATGAGGTAAAATAAGACAAGTCATATTTTTGTTCCCCGAATCATACATACTAATATGAAGGCAAAAAAGAACGGAGCTTTGCGGGGATATGTGGCAGATGAAAGAAACAACAAAATCGGTGACTCCAGCAAACATTGGGGTTATCCTTGCGGGGGGTACGGGTACTAGGGTAGGCGGAAGCATCCCAAAACAATATATAGAGCTTTGTGGCAAAGAGGTTATAGCATATTCCATCGATGCATTTCATAATTCTGAAAGAACTGACGCTTTTTTTATAGTAGCGCATGAAGTTGAATCACAAAAAAGGAGGCTTTCAGAAAAATATGGTTGCCAATGTATAACAGGTGGGCAAACACGGAATGAATCGATTTATAACGCCCTGCACTATATTAAGCTAGTGTATGCATCCTGTCAAAATATTTTGATACATGAAGCAGCAAGGCCGCTTATAACGTCAGAAATCATTGATACCTACATAGGTCTTTTGAATGAATACGATGCGGTTATAACCACGCAACATATATCCGACAGCCTGGGACAGGTAGGGCATCATATTACTGACCGTAACGACTATTATTTAATTCAAGCACCTGAGGCCTTCAAGTTCGATTTGATGGTTCGGAATTTTAAAAAAGATTCCCCGCTTACCGCAACAGTTCAACAGCTCCCATTTAATATAAAAGTAAAAAAATATTATGAATTTATAGGAAACCTTAAAATTACATACCCGATTGATATAAAAACCGCCGAGCTAATAATCGGCGACTTACCGCCTCAGTAGTGGCAAATAAATGTAGATCGGCAAAGGTGACCACCCCGTCGCTTCGCGCCACCCCTCCGTGGGAGGGGAATTTTAAACCCTTCCACCTGTGCAATCTAGAAACTTTAACAATGAAAAAGTGTGAAACGATATGCCTATAAAATTAGTCGCAATGGATTTAGATGGGACTATTACTCAACATAGAAGCAAACCTGAAAACGCGAACATTCAGTTACTAAATGCTCTTAAGAACCGTTATAGGCTTTTGATTATCGGTGCAGGATCCTGCAGCAGGATTTTTGAGCAGCTAAACTTCTTCCCAATTGACATTATAGGCAATTATGGCATGCAGATAACTGAAATACATAACAACAATATCATTATAACCTATAACAAAACAGCTCAGGTAGACATTAAGACTGTGACAGAAAGAGTTAGTCAACTCCGTGGAGAATTCGGATATACATGTTTTAAAGGGGATACAGTTGAGGTTCATCCCTCTGGAATGCTTACTTT
>Ga0123355_10021148_pt1 | contig 10409 bp, 8 predicted proteins | sample TergutEmb28metaG_3_FD_89872 | JGI IMG/M metagenome (GOLD analysis project Ga0123355, IMG submission 89872) | Embiratermes neotenicus P1 segment gut microbial communities from Petit-Saut dam, French Guiana - Emb289 P1 | ecosystem: Host-associated > Arthropoda: Insects > Digestive system > Gut ... | reverse complement strand
TGAAAGCTCACCATTATTATACATAAACGTCGTCGGCCTGCTAATAAACGCTGTCGATGGATTAAATCCATGTTCAAGCGCTGCCAGATATAAAATCGGCTTCATTAACGACCCTATCTGACGCTCAGAAAAAAGCGCTCGATTAAACTGACTCGTCCCATAATCACTCCCGCCCGATAACGCTAACACATTCCCCGTCTCAGGTTCGATCACAATCACAACACTCTGCAAATCCGAATCATCCACAATATTAGCCTCCACTGACACGTTCACAGCATTCTGAATCTCCGGATCAAGGGTCGTAAACACACCTAAATACTCATGCACCGACAAATCCTCATCTAGCAACTCCTCAACCTCACGCAATACCGCATCCACAAAATAATAATTAATCCCCTCATCAACTGGTCTTCGTCCAACAAAGTATAATTCAGAGGCAAGGGCATTCTCCTTTTCGCTCACAGTGATTTTTTCTGTATCAACCATCGCATTCAGGACAATCAGCTGTCGATCTCGTGCATTTTCGTAGTAGTCAATTGGTGAATAAACAGAAGGTCCTCTCGGAATACCAACTAAAATACTAGCTTGAGCAAGCGATAAATCACTAGCAGCTACCCCGAAATAAAAATATGCTGCATCTTGAATGCCAAAAATCCCATGACCAAAATTTATCGTATTTAAATATCCCTCCAAAATCCTCTCTTTGCCATAGGACTCTTCAAGCCGAATCGTATAAGCTGCCTCACGTAATTTGCGTTCCACAGTACGCTCAAAATCCACCATTAAATTACGGGCATACTGTTGCGTAATCGTAGATCCCCCTTGAACATTCTCGCCAGCACGAATATTTGCAATCACTGAGCGTAAAATGCTCGGATAATAAAAACCATTATGATCCCAGAAATTACGATCTTCTGTTGCAACAAAGCCATCGATAATATGCTGCGAAATGTTTTCTATTTCAACAAACTTGCGACGATTAGGAACCATTTCCTCCAGAAATGGCTCGCCATTAATGTCATAAAAAACCACCATCGTGTTTATCGTAACATCCGGCGCTGGCATCCTTCTTAGATAACTAAAAATCACTCCAATTAAAACAAATGCTAGTGTTGTCATTGCCATTAGTATTTTTAAGATTCTTCGCTTCATCAAACCACCTCTATACAATTAAGATGTCTAAATTTTAAAAAATTATCACATCTCTCCTTACTTTTGCATATACTTAACGAGAGCTCTGAGATCTACGGGTCGCGTTCGGGGGTATGAGTATATGACAGTAAAATATTTTACAGATGCTAATTCAGCAGCTGGTTATGTAAGCTTGCAAAATGAAAATTTAACAGGTGTCAAAAAAGTTTATCATCTGGAAAGCCCCGATGACAGATTAGTTCACTACTTACTTGAGCAAATTTCTCATGTACTCACTCCACGATGCTTAACACTTGAGTGTATTTGCTCTACATTTAATCCTGATTATTTATCTGGACTTGTTATCAGGGAACTAAGCGTCGCCTTTACAAGTGGGGAGATTATCACAGATGATGCCCAGGTCATTAACTTGAAATCTGTGTATGATAGGTTGATAATAAAAGAAAACATGGGTGAAATTAGGCGTTTAAGTAAGGAAATGAAACGATATTATGAGAAAATGTATATGCATTTTAATGGGGCTTTGCACGTACATGACGAATGGGAGAATATTTATGTCGATCGGATGGACTTCGAAAAAGCTGATAAGTTCAAAGATGATTTGATTACGCGACTCTTTGATACTAAGATTCCAGCTAGCAGAGGAGAATCCCAACTTGTGCGGAGATTTTTCGGTACTTCGACGCCGGATGGATTGCGTGATTTTATTCCTGAGTTGACATATGGATTTAAGCGCTATTTTATTAAAGGGCGCCCTGGTTCAGGGAAGTCGACATTGATGAAGGATGTTGTGGCAAGGGCAGTAAAGCTTGGCTATGATGTAGATATTTATCACTGCGCACTTGATCCAAAATCCCTTGATATGGTCGTTGTTCCGGAGCTAAGTTTTTGTATGTTTGACGCAACCGCCCCTCACGAATACGATGCGATATTTACAAATGACGAGATTATTGATACATATAGCTCATTCATTAAAGAAGGAACTGATGAACGTTGCGCCCTTGTTTTAGAAGAAATTGAAGCTAAGTATAAGAAACAAATCAAATTAGCACTTGAGGCGATGAAAAATGGGCATGCTAAGCGAGCCATGCTCAGTGATATTTATAGTGATGCGGTTGTTCCTGAGAAGTTTGATGAACTGCTTAATGAGTTGGTTAATAAGTTGAAATAAAAAAGCACAGATTCCATTTTTGGATTCTGTGCTTTTTTGATGAAGTCGATATTTTAACTGGTAAATCAATCAATTTTATCAGCATATTCTAGATGCTTACATAGCGCTTTCCTTCCCCCAAATACAATGTATATCCGCGACCACACTCTGGCTGCCACTGATAGAAATTTTTTTCTCCTGAAAAGTAATGCTCCATTAAGGAGGCAATCACACCGCCATGGGTTACTACCATCACATTATTTGCGCCTTTTAATTTGCATAAATGCTCTACTTCAAGTATCCCACCCACTACACGTTTGATAAATGCTTGTTTACTTTCACCTCCTGGTGGTGAGGTTTGTTCCATATTTGCAAGCCAATCTTGATAAGTTTGATCCCATCTTAATTCTTCATATCCTCGCATTTCGAAATCTCCAAAATGAATTTCCACAAGCTCTGAGATGGTGCATAGGGCAGGAGCGTTGAATAATATATTTGCTGTTTGGACAGTTCTCATCAAGCCACTAACTACATAAACCTCAGCGATTGGGTAGTTGATTTGCTCTTTTAAAGCTAGCAATTCCTGAACTCCTGCCCGGCTTAGGGCAAGATCCGTCATACCACAGTATAGCTTACTCTCATTGGCAACCGTTTTGCCATGCCGAATTAAATGCAATGTCATTTTAGCTTCATTCCAATCCCACAAAGCACCCGGATTACTTCATCACTTTCTTTGGCGATCAATGTCAATATATATCCCAATGCTTCTCGCCATTTTCGCATCAATGGATCAACTGGAACAACCCCGCAAGAAATATCATCACACAGAATGACCTTATCTTGATATTCAGATAAGTTGTTCTTAAAGTGCAAAACTGGGTCGATGTCTTCCTTTAACCATGCCAATACTTTAAGATGAAAATCCAAAACTAACAATTCATCACCATAATGCTCCGAGGCATATTGCCTTTTCCCTTGATAAGCACCACCAATAATTAACTTCACAACCGCTCCTCCTTCGTAAACCATTACGTAACTGCTAAGGCAAATAATGCGCAAAGTTCACTTACAGTAATAATAAATCCACACAAATCACCCGATATGCCACCCATTTGTTTAAGGACATATAAGCTAACCACAAACCCACCGATAATCAAAGCAGCAAAAGCATAAATAACTGACGTCCCACCAACAAACCACCCGATCAAAACACTCAAAACCAACATAAAATGCAAAATGAAAATATGATACCATTTAGTATTTTCTCGAAACATAGCACCAAAACCAGACGATTTCATTGGTGCAGCCGTTAACAGTACAATCCCCCCTAAGCTTCTCGACAGTATGGGAATAAAAATGAAAATCACTCCGTTATTAGCGGCAGTAAGCACACTGTAAACAGCTGCAAAACCAACGAGCAAATAAACACCCAACATAATTGCCGCAAATGCCCCCACATGAGGATCCGTTAAAATCTCTTGCTTTTTTCCTAGTTCAGCTCGAGAAAAAATAGCATCTGATGTATCCATATAACCATCGATATGAATAAAACCACTAATCATTGCTGGAAATAAAAATACCAAGGCTGCCCGGATCATCAACGGAATATTTAGGTAAATTAGAGCATAACTACTTCCATACCACAGTAAACCAATGATCAAACCCACCACCGGAAGATTCGGTGCAACCCAAGAAAACGCTGTCGTAACCCAAATTTTTGGTAATGGGATAATGGAAAACATTGATAGCGACATGAGAAACCCGTTAAGTAATTGCTTCATAAATCCCCTCCATAAACTCCTCGCCTTTGTAAACAATTAAATTCCCATAATACACTTCAATCACAACATCACAAACCGCCGCGCATGTGCGATCAATGAGACTGAGCCCTTTTCGGTAAGCCTCAGTGTCCTCAGGAAAAGGTTGAGCATCTCCATAAATATAATCAGATACTATTACGACATCATTAACGGCGAAGAGCAGCTTCGTTAACTCATTTGCCACCTTTTTAGGCGCTTTTAGATCCATTTCGTAGTTTCTACCAACGGTAAACATTTCATTTGCTAACAGGGCGGTCGTACTATCAAGTAAAAAAATACTATCTTTATCATAGTGATTTACTAATTTATCAATATTTGCATGCCATTCTATCGTTTCAAAACCCATCCCTTCCCGACTAGCTTGGTGGCGAGCAATTCGCTCTCTATCTTCATCATCCATTGGCTGCATCGTGGCAACATAAAAGCATGGTGTCGCTGATTTCTTTAGTGATAGCGCAATTTTTTCAGCATAAGTAGATTTGCCATTTTTACAACCACCTGTTATAAAGAGCTTCATTCCAAAACCGCCGCCTCTTTGATTTTATCGACTTTTTCAACATAGTCTGTACTAATATTGCCTGATTCAAAGGTTGCCATATTTTTCAGAACAGCCAAGGATGCATCCATAATCGCAAACATTAGGGGACAACCGCTCCCTTCACCAAGACGCATTTCTAAGTAAATTCCAGGCTTTAGCCCTAATTGTTCGATGGCAAATGCGTAGCCACGCTCAAAAGAATGGTGTGAGGCAAACATATACTTTGATGCCAGGGGATGCAACTTAGCAGCACATAAAGCAGCTACAACTGATATGAAGCCATCTATCACTACTGGAAGCTGGTAATAAGCAGCACCCAAATATACACCCGTCATTGCTGCTAGATCAAGTCCACCCACTTTATGTAATACCTCAATTGGGTCATTCTTATCTGGCTGATGTAATTGCAAAGCTGTCTGCACTACTTTTACTTTCTTTAAAAACGCAGCTTCTTCTAATCCAGCACCCTTACCAACCACCTTGGCAATCTCATCACCCTCAAGACCGAGCAGTGCCGCTAACACTGTACTACTTGTCGTAGTATTACCAATCCCCATCTCACCAACACCAATCAGCTGATTTCCTAAAGTCTTCGCATCACCCGCCAAGGCAATGCCTGCTTCAATAGCAAGCTCTGCTTCATGTCGAGAAAATGCCATTTCCTTAGCGATATTTCCAGTTGATTTTCTGATTTTTTTATCAATAAGATCAGGATGGGTCATATCCCCGTTAATACCCATATCGACGATGAATAAATCTGTGTTAAATTGTTTGGCAATAACATTAATACCAGCTACCCCATCTAGCATATTCAGGGTTTGGATAGCGGTAACTTCCTCTGGCGCAGATGCTACACCCTCAGCAATGACACCATTATCTGCTGCCATTACAATCACACAGCGTTTGGCGATAGAAGGTGACATACTCCCCGAAATCCCACATAATCTTGCTGCAATATTCTCTAACCGTCCAAGGCTTCCCGGTGGTTTTGCTAGATTATCTATGTGAGCTTTTGCTTGATCATAGATAGATTTACTCGGGCTTGCTATATTTTCTAATATCTGTTGATAATTTTTACTCATTTTTTACTCCTCCTCTAATTTTGTCCAACAAAAAAGCTCTAGTCTGAAAGAGACCAAAGCTAAAATGGCAAATAAAACGAGTTGCACCTAAAAAGTGCTATATCTGCACAAAAAAGCCAAGACCTCATATCCTGTGAAGTTCTATGGCATCATATTGGCAGGTCTTTCGACTTAAACATCTATAACTAATCTGGTAAAACAGATAAGTCATCCACTTTTTCACCTTCCCAGAAGTAATTCTAACTCCCAGTGGTTGTGCATATTACATTTGAAAAAGCTACGTTATCACGGCAGCAGGACTGTTTGGGATTCACACCCAATTCCCTATTATCGCAAGCAGTATTAAACTGTGCGCACCAATAATCATATCCATATGTGGTTTTTCTAGTGACGAAAAGCAATTGAGCGCACAAAGTTATGCGTTTAACTCAGCCTTTCGATACTAGCTTATCTATATCATATCACATTCGAAAAAATAAAAAAAGACATTTTTTAACATTTATTTAATTATACCTAGGTATTCTGATGGACTTTGCCTTGCTACTTCTCCCCATGGCATCATTTTTTCTCTAGGATAAGTCAGGTAGCACTCCCTCTTTGCACGTGTTATTGCAACAAACATATTATTCAACTCCTCACTTCTTTGTGCTGGAGTTTTTACACGATAATCAGGAAATGTTCCTTGTGTCAGACCTATAATAAATACTACTCCGAATTCTAAACCTTTTGACATATGAACGGTCAATAGCGACACTCCAGAGTTATTATCTGTATTTAACTTCCCTAATGCTACTTGATTTCTAAAATACGACAAGTTCCTGACGCCCCCAACAGATTGCCTGCAATATTTATTCCATCTATCTTTCCAGAGGTTAACATCATTTTGAATTAAAAATTTAAAATTCTCGTCCAATGAATTTTCCTTTTCAATACACCCTTCAATATAAGTAAGTGCCTTGAAGAAACTTTCCTCATTTTCAAATATGATCCTCCAGCCATCAATGATTGCACTTACTATCTTCGAATTCAGTTCAAGGTTATTAATTTCTCTTCTATCAAGTAAATCGTTCAAGTAATCCTCAGCTAAACTGCTTCTCCCTAAATACGTATTTATTTGATTGTAGGGCAAATCATTAAACGGGTTAACAAGAACTTTTATCCCCTGCTCAAATATTTTCATCTCAATAGTTTCACACTCAAGATTAGTACTAGAATTACCAAACGAATAATCTAATGCCTTTGCCTGAAGCAACTCCTCTACTTTCGAAAACAAATACCTATTCCTTCCAATGATTGCAACATTATCTAGCTCGATTTTGCTTTCAATCCATTTGCTCCCCTTATCTAATAATTCTTTAATTTTAAAAACAACCCATTCTGCTTCTTCTTGTTCGCTATTAAATGAATACGTTTCCAAAACACCTTCTAAAGGATACACTGAGTGAGATTTTGAATTTGGCTGGAGTTTTGTGGCAGCTTCTATAATTCTACTAGTAGATCTAAAATTTTCAATTAAAACAAATAGCTTAGGATTATAGTCTTCAACAAATTTTTCGGTCATAATGGTGCTATCTGAACCATTGAATCCATAAATTGACTGTGCTGAATCCCCTACCATCATCAAATTGTTAAAATTTCTTGTCAAAGCTCTAATTACCTTATACTGGGTCTCGTTTAAATCCTGTGCTTCATCTATTAAAATATACTTATACAATCTTGTGAAATTAATTGCCACCTTAGGCTTTTCCACTAAAATTCGATAAGCATAATACAATATATCATCAAAATCAATAACTCTGTTTGAAATGAGAAAGTTGTTATAAGCCTCATAAACATTAATAAAATACATATTATTTTCACTTTTTTCAATCATTTCTGAAGAAATAAATTTTCTCTTACACTCTTCTATCGACTGAATTATCTCGTAAAGAGTCTTTTCTGTAGGTAATTCTACACTAAAGGTGTCATACAATTTCTTTAGTAACTCTAGTTTGTCACTCTTACTATCTATGATAGATAAACCACTAGGTAACCCAATCTGATTTCCCTTGTTTGTTACGATATCTAAGCAAAAGCTGTGAATAGTACCGACATGGACTCTATCGTACTCTTCACTTACAATTCCTTCTTTTACTCTTTCTAGTATTTCCTCAGCTGCTTTATTACTAAATGTTAATGCTAAAACCTTCCCCTTGCGCTTCTCAACTATGTTAGCAATCCTTTGTGTAAGAATCCTAGTCTTCCCGCTTCCAGGTCCAGCAGTTACAAGCACAGCACCATCAATATAATCAACTATTTCCTTCTGTTTCTGCGTCAGTTTCATTACTTTCTACCCCCTTAGAAAATTGAGAATTAACTGTATATCCTTTTACATCTGCTATTTTTGCAAACAAATCTCTAATTGCGCTTGGGATTCTATCCCTCCCTTTTCTTTCTAATATAACTTTTCCTACTTGTGCTGAATATTCCGTTTTAATATTATTTAATTGCTCCAATAATGCTTTCTCAAAACCATCATCACCACTGTAGTCTTTCACTTCCCCTTTGAAAATAAATTGTTTGCACTCAGGGCATATATCTTGGGTTTGTTTTCTCTTACCAGTTTGTCCTTGGTTTTTCCTAATGTATCCCGTTAGGAAATCCTCTGTCTCCTTAATGGAATCTACAATCTCAATAAGTTCTTTGGTGTAACCTTCTGAGATCAAATATTTTTCAAAATTAGCTTCCTCAGGCAAAAATATAATTTGATCAGTGTGGTTTTCACTAAAGACTGCTTTAAAATGCTTCGTTACATCTTTGATCACTTTGTCCTCACCATCACTGAATATAAATAAATCTATCTCTAAATCCTTTGCTATCCTCATAAATGGCTTATAGTTACCAGAACCACCTACTTCTACAATGTTAACTCCCAATTCAAAAGGCTCGAACCCAAAATATTCTTTAAAGAATTCAGGCAAAACCTGTTCTTCAGTTTCACCTTCACATAAAATCAATGTATCAGCAAAAAGGATGTCTCCTCTTGTTTTTAGTACTTCTTCTTTTATTTTCCTTTTTTCATTTTCAACCAAAGCGCCCACATTTATATAGTTCAGGCTTGAAGAACCATCTTTTTTATAAACATGAATAATTTCATCCAAGCTACTTTGCGCTGCAATAATTGGAGAGTGACTACTTATGATTTTCTGACCTTCTAGATTTTTCATCTGATGAAATATTCTCCTCTGAGCTTGTGGATGCAGATGAGATTCTGGTTCTTCAAGCAATAGCAAAGGATGAAATGGTGTTTCATTATTCTCCATTTCTGCACTTTTCCAATCAATATAAGCTGATAATGTTAAAAACGTAGTCCAGCTTCTTGTTCCCATTCCATGATTAGATATTGAAAAAGATTCTGAATCTTTATCAGTATATCTTATTTCCATTCCTCTATTTAAATCTTTGATACGCCTAGTGACAGGATTAATTTCAATGGCATTTCTACCAGATCCTATTACTTTGGTGATTTTATTTAAGCTTTCTGAAAGATGGTTCAAAACAGGACTTTTTTTAATGATGCTCTCATTTATTGCGTTTAAATTTCTCTCCATTTCTTCAAGCTCATCTTCTGATAAACTAATGTCCTTTATTAATCTGCCCCAATATGAATATTTATCACTCATTTCAGATACGATATCACGTTTCGCATCTAGATAGAAAACTGGAATTGCGCCTATAATTTCTCTAGTCACGCTATTAGTATTGAAATCAGAAAAGTTAACTACCTCTGACGATTCAGGCCACGCATTCATTGCCTTCCTGCTTAATTCGTACTCCCCCTTCTGAAGGTTATATCTAATCACAGTCCTTAAGGCAGCAGCATCTCTATTCTCAAATTGCTCTTCGATAATGAAATTACCAAACAATTGAAACCATTTATCTTCAAAGCTTTCACCAGCCGATGTAATGAGAACATCCAAAATGATTTCCTTATCTCTGGCTAATTGCTCATCTTTTTTTATAAATATCAGCTCTTCACTAACTCTTGCATACTGCGCAAAACATAAGTCAAGAGCCTCTAATAAGGATGTCTTCCCCACATTGTTTGCACCTAAAATCAAATTCGATTCTTTTAATTTAACATCTACATGTTCATAGCATTTGTAGTTTCTTATTCGCAACTCTTCAATTAATATACTCATGGTATTCACTCTTCCTTATTTTTTTATCGTCTTTTCCCCCTAAAAAATCAATTTTTTTCAAGAAAACCTGTGAGTAATCATGCTAGCCTCTTTTCATTTTCTTTATGTGATACTATGCTTCTCCTATTATCGTAAAACATTTTCTTTACTCTTAATTATAACACTTTCTAGGGATAAAAAACAGACTTCCATCGCTCATTATCCCCTAAGGACAACATAGTCTTTGCTGCGGAAGTACTGTCTTTTTTATTTGTATTAGTTGTTATTAACAATATTTTAAATCCAACTGCTTCATCACATCGTCTGAATCAATAAAACACCCATGGTCAGTAAGTTCTATCGCTGGTTTAATCTTTCCATGATAGTCGCTTCCACATGTATAAATTAGATTGTTTTTCTCTGCCCATTCATGGATGTACTTTGCTGTTTCTTCTGAGTGATAACTACAAAATGCTTCAACGCCATCAAGTTTCAATGGTATCATCT
>Ga0123355_10021147_pt1 | contig 10410 bp, 11 predicted proteins | sample TergutEmb28metaG_3_FD_89872 | JGI IMG/M metagenome (GOLD analysis project Ga0123355, IMG submission 89872) | Embiratermes neotenicus P1 segment gut microbial communities from Petit-Saut dam, French Guiana - Emb289 P1 | ecosystem: Host-associated > Arthropoda: Insects > Digestive system > Gut ... | reverse complement strand
TTGGCAGGTCACCCTAAAGGTACTGGTTCAACTAATATCACTAAAAGTGATAAGTTTCACTGGCGCGCACTTAGGCACAGCGTCTTCGCGACGTAGGAGCGATTAGGAGAAGAAAATTATGAAGTCTACAATAAAAATAAATAATTCCCTACAACAAAATTTAATTGGACTATTGGTATTCATAAGTCTTGTTTCTCTCGTAGCTATCATCACTTTAAATTTAACCTTTACCTATCCCTGGATCAGTCGTCATTATAATCTTGATGTTATAACTGGGCTCGACCATGAAACTTTACTTTATAACTATAGGCGTATTATACATTATACAAACTTTCCATGGGTTACAACCCTCTATATGCCGGATTTTCCAATGAGTGATACAGGCGAATTTCATTTCTGGGAAGTTAAGGTGATTTTCCAAGTTCTCCAAGTCATCTCGATGTTATTTATCATTTGGCTCATCATCTCTATTCGCAAAAAGTGGCAACTATTAAAATACTTCAACTCATCTGCAAATCTAACAATCATCATCTTTGGAGCTTTCTCAATAATAATGTTAATTGATTTTGGTTTTTTCTTCTACTGGTTTCACCGTGCTTTTTTCAACAACGATTACTGGATTTTCAATCCTCGATATGATCCAATAATTCTAGCACTACCAGCTGAATTATTTATGATTAAAGGCTTTATCATTACAGGACTGTTATTCATAGTAGTAGTTGTTACAAAATTGATTATTAAATCAAAAATGAAAAAACTTAACCACTAGGGGCTAAGCTCTTGATACATATTCGCCTGTTGAAGTGTTGATAATAATTTTTTCACCTGTATTAATAAACATTGGTGCTTGTAATTTGTATCCTGTTTCTACAACGATATTCTTTGTTACGTTTGATGCTGTGTTGCCTTTAACGCCTGGTTCTGCCTCTGTTACTTCTAAAGTAACTTTTTCTGGCAGTTCAACACCTAAAACCTCTGTTTCAAACATCATGACCCTAACTTCCATTCCATCAAGGAGGAAGTTTTTCTCATGAGCTAAATTTGTTGCTGGGATTTCCAATTGCTCATAAGTTTCTTTATTCATAAATACATAAGCATCGCCCATTGCATAAAGGTACTGCATCGAAAGGCGTTCAATATGTGCTCGTCCAACTTTAACACCTGCATTAAACGTGTTATCAATAATTGCCCCAGTTCTCAAATTACGCAACTTTGATCTAACAAAAGCCGGTCCTTTGCCGGGCTTTACGTGCAGGAATTCAATGATTTGATATAGATTCCCTTCGTAATTTATTGTCATACCTGTTTTAAAATCATTTGTTGATACCATACTTTACACTCCTTTAATTACTATCCTATAATTAGTATACCACATAATTATAACCCAAATTCCTTTTATTTGTCCATCATTTTAATGTAAATCTCTTTATTTTTATTATAAAATTTTGTATAATAGTATTTGTATAATAGTATATACTCGAAAACGAGCTTAAATCTGCACCTTATTCGAGTATAGTCATAAAGAGTGAGGTAAAATTATGGGAAATATTCACTGGCCAACATTTTTTTTATTCATATTACTTGGAATAATCCTCTTTCTAATCATTTATTCACGTAGAGCAATGAAAAAAAATATTACCTTCTTAAACGAGCAAGATTTTGCAACTGTTATGCGTAAAGGTCAATTAATAGATATCCGCAAAAAAGTTGAATTTGATGCGGGGCATATCAATGGTTCACGTAATATTCCACTCGGGATTTTAACAAGAAGCCTAAGTAAATTACGTAACGATCAACCCATCTACTTAATTTGTGCTAATGGCAAGCAAAGTAAACGAGCAGCAATGCTTTTAGCTTCCAAAAGCTTCTCTAATATTTTTGCACTGGAAGGTGGAATCGCGACCTGGTCAAAACCTTTAAAAGTTAAGAAGTGAATGCGGCAATTTCTAGACGAAATTGCTTTTTTTTTTTTGGAAAAGAAAACTCCGGATAATCCCCCAACAGCAATTAAAAAGTATTACCAAGGTCTTTTTTCTGTAACTTCTTCTAATCGTACATTTTTTAATCTAAATTGTACAACTTATATAAGAGGAGGTGAAGAAGGATGGCAAATCGAAATAAAAGCGCATTATCAGATATTCAACAAGTTATTGACCAGACAAAACATGAGGTTGCAGCTGAGCTCGGGGTAAATCTTGGAGCTGACGCCACCGCACGAGAAAACGGAAAAGTAGGTGGATATTTTGGTGGTCCTATAACAAAAAATCTTGTTGCAAAAGCTCTCCAGGAGATGTCTGATGAATGATGATTTTCCTTAAACCAAAAGAAGGAGGTGAACTGGATGGCAAATCATAAACTTACTGATGAGCAAAAAGCAGAAATTGCAGCTACATTAGGAATAAATGTCGGACCTGATGCTACTGCACGAGAAAATGGATTAATAACAAAATATCTCGTTGAAAAAGGACTCAAACAAACACCAGAAGAATAAATAATGCTTCAAAAGACAACAACGGCACAAGTGCCGTTTTTTAATTCTTCTTTAAAAAAGCATGTGCGAACGCAACTATTTTAACTTTTTTGCAAAAAAGTTACGTTTTTGACCCTCTAGGCTTATCAAAAGCATCTGAGAACGTAACTTTTTTGATTTTTTTGCAAAAAAGTTACGTTTTTGACCCTCTAGGCTCATCAAAAGCATCTGAGAACGTAACTTTTTTGATTTTTTTGCAAAAAAGTTACGTTTTTGACCCTCTAGGCTCATCAAAAGCATCTGCAACCGTAGCTTTTTTGGTTTTTTTGCAAAAAAGTTACGGTTTTGACCCTCCAGCCTGGATACAGGAAAGAAGACGCCATGAATAATGTAGCGTATAACCCGTAATAATTTTTCTTATACTTCCTAACTCAAAAAAATCACCGCATCGCAGTGATCTCCCTTTCCTAACTCAAAAAAAAATCACCGCATCGCAGTGATCTCCCTAAATACTTGCTCATCTTCATTAGTCACTTTACACATTCTTATTGTAAAGCCCGACTATACCTCGCAGAGTTATCTCCTTTTACCATTCTTACGTGCCGCTTCTGATTTCAACTTACGCTTAACGCTAGGTTTTACATAATGTTCCCTCTTACGAACTTCAGCAAGGGTACCAACTTTAGATACTTCACGCTTAAAGCGACGAAGTGCATCATCTAATGACTCGTTGTTTCTAACAGTCGTTTTAGCCATAATAATTTAACCCTCCTTTTGCTCAAAGATACAGCCTATTATACAGGAAAGTTATGCTATTGTAAACAGCAAATGTGGAAATTTTTACAATTTTTACAAATGCCACAATTTTGCCACAAATTACTCAGGTACGATTTTAAAGGATGTTAATCGGTCTCCTTTAAAGTAATTTGTGGCAACTTCACTTGCTTCAGTTGCCTTTAAATCTTCAAGTTCCATCACTACATCAAACAAACTTAATCCACTAAATGCATATTCCGTAAAACGATTAGCAATAAATTCAACCGAGTTGAGAGCTGCTAAGAATTGCCCTGTCTTCTTACGTTTTATGCGCATAAACTCATCTTCATTTAACTCAATACTAGCTACTGATAGCAGCCTTTCTTTAATACTCGCAGCCAATTCATCCGGCTTATTGGAATCGCCACCAATTAAACAAAAACTAGCATCCGGCTCATGGCTAGACTCAAATCCAAAGCTATCATTAGCTAGACCCTCGTCTAAAATATGCTCATAATAATCCGAACTATTCCCAAACATCATTTCAAGCAATACATCTAGCGCCAGATCAATTTTCAAAAACTCTTTTGGCGAAGTCTTATCACATACAACACCTTTAACGCCTACAAACACTTTCGGTGTACTAACCTGCATCTTCTCCTCACTCTCATCAGTCGCCACATGAACAGGTTCCTCAGGAAAAAATCTTTTTATTTCTGGTGCAGCATCATATCCTTTAGCATCTTGATTTTCACGGATAACATTAATCAAACTATCAGGATCAATATCTCCCACAACAAATAAAACCATATTTGATGGATGATAAAAAGTATCATAACACACATGCAAATCATCAGCTGTTATTTTATAGATTGATTCCACAGTCCCCCCAATATCAATCTTAATCGGATGATTAACATACATATTCTTCAATACACCAAAATAAGCTTTAAAATCGGCATTATCATTATACATCTTAATCTCTTCTTCAATAATCCCCTTTTCCTTCTCAACAGTTTCCTCTGTAAAATAAGGTGACTGAACAAAATCAAGCAACGTCTCTAAATTCGTCTCAACTTCGCTAGTAGTGGAAAATAAATAACATGTGCGGGTAAATGACGTAAAGGCATTTGACGATGCCCCAGCCGCTGAAAACTTTTGAAATACATCATAATCCTCTTTCTCAAACAACTTATGTTCTAAAAAATGTGCAATTCCATCAGGAACACGAATCGGTTCCTCTTTTCCTAATGGTACAAAATGGTTGTCAATCGAACCGTACTTCGTCGTAAATGTTGCATATGTCTTATTAAAATCAGCCTTTGGCATCAAGTAAACCTGCAAACCATTATTAAGTTTTTCATAGTAAACTTTCTCATCCATCTGTTCAAAAACTTTTATTTTCATTGCCCCGACACCTCCGCATCCGCACCATTTGGTTCCAACGTAAATACTGTATCTTTTTTTATTTTTCTAGCAACCCTACTAACATCAGCTAAGGTAATATTATCAATTTTCTCAACAAATTCATCAGCGGTTAATCCAATGATTAATCCTGCCTCCAAATCAGATAGCATTCCACTGGCTGAATCTAAAGAGGAACGCTTCGCATTGATGATGGACTTTTTCGCCAGCATTAGTTCTTCATCCGTAATATCGTCAGAACAAATGCTTTTTAATTGCTCATCAATGATGTCTTTCGCCTTCGAAACCTGTGACGCGTCTAAACCTGAATACACATACATTAAGCCTTTAAAGTTATCAAGTTGCGATGCACAATAATAACAAAGGGATTCCTTTTCCCGAACATTCATAAACAATTTCGAGTGGGCAAAGGCTCCAAATATGCCATTAAAAACAAGCATTGCAAAATAGTCTTCATCGGTTATGCGGGTGTTTGTTCGATACCCAATATTTAATTTTGTCTGATTAATTTGTTGCTCTTCTTTAACGGTTGCCACATTTCTCATTTCTTTTTCTTCTGGATCAACAGCCGAGAGTTTGGTGCGCATTTGTGACTTAAGGTCAAAGCTATTCGTAAATAACGGTACTACATCAGTATGATCTACATCACCAAGGACAACAATACTGACCTCGTCATTATTTAACATCGACTCATAAGTTGCAACTAAAGTTTTTTCATTAATATTCGCCAAATCTTCAATATAACCATCACCACTAATACCGAAATTTTCATTCTCGCACATTAAAGTGACCAGTTTCTTTAAGGCATAAGTTGTTTTATCATTGTAAATCGACTCAATATCCTCTTTCAAAAGCCGTGCTTCAAGATCCACATCCTGTTTGTCGAAGGAATTATCAATAATTTTAGGATTCATCATAACTTCGCTAAGTATTGCAAGCGCCGCCTCAAACAACGGGGGTGCTGATTTTAAAAACTTCTCATTTGCTACTTGAATATAAAAACTAATCGCATGATTTAGCCCTTGTTTTTTAGCATTAACCGATAAAGACGCACCGTAAAGGTCTTCCAAATGAGCACTTAGCTCTTTTTTTGATTTAAACTTCATACTTGAATTGCGCAAGACATTTGCCAGCAAAATCCGCTCAGTTACCGTTTCTCGCGTAAGCGGTGCTGTAAACATTACCCTAATGAGAGTCGTCTTAAACTTATCAGTTTTAATTGTTGTTATGTGATTCGTTGTATTTGTTCGCACTGTCATTCTCCTCTGTTATTCTTATCATATATAATTTTCATACCTTTAAAACTCAAAAGGGGATCATATTCGTCAATCATCTCCGTCGCACTCGCGATAATACGTCCAAGACCACCAGTGGCAATAACCTTCGCCTCGCCCACCTCTTCTTTAATTTTTTTTATGATATATTCAGTTTGCCCAATATAACCGAAAATCAATCCACCTTGCATACTCGTAATCGTGTTTCTACACCTAATACTACGCGGTTTTTTAATCTCAATCTCGGGAAGCTGTGCTGCCTTACTCCATAATGCGATTGCTGATATTTCAATACCAGGCGAGGTTAAACCAAATTCAAACACGCCATCAGCAGTTAAATAATCATATGTTGTTGCAGTTCCAAAATCAATTACAACGAGGGGGCCACCATACAAATAATGACCAGCGACTAAATCAACAATTCGATCAGCACCTGTTGCCTTCGGACTTTCCGTCTTAATCTGAATTCCCGTCTTAATTCCAGCTCCAACAATAATTGGTTCTAAACCGAAAAATTTATAAACCGAATTACGAAGCGAATGCATAACTTTTGGCACAACACTTGATATTACAACACCTTCCACTTGACTTTTGTCAACTCCATTAGTTCCGAAAAGCCCATAAAATACTGCTACAAACTCATCTGACGTTCTTCTTTGGCTGGTTGTCAAACGAAAACTAGCTATGACATCTTCACCTTCCATAATGCCAACTGTAATATTCGTATTCCCAACATCAATAACTGTAATCATTCAAAAAACATCTCCTTCGATCATAAAGTCAGTGGCTTCTAATCACTCCTTCGTCGTGAAGAAGCTGTTGACAAGGCAATCGTAATCGGTTCGTCTCTCCCTATCGGTCGGTCTCACCGAACTCATTGCCTCCCATTCTCTTTAAAACTCGAACTGCTAACTCATCTTTACTCATCAGTGGAAGTTCTTCATTGCCATTTTTAGTCACAAGCGTCACCTTATTCGTATCACCCTGAAAGCCGGCACCAGCTTCGTATAAATCATTAGCTACTACTAGATCAACCTGCTTTTTCACTAGCTTTAACATCGCATTCTCCACTAAGTTATCAGTCTCCATTGCAAAGGCAATCACTTTTTGGTCAGCCTTTTTCTTTATCGCAACTGTAGCGACAATATCTTCATTTTGCGTAAGCGCTATTTTTAATTCATCCGCTAAGTCTTGCTTTTTTAATTTTTGATTTGAAACTGAACTTGGACGATAGTCAGATACCGCAGCGGCTGCAATAAAGTAGTCATAATCAAGGTGCTCCATTGCACATGTATACATATCAGCAGCTGAGGTTACTGGATATTTTTTTACAAAACAGGGGCTCTTTAAATTAGTATGCCCACTAATTAAAATAACATTGGCTCCCATATTACTTGCTGCACGCGCTAAAGCGTATCCCATCTTCCCGCTGGAATGATTACTCAGAAATCTTACCGGATCTAATGCTTCCTGAGTTGGACCAGCCGTAATTACAACTTTCTTTCCTGCTAATTCACAACTGGCATTAAGTAAATAATCAATTCGCTCTTCAATATCACTAACATCAGCTAATCGACCAGCACCAACATCACCACACGCTAAAAGACCCGCGCTAGATTCAATAAAATGAACTCCATCACTACGAAGTGTTCCGATATTACGCCTAGTCGCAACATGCTCAAGCATTGCCGTATTCATCGCTGGTGCAATCAATGTTGGGCTTTTATTTGCTAAATAGCTAGTCGTTAACATATCATCAGCAATGCCAGCGGCAAATTTTGCAATTATATTCGCTGTGGCTGGCACTACAACAAACAAATCAGCCTTCTTAGCTAAACTCACATGATTTACATTGTAGTCAAAGTTGCGGTCAAATGTATCGACCGCAACCTTGTTTTTTGTTAAAACCTCTAAAGTCAAAGGGGTTATAAATTCCGTTGCATTCCTTGTCATTATGACATGAATAGCATAACCTTTTTTAATTAAGTTACTTGCAAGCTGTGCACTCTTATACGCAGCAATTCCGCCAGTCACTCCTAAAACTATAACTTTTTTATCCATTGTTAAACACCATTTCTTTCTTAACCCCGCTTTACCTGTTCTAAGACCGCTTCGAATCTATATAAGACTCCCCAAATTCCAGTATAGCCCGCATTCCCTAAGTGAATGACTTCGTCCAAACCAGGGCTGTCTTCAAACAGAGATGTATCTTCTGGATCCACATTTATAATATCATTACTTGCTTCTGGGATAGTATCCGGCGGTTGTGTAATTGGATCTGGTTCTGTTGGGGCTGGAGTTGGTACCGTTGGGGCTGGCTCTGTTGGAGCTGGAGCTGGTTCTGTTGGTACTGGATCTGGTTCAGTTGGCGCTGGTTCTGGGGGTGGTTCTGTCGGAGCTGGGGTTGCCTCTTCTGTTTGTTCTGGTCCATTTGAGACAATAACTATTAAAACTTGATCAGCACTCATAGACCCTGTTGGATTCGTTGTGATAATATGTTGTGCAGGGATCGTATCAGAATACTCCCACGAAAAATCACGATACACATTGTTACTCTCTGCCCAACTTGCGAATTGATCTAATGGCCAACCTGTCATATTTGGAATTGAAATATTAGCCGCCTCTGACGGTGCTTCGACAAAGCTATTATTTGGTCGGGTATTAGATGGACCACTTGATCCACCCGAGGATCTTGCGATAACATAAAACTCCCGAATAGCACTCAAGTCTCCTGCTGAAAAAGATTGGGATGCAGAGTTTGATGATGTTCTAACAATCTCGCGACCTGACCCATTTGCAAGTGTTCCCATAACAATATATTCTGTTCCACCGCCACCACTTCTGCCTCCTGCACCAATTTGATCCATCATCATTTGCGCTTCAGCTTCACCAGGATTTAAATTTCGGAGCTCATCAGAGATAGTTGATTGATTTACTGTCAAAGATCGGGCACGATCACGGGCTGCCAGTGCCTCAGAAAAGGATAGTGATATAGTACCCCCAACAATTCTGTTAGAGCTATGATCCCATGAAAAGTTAAGGGTTGTCCCACCACTAAAATCTACATCAAAATTTGTCGGAGCATCTGGTATCGGGCCTGTGAAACCACCTGTGAATCGATCTGAGGTACAGGTTGGAATATCATCTTCATTAAATAACTCAGTACGACGCCAAACGATATCATTTGATGCAGCTGGTGTTGCCGAAGATGGGAAGCAGACTTCTCCATCGACTGTTCCACTTTGCCACTCTATTTCTTGCTCTACAACTGTTGATGGTCTTTCTGGCTCTCTATCCCCAGCTGTATTAATTTCTCCCATTATAATTGCAAATATTTCCCGTGGTATAAGTTGCTCTCGCTGATCTACAAAAGTCCCATCATTTCTGTCTGGATATCCAGTCCAAACAGCCAAAGTAAAATCTGTTGAAAACCCAGCAAACCACACCTCAGGTACTACTCCTGACGGCATATTAAACCGATTAAAAACCTCATCAGAAAAGTTTGTTGTTCCCGTTTTCCCAGCTAACCACTGATTTGGAAGTGCATGATGAATTTGCGTTGCAGTTCCTTGAGTTATAACAGTGCGCATCGTATCAGCTACCATATAAGCAGTTGCTGCACTCATAACACGCTCAGGTTCTTCTTCGCTGTAAATAATCCTTCCATCAGGAGCAATGACTCTTGTGATAGTAAAAGGTTCAATAAAATACCCACCATTTATAAATGATGCATAGGCTCCAGCCATTTGCAAAGCAGTTATAGGATGCGTTCCAATCGCATGGGACTCAAACAATGCCTCATTATCATTCTCATCTATATAAGTTTCTATTCCAAGACTATTAATAAATTCCTTTACAGTTTCCTCGCCAACAAGATTCATTGCTTTGATTGCTGGCACATTCCACGACCAATCCATTGCATTTCTAACAGATACACGTCCACGGTATGTCTGATCCCAGTTTCTAACAATTGGACCTGGTCCGAGTGGTTCATCAAGACCACCACCAAAAGCAAACAATTCATCGTTAATCATCGTTCCTGTTCCCCAGCCTAAATGCTCTAAAGCTGGTCCGTAAGACCAGATTGGCTTTGCAGCAGAGCCTGGTTGACGGATACCGTCTGCAGCGAGATTAAATGTTCGAGCATCACTACCCGTATTAAATGCATCAAGCCTATCACGACCAGCAAGTGCGCGAATTTGACCATCATTTTCAATCATAGCAACTACCGTTAAAAGTTCTTCATTATGCCAAGGAAAGTGATCATTAGTCATCATTAAGTCGTAGACATATCCTTGAATCTCGCGATTAAGGGTTGTATGAATTTGATATCCACCCATTGGATTTATATTAAATCGCTCATAAGCTTCATACAACACACGATCAATAAAAGGTTGATATCTGTGTGCTTCATCTAAGCCAGCTTCATTATAAACTAATAAATCTGTTATTGGATCAGCTGAAGCAAAATGGAACATTTCACGA
>Ga0123355_10021146_pt1 | contig 10410 bp, 7 predicted proteins | sample TergutEmb28metaG_3_FD_89872 | JGI IMG/M metagenome (GOLD analysis project Ga0123355, IMG submission 89872) | Embiratermes neotenicus P1 segment gut microbial communities from Petit-Saut dam, French Guiana - Emb289 P1 | ecosystem: Host-associated > Arthropoda: Insects > Digestive system > Gut ... | reverse complement strand
TAAATTCGTAGCAATACGTAACGTATCTTAACGTGACGTAACGTAACGTGACTAACTTCACGCACAACAGCTTTCATCTAGTCAGTCACTCTAACCACAAACCAACAGTCATTGCGGTGACCACAAAAATTCGCCACAATTCAGTAGCAATATTTCTTAACATAAGATCAATAACACTGTAACACCCAGGGACCATGTTCTTTCTTAGTGTTAAAGGTATTATTATTATTATTATTATCATTGTTATATTATTACGCGACCGAAAATGATAGGCCTACACTCTTAAAATTACAAACAAGCAGTAATATAGTTTGATCACTGTGGACAGCCATTTATCGAATGTACTTGACATTTCAAACTTAATTCAATGTCCTCTCCATCATTCAGGATATTTACAGCTTAACGTGGCACTGCTATTTCGGTACAGTAAATCTGAATTCAAATATCAACTAATACTGTATACAAAATGCAGTTCTAAATGTTACGGAAGATTATGCAGTGCTATCTGTTGTTCGTACTATTGAAAAGATATTTTTATACAATTTTGTAATGGAAGTTTTATTAACATGAAACCAGACATTTCAGATAATTAATTGTGTTACATTACGTTTTAGGAATACTGAAATGTGCAGTCGAAATTATGTAGCAAGTTATCAGAGGAAACATTTTTGGATAAATGTTCTGTACAAAAAGGGCTCGCTAAATTTCCACACTCACAGACTGTTACATAAATATATTTATAAATTTAAATAATTGTATGCAATAAGTTTAGCTAATAAAATACTGAATACTATTTACTGATATGAATTTTTCTTTAATTCCAAAATGTGACTCAAGAACATAAAATTTAAACACTTACAACCGGACACAATTCAAAATTTGGAGATATTTTAAATTTAATAACAAAAGAAATGAAAATATTTAGTATAAAACTCTTTGCCAAATTCAGACCAACATATTTCACTTGATGCTGCTCTGTTGTGACAGCCACATTCGACAGCAGCATTTTATGGATGTATGCAGACCGACAGCTATTTAAACTGGGCACAAATGGAAGGACTGGACGTGCAAGTGCTGATCTGCACATCACAGCAGCACCACAAGTAGGCTGTGATAGAGCGAGCTGCACTGTACTGGCATGCTGCGGGGAATGTTTGGTAGGGAGGCAAGAATAACGACACACCGCATTGATACATTTTTTCCGGCGCAATATCCACAGACCAGTGACTATCCTTAACCTTTGTTACGTCTTTGGAACTCACTAAATATTATACTTGGGAGCAGGTACTTACATAAAGAGACAAATTTAGGAAATTAGGATTATTGTGTGGGGAGAGTGAGAGGTAAACTGACCTGAACAGAGAAAGTCAAGTGCTTATATAGAATTAAAAATTAAACACCTTTTCATGAAGGCATATTGGGAAGTGAAGATAAATTTACGTGCATTCTTAATAACCTACACAGAAAATTACATGAGTGACTAACTTCAAGTCCTCGAATCTTTCCCACCCCGATAGTTACCTTAGTATCACTGATTAGGAGGATGGTTGTGCCCCTTCTGTGAAGAGAAAATTATATTTTTGTCCCAGATACCTTCAGTTGGACAATATGCAGTCTAGTCACTGTACCGACTGAGGAGGCGAGGCTCCGTCCACATTAAATTACTAACAATTAAGAAGACAGGTTAAGGACTTGGTGCACTTGGGATTCCAGGTCATTGCCTTCTAGCGACAACAGATTTATACCGTGTCTATTAGTGGGGCATACAAGAATTATGAAGCAAGAACACTGAAATATTTTTTTACTCTTTATTGTAGTAACAAACCTAAGAAACTCAATGGAGCGGAGTCCTTCTTGAAAAGCTAACCGTTCCTCGGCCAATCAGAGAAGTCACATTTGAATTGACGTGTTTGACAGTGAAGGGTTACTTCGAGTTAGAGTGGTTCTGTGTTATTCATTTAAATGAATCTTCGTTTTCTGAAGTCAGAATACTGTATATACTTGCAAAACGAATTTGAAAGGACCAAGTTATTATTTTTAGACTATAACTTATGAGTGGGCGGGGATAGCTCAGTCGGTATAGCGACTCGTTATGGGCTGGGCGGTCCATGGATCGAATTCTGGTGAGGGCGAGATTTTCCGCAAACGTTCAGACCGTTCCTGGGCCCCACCCAACCTCCTATACAATGGGTACACGTGGATAAAGCGGCCGGGGTGTGGCGTTGACAACACACAATCCAGTGCCGAGGTTAAAGAAAGTGTAGAGCTATACTTCTCCTCTATCTCTGGACCTTCGTGGCCTGTTCTAGGGTGAAATTTATTTTACTTTACTGAAACGTATGACGCAGGAACAGCTCTTTCATGTCGGTAATAATATTCTAGAAAGAAAGAGAAAAACAAGTTTACGATAAATGGATTTTTATTTGGGACTTAAAAAGGCAAAAAATAATTGTGACTTGATACAAATTGGCAATCCTCTAATCCACGAAACCTAAAATTAATCCAAATAATTCGTTTAATAACGTATTTGCTTAAAGTGTCGGCCTCACAGTGCAAGCACCCCGTCCCAATTCGAGCTAGAATAAACGGAAATCGGGCTTTGGTCCCATAGGTGTAACACGTCTGAAATTACAATTTGTGGTCGGGCCGAATTTTTAGCGAGTCGCTGTGAGTAAGGTTCTAAAATTTCGCCCAGTGTTGACCGCTAAATGTCGAACGCATTGGCAAGTAATATAGAACATTACGAATGTTAGACTTTGCCTGATAACTTTGTTGACCGTTATGTTTCCAGTAAATAATGAGTGGCCCTAACCACATTTATCGTCGACTAACGTCGTTAACAATTTCATAAATATAAACACTCATTAGCTTACCGAATTTTGCAACAGGAACTCTATTCCTGAGTCGACGTGCCGGCTGCTAATTAGGTGCTACCTGTAGAGAGTGATGGTCGGCTAGTGAATTTACATCGCTACAGATAAGGACTGAAATGTGGGCAGTTTATCTCACATGCCGATATAGGAAGATTAGAAAACACCAAAGCAACAAACACGATAGCCAGTAAAGATCCTACCACATAGCTATGTCACAATCTATATATGTATATATAGACAACCAAACAATAGCGGTTCGACATCCTGTAGGCAGTCTGTCACTGTGAAGATTTCAGAGCTGCTCTGTGGCCCAACTACACTGGGGTAACTGGTGGGTCTTCTATCTGGGTGTGCTGGAGAGGGGGTACAACGGTTTTGGGGTGACGCTGATCACTCATATTCATATGTCAAGTTTAAGAATAACTGGAATTGTGCCTCCGATCCGTCATATGCCATCATGGCCAGAGTGTGGGCAACTTAACTTGTATGTTTTGTAGGTGAATAAATGGATACCAAAAAGTAAATGAATGACTGTACTGGCCAGGACAAGCCCTGGGGGCTCCAGGACAATCGGTACAGTTTGGTGGCAAGTATGTTAGTCCTACGCACAGGCCGCTTTTATGCCCCCAGAAATATTCCTGGTACTCATTTCTGGGCCATAATGCGGTCAGAAGGATTTTATTAATACAAAATTTATAATTACATTATCTGGAATCGAACCCGCGAATATCAAGCTTCTGGGGCAGTGCCCCAACCAACTGCGCCACCTCGTGTCCTGGATAAATGAATAGAGACTTAAAATTTCTCTCTGTGGTTAATAAAATTTGCGGGCGCGCGTGCGCGCCAAAGGTGTTCTTTATTGGCCTTGTGAACTGCCACCATTATATATCATGGTGGCGGAAGTGGAAAAATGAAATACGCGCACGGACACCTGGTTAAATGATATTGACGGAAAATTGTATGTCCTCAAAGACACACTTCTCTGGATATTATTTTGTCCACCACAAATCCCAAATGGTATGGACAGAAGTCCGGACTGTACAAGAGACATGGCTGGTATAGCTGGAAGTTTATTAACCACAGCAGCTGGAGTAGGACGTGGAGTGGTCGACCGACGATTTGTGTTTCAATTCCCGGCAGAAGGAATACATTCACATGTACTGCACAGCGTCCCTAAGTGTTCTTGGGGCCTATTAGCATCTTCAATATCTGTGAGGTTTCCTTCCCTGTGTACTGCTGGCCGGATGGGAAGTGACAAAGTACTTCAGTGAAGTGAGGAGGTTCAATAAGCGTGGAGCTATATCTCCACTCCCCACTTACATCAGACTCTAAAGATCACATTTTGCTCCAGGCAGTTGCACGTCTTACAGAATGGAGTCTTTTACGGAATTGTTGCTGTGAGTTCTTCAATAAACTGTATAGAGCTACTTCAGAATATCATCAACTATGGCAAGGTACGTCTCAGTTTCATTATTTAACTATTGTTTCTCTGTTTTATAACAGCGGAATGAAGGTCCATTTACGGCCCCGGAATTTTAAACATAAAAGAAAAGCCTTTATTTTGAGATCAAAGCGTGCTGATGACCTGTATGGTTGTATGGAAAATGGTTTGTACTTATGTATTGACAATAGTGGCACGGTTGCATTGTGGTTGTTCGCGTGCCGTGTTTGTTGTTGTTGGGTTTATAAGGGGACATAATGGGACGACAGCAAATAGTGCACTAGGAGGAATATATGGAAGTGATAGTCCGCCAATTGTGTAATAAAGGTCTGTACTGAACAGTAAAGAGTTAAAATAAAGAAATGAACTTGAAAAATGAAAATATTGTAATGAATGTCACGTTTAAGCTAATAATTTGTGGTCTGAAAATTGTAACTTAGATTAGATGGATGTTTAACAACACGTTAAGTATACATATCTCTCAGATCTAAATATTAGTTTATATTTTCCTACCATAAGATAATATTTACATACGGAGTAAGATGTTTAGTATAGCGACTACTTTATGAGCTGGAAGGCCCGGACATCTTGTGCTGGTACGGGAAAGAGCCTCTTTCCAACTCCAAAACATCAAATCCACATTTGGAACCCATACAGCCTACTTAACAATGAAGCCCAAGTTCCCGTCCTGAGGTAAAGCGAATGGGTCTTGAATTTAACAGCCCACTTCAATGTAGTTTGGAGGTAAAAAGTGAGGGTTGCAACATCTGTATCACCGAAGGCCAAAATACACGTACACCATATTACCGATATGTTACAGAAGTGCTCCATTTGGTAATAAACATAATTGAGATCAAAATCCTATTAACAATAAGCTGAAATATGTAACACGTTTGTTCTACTGTAGATATGGATGAGTTTTCACGTGATTTCAACGAAGTTCTGTTGAAGGAACTGGAGTGTCCAGTGTGTATTGAGTACATGGTGCCTCCCATACAGCTCTGTACGAACGGCCACAACATCTGCAGCAAGTGTAGAGGGAAAGTCACATTTTGTCCTACATGAAGAGCGGAGTTTTCAGAGATCAGGAATGTGGCTCTGGAAAACATCGTCAGGAGGAAGAAGTACCCTTGCGCTAACCGGCAGGGCAGATGCCTTCAATTGTTCTCCATTGAACACATCACTGAACACCACGCTATTTCTTTATACGGGAAAACTAATTGTCCGTTTACAATAAATAAGAACTGTAAGATTGCTTGGAGCGGTTTTAAAAGTGATTTGAAGGAACATACCAAAGCAGCACATCCGGGTCACTTTTTTGAATCACCATCACTCCGTGCTGTTTACGTGGATGGGACTGTGAAACTTTTATCCTACTTCGGCGAGTTTTTCGTGAAGTACCAACGGATACGAGATGGCAAATTGTACGCTGTTGTTCTGCTGATTGGCTCAAGTAGTGAGGCTTCTAAATACAAATGAGAATTTACATTACGTGCACCAAATGGTATTCAACAGACAAATAATACATTCTTTGTTAGAAGCTATTCAGAAGAATATGAAATAATTTTTAATTCTGGAAAATGTTTCTGCCGGGATGAAGAGGTAGTAAGACACTTCCTTATAGAAAATAACTTCAGTTTTGCCAAAACACTCTTCACAGTGGAATGAAATGTTTAGGTTATCAAAACTGTGGTCCGAAAATTGTTGTTGTCTGGGTCAACTTTGATTCTTCTCTCTGTTATGTTATTACGATATCAGGTGTCATAACGCCACACACTGTGTCACAGTTCACTAAATTTTGAGTGTTTGTACGGCTTCCTGATGATGGCTGTCAGCAGCCGAAACATGTAGCAGTGGATTGTTTTCATGTATATGTATTGGTATGTGCAATTTGTTGGCCTTATGAACTGAAATAATTTAGTAAATTTCACCCTTTTTTGAAAAAATATTTCATTCATATTTTCTTCCTAGTAATTTAGCTACTGTAACTGTACAGATTTTTGACAATAAATTTATTATTTCTGCGTCTTAATTAGTTTTTTGAGTAAGTCCCACCCCCTCCTAGGAACATCCATTCTACTGGTCCAACCAATGAGTACCCGTGAACACAATGGTTTTATATTGGTGCTAAAACTGGCGGCGTCATATTGCTCACTTCCTATTTCATTCCTCAGTTATTTTTTACAAAAATAGAGAGGCTAGGCTCCTCAATAATGTCCATGTGCCTATTTACCATCTGTACGGTGTTCGCCCCACAATACAGCTACCTTGACTGTAATCACGTGTTTTACCGTCACGGTTCTTTTACAACATAAGATCCTACAATTCACAGTATATTTGACAACAAATCGGACGGAGTTTTTTACAAGGTACATTATAATTCGAAATATAATCTAACATAAACCCACCACTGACTGTACACAGCACCACACACAACGGAACACAAACTGCAGTATACTATAATTCCAAATACAGTCCAACACAAACCCACCACTCACTGTACACAGCACCACACAATACACAACACAAACTGCAGTACATTATAATTCCAAATACAGTCCAACACAAACCCACCACTCACTGTACACAGCACCACACAATACACAACACAAATTGCAGTACATTATAATTCCAAATACAGTCCAACACAAACCCACCACTCATTGTACACAGCACCACACAATACACAACACAAACTGCAGTACATTATAATTCCAAATACAGTCCAACACAAACCCACCACTCACTGTACACAGCACCACACTTAACAAAACACAAACTGCAGTACATTATAATTCCAAATACAGTCCAACACAAACCCACCTCTCACTGCACACAGCACCACACAAAACGCAACACAAATTGCAGTACATTATAATTCCAAATACAGTCCAATACAAACCCACCACTCACTGTACACAGCACCACACAAAACGCAACACAAACTGCAGGACATTATAATTCCAAATACAGTCCAACACAAACCCACAACTCACTGTACACAGCACCACACACAACGCAACACAAACTGCAGTACATTATAATTCCAAATACAGTACAACACAAACCCACAACTCACTGTACACAGCACCACACCCAACGCAACACAAACTGCAGTACATTAGAATTCCAAATACAGTCCAACACAAACCCACCACTCACTGTACACAGCACCACACACAACGCAACACAAACTGCAGTACATTATAATTCCAAATACAGTCCAACACAAACCCACCACTCACTGTACACAGCACCACACACAACACAACACAAACTGCAGTACATTATAATTCCAAATACAGTGCAACATAAACCCACCACTCACTGTACACAGCACCACACACAACACAACACAAACTGCAGTACATTATAATTCCAAATACATTCCAACACAAACCCACCTCTCACTGTACACGGCACCATACAATATACAACACAAAATGCAGTGTCGTTCATATCATGTGGATTTTGTACTAATATCGTAAGAATGAGAAGAAGACATTTGAGACACCAAGATAAAGATGGATGGTTAATAATGAAATTAATATATTTATCGTTGCACCGTGCATTCTGTTGTTTATTTAATTAACACACCAACAAATGCACATATATGCATTTAATGATCTAAAATTCACATTAAAACACTTAAAACGCTCGTACAAATTTCGATCGTACCATCGAAACACGTAGGAGCGTTTTAAGTGTTTTAATGTGAATTTTAGATCATTAAATGTATATATGTGCATTTGTTGGTGTGTTAATTAAATACATGAAATGAATGTTAGTGAATTGGATGCGAAAGTTGAAGGGGATACAGACACCTGGGAAAGATAATAAAGGTGGAGTGTTTACACAACTATGCGTCTAATTCATATCATCAAACTAGGGAGAATTCTGAAGTTTTCAATGCGTGGCAAGACGTAACGTAACGTAACTTAACGTGACGTGACGTGACTAACTTCACGCACAACAGTCTGTCCTGAACAGCTTTATCTCGTCAGTCACTCAAACCACTAACTGCCATTGGAGTGACCACAAAACTCGCTACCGAGACCGGCATTTCTTTAACAATTTTACCACTAATGAGGATATTGCAACGAAATTTGAACCGGACTACAGACACATTCCTCTTCATTTCCCACACAAAGAACGTACTGCTGTTCAAATTTCGTTGCAATACCTGCATTAGTGTTACGATTATTAAAGACATGGCTGGTTCGGTAGCGAGTGGGACACACAGACTTTTTCAACATTAAGTCATAAGCGGCACGATTTTCGGAATAAAAACCATTGGACATGTAATATATGTTTTAATTAACTCTTATATTTTTATGGGTCATTAACAATACAGTATATGAGTTCTACAACACGGAGTGGGTTTCATATTTAAAACAATGTGTTGGTTGTACTTTTGACCGTCTACATTTGACAGCCAAATATGAAGGACAGTGTTGGTTACTTGACTGTGACAATGGGCGTAATTACGGTGAGTTATGCACGGCGTGTTTGTTGAATGGTTTCTGATTTCTCCTCTCATTTTCTGCAAGTGTCGTTAGTAATATTCAGATTAATCTATACACATTTTATTGTTATTATTTTTGTGCATATTTCAACACTATTCTAATTCAGAAAATCAAACATTTCTTCCACTAGAACTCACAAACCGGTGAACTATGTTTTCACTTACAGTATGTATGTAATTAAATTCCTTTTTTTTTTATTTTTTAATCAAAACCATTACTTAAAATACAGTAGTAGACAGCAGGATAATATTAAAATATACCAAAAAAAGGGTATGATGGAGCTGAGTGGATTCATCCGTCAACGGATGGAAACAATCGCCAGGATCTTGGAAGCACGGGAATTAACACTTTGGTACGATCAAAATTGGCAAAAAAATTCTCTGGATGAGAAGTTGCACCATTCTCTAGAAAGGATTCTGACGTCTAGTCGTACGTATTGACACACTAACGAATTTATAATTAAAGATATACTGGACCATTCAGTGACTATACATTTCATTATTTATTGAGTTATATTTGCTAATTTTTTTCACTTTTTTGTTATATGATTATTTATTTGTTTGTGTTAGACATTTATTCAATACTCTACATGTCAATTTGTTTTAGAACACTGCAGATGGACCGGCTGGAGCTGAATATCCCCTTCATCAGGGCATGTCTGCAGGACCAAGAATGCCCCCGTTCTATACGAGAGCCTATCAACATGTCAATAGCCACCACGCCTGCAGTGCGCACAGTACCACATAATCCATTCCAAGGCAAAACATTCCAATTGCTCACACAGACCAGAATATCTTTTACGCGAATGTCACTGCAAAATGTCCAGCAGTCCTGGTTCATTCTCGAAAGGTTCTGGGATTAAATTACGACCCGAAGATGAAATATCCTGACCCAAAGCTTTCGTGTTTTTCCTAAGTCCCTCAGTACAAACGCAGACACAGTACCTACGACAGCGTCACTCCACATTTTTCCAATTTCTTCGTCATTATTGATCTTATATTTCGACGCTATAAATAATCTGAGATGTTGACAGCATCTTTAAATAAACATGTGCTGCACTAACGAAATGTCATGTTAATGTAACGAAGTTCTTTCACAAACACACCAGTGCGAAATGCAATACATTTCATACGTTTCGGCAACAATTGCTGCCTCCATCATCAGGTATCGGCAACGGATACAGTGACAGTTTCGAAAGCGTTAGAAACCAATTCCATCTTGACATCTTACCGAGCGGATTTTCATTTCTGGATGTAAAACAAAACTAAACCTCACGCTGCAGTAAATCACACATTAACATGTCACACTTCCCTCCATTTAATGTACCAACTAAACACACAAACAGTACATGATGTTACAACAGTCACTTTACACCGACATCACAATGACAGGTTCCAGCAGTACACGCCAAGCTTAAAACCAACTGAAGTAAACTGGATTACATTTAAAAATCTCATAGATTCTGAACACTCTGTTCCTGAGAAGAAGATCTTTAGTACAATTTCGAACCCATTATATTGTTACGTATTTTTAATTTATGCATTTCATAAACACAAATCCGTTTAGCACC